>Ga0255094_1000155_pt1 | contig 39087 bp, 59 predicted proteins | sample Colum_Law_RepB_8_2_FD_188434 | JGI IMG/M metagenome (GOLD analysis project Ga0255094, IMG submission 188434) | Freshwater microbial communities from Columbia River, Oregon, United States - Colum_Law_RepB_8d | ecosystem: Environmental > Aquatic > Freshwater > River | place: USA: Oregon...
GCCATTATGGCAGGTGTCATTGTGGCAGACCCGTAGGGGTGGTGTCTCATGGCAGTGCCTTCAGCACCAGCACTCGGATACGCGCAACCTCGGTGCCTGCAGCCGTTGTGAACGTGATGCGGATTGTCGCGCTGTAATCGTCATCCTCATCACCCGCTGTGCCGCCTGACATCGACCATGACACCCCCGTACTGGCCTCAATCGTGATCGGATTTCCGAACTGGTCATACTCACTGACATCGGTACCAATCACCGCCAGACTTGCCAGCGTCAGCAGTGCATCATCTGACGTGATCGACGTGACCCCTGTGATTGTCCGGCCCCTGATGGCCTCACCCAAATCAGCGTAATACGTCTTCGCCTCGGTCGTGTAGTGCAGCAACACCTGATCAGTTAAGCAGCATGTCATCGACCTGACTCCATTGTGACAACTCGGGATCTGTAACCAGCCACCCCAACACGCCCACGACATCCGACAACGTATGACCGGCCCCTGAACTCAGCAACCACACCACCGGAGAACACCAGCACCGGCGCAACACCCGAATCCGCCAACGCCCGACCCGCAGCCCTGTACCCCTGCGAAGCGAAACCCCGCATTGTAAATCGGCCTGTGCTCATGTCATGCCTTCGTCAGTGTTGTGGTTGACCTGTTGCCGCTCGCATCCAGCCCGCTGTAATCGACCGTGTAGGTGTTGCCACCAATTGCCAACACATAGGTTTCCGTCGCCGTCTGTGCGTCCGAACATGACCCAGCCAGTGCGCTCAGACAGTAGCTCACCCGATCAATTGCAATCAGCAGATTAGCAGCCGTTGCGAGTCCGCTCTGAATCTCTGCCACTGAATGAACGTGGCTGGTTGGATCAATCAACACCGTATCCCCTGCACTCGGTGCCGTAACCAGTGCGTTTTCCAACGTCACGGTAATCGTACCATCGCCATTGTTCACGGTGTTTAGAATCGGGCTGTTCTGCTCTTGTGATGCTCCTGAATTCATCCACAGGACAGACCCAATCAACGCCCCTGTCGGATAGTCCACACCGGACAATTTGAACACGCTCGTGGTCGGCGTCGGGCTGGCCTGTATCGTCCCCTCAAGCACCGTGTTGGCCTTCCGCAGAATATCCATCAGCTTGCCGAACGTGCCTGCCGTTGTGTGCTGGTTATAGGCCTCATCCCAGACCGCATCTGCAATGGCTGCGGCTGTTGGTGGTGCCGTTGCCAAGCTGTAACCTGTTTTGTCGTTGTTCGTGGTGACAGTCACGCCAGCCGTGACACTCCCCACGCTGCCGGACAGATTGCCTGTGATGTTTGCCGTCTGATTCCCCAGCCCCGTTCCTGCTGTCAGACTGTAACCCGTCTTATCGTTGTTCGTGCCGACTGTCACCGCCCCGCTGCTCAGACTAATAGCACTCGGCAGCCGTGTCAGCAGTGTGGTGGTGCCTGCAGTGTCACCACCTGCATATGTCGAGACAGCCCCGGCCAGTGCAGTAATTGCCCCAGTCGCTGCCGGAAGTCCGCCTGTCGTGTTCGTGGCGTTCGTAAAGAGTGCATCGTAAACGCTCGGCTGGCAGATATCCCACCTGAACACCGGCATGGCCTGCGCCGTGTTATTCACGGATATCGTCAGCCGTCCGATCGTGTCCGTGTTCGCAGCGGTCAGCGTAATCGCATAGTGTCCGTTGTGGCTGTGGGCAATCGTGTTCCCCGACATCGTCGCAGACGTGCCGTTTTTTGTCAGCGTGAAATCGCCGATAACGGCAGTCGTGACCGCCACGCCAGACGCATCGAGAACCGGCCCGACCAGCACAACAGCGGACGTGCTTTGCTTCAAAAACATGTCAGACCATCCCCGTTAAAATTCGTCGCCGTCGTGCCCCTGCCACCGCCTGCTCAACCCCAACCCGTCTCAGCGTCCGCCGCCTGCGTTCATACATGCCACCACGCCCGATCAGATACAGTTGCCTGATTTCGTTTGCCGACAGTGCCCGCGTGTGTGCCACCACACTATCGACTCGCCTTCGGAGCGTGCTCACACCGCCCTGATAATCAATCACAGCCCCAATATAGGTGTCCGTATTGTTGGTGATGTTGCCGCTGAAACTCTGTGTTGTCGTTTCCTGAACCCCGTTAATCCATAGCGAGCACACACCCGCCTGCCGCCTGCACAACACATGATGCCACGTATCCCGAGCATATCCCGCACCCGACTCAATATGATATCGTGTCAGTCCGTCCGTAATCTCGCAGCCAATCCGCTCTGTTGTCGCACTGGAGAATGCATCACGCATCACCAGAGTAACGCCGCTGCGTGCAGCTCCTCCGAATACGTTCGTTGAGCGAAACAGCACCGCATCTACACCTGTATCGCCGCTGTAAACATAACCCCAAGTAGACACGGTAAAATCGCCCGTGAAGTCCGGCAAACTGCCTGCCGCAACGTAATCATCGACCCCATCAAAATCCAGCGCATACTGCCCGCCGGTCACTACCCAATCGGTTGCGGCGTCCATGTTTACCAGCGTGCCCCATCGCATTCCACGGCTGTGATCATGCAGCCGCGATCCTGTCGGCCCCAATGACGGACACCACGCGCCAACCACCCCATCCCACAATTCGGGGTAGGCTGATTCGTCGTGTGTGCCGAAGTCCTGCCAACTGGGCCTACTCATTGATAACGGTCCTGCGTGGCGTCAGGATAACACGGCTGCCGTTGTCAGTCGCTGTGGTCTCGTCTCGGAACGCCTGCCCCAAATTGTTATCGACGATCGGCACCACATAACGCCCACGAGGACGCCAAATACTCTGATTCTGAATCAGCACAGTATTGCCGTCGTTTGTGGCAATCAACGTGGCCACCGGCGGACCTGCCTGCCGCAAATTCGCGTCCGATGTCCCCAGCGTGTAAGCCCCGTCGGACCCTGTGACCTTGGCGGGCCAATTCGTGTTGTCCGTGCTGCTCAGCAAATACAACTCGACCGTGTTTCCGGCTGTGGGTGCCGTGCCGGTTTCCACCCGCAGTTCCACGATGTATTCGTCTGCAAAATTCGCCCCCAAATCGACCGAAGCACCCTGCCGGGCTGCCCCGTTTGCCAGTGCATCGAGAGACAGCGTAGCAGTAACGCCAGACGCTCCGGCCTCACCCCACACTACCGCAGTGCCCTGCGTGATCTCAACATAATCAGGTAGTGCCATTGCTCACGCCTCCGCTTACTCTGTGCCACTCTCTCGCTGCCCCGACCTGCTGCTGCGTGATCGTCTGCCCTGAGTCTGCCAGTGTAGTCAGTTGGGCTGCCTCCGGCTGCGTGATGAGTCCGTGCGTGATGCAGTCGGCAACAATCCCCTGAACTGCCGGGTTATCGAGATTCACCGGCCTGCCTTGCGACAACCGTGTCATCATGGTTCGGGCTGTGCTGGCTGGCGGGTCGATCGACCCCGGCGGGGCTGCCGCTTCCAGCCGCTGCCAGATCCCGAGACTCATGCACGCATCCATCAACAGCCCAGCATCGACCGGCTGCCGGATCGGTGGTGCGATGGCAGAACACCGCACCGCGCACCCCTCATCGTTGCCCTCGGCATACAGGGATGCAGCTTGTGCGTCCGACTGAATCAGCGTGTATAGTTCCGCGTCTGTCATTGTTGTTCCCGCTGTGTCACAATCTCGATTTCGTCCACCACTTGCCGCACCCGATTTGCCGCCGTTTGCAGCAGCAGTTTTGCCCCGTTGACGTTCTGTTGTGTGACGTTCTGCCGCTGGAATTCGTCAGTAGATGCGGCTGCGTGCAATTTTCGGCAGTTCCAGAACTGGTCCAACAGATTGCCAATTCGCTCGTTCTGCAGATCCATCAACCGCAGTTCCTCGTCCAATGCGTCCTGGAATAGGTGGCATGGATCTGTGAAACCCGGCTCGTCCGTCTGTGTAGACGTGTCGCTCAAGTCTGCCACCGCCACGAGACTCGACCACGTCTGCTGCAGCCAACCGTATAACCCGCTCATCATTGACACCCTCCGCTTTCTTCGCCGCCAACATTACGGCCAATTGCTGATTTGTCCGGACCAACTCAACGCCCTCCCGCGTCAAACTGATCGGACACATCAGGATAGACAACCTCGCAACCCAAACGCCAATCAATCGCCACTGCCACAGCTTTTCCCGTGTCGCCTGCCATCCGGCAACAATGCCGATAGCGAAACAGCACCACGCCACCATACAGGTCTGATACCACTCGTGTGACAGATCGGTCATTGTGTCTCTCGCCAAAATTCAGCCAGTGCGTACAGAATGACAGCCCCGCCCAACGCATAGACGACCGCCGACCATGCGTTGCCAGTGTACTGCATAATCAGTCGCAAATGCCGACTGGTCAGGCGCACCGAAAAACCGGGACCGCTGAGGTGCATAAACACCACGTCCTCGGGATCTTCTGGTGCCGATTTGTCTTCGTCCATAGCGCATCGCCTGGCCTGTCGTCAATTACGGGTTTCCCCTGATGTTACTCGCTTTTCCCCGCTCGTGCAATATGCGCGGCTTTGACCCTGTCCAGCAGCCCCGCAATCGTGCCCCGTGTGTAGCCCGTCTGGACCACCTGTTTGCCGTCCGCACCGGTCCATCGCATCGCCGGAACCCTGTCCGAAAAACGCACCCATTTCACGCTCACGCCCGATTCTCCAAGTGCCGCCAAATCCGCCTTCAGGACTTGGCACGGACCGCACCACGTTTCGCTGTGGATTTCCAGCACCGGCAGATCCTGGGCAGCGGGTGACGCTGTGGCAGCGTCTATTGCCGACGTTTCCAGCTTCCGCACCCGCTGCTCAAGGTCTGACACTCGTTTGCTCAGCGTGGCCAAATCCGCCACGGCTGCGGGGGTCGGTTCGTCCGCGTCCAACGTCAACGCAGCCAAAAAACCTGCCATTGCAATCGCCAGTTTGCCGACCGCAGAGAACCATTCCCATCTCATGCAAAATACCCTCCGCCCTGCGTGATTCTGTCGTATCGTTCCACCATCCGATCCGGCGTCAGCAGAAACCCGCCGAACGGCTCCCATTGATTCCGGCACAACTGCTCATAACACCGCCGGCTCATCAGATAGTACCCATCGCCGTGTGAATTCCAAACGGCCAGATACCAATCACTGCCCACCTCAACAGCCCAGATGATTTCCGTGGCATGTCCTCCGCCGCTGCGTGGTGCCGAATCCATGACCCGCTTCGGAGCACCGGGCACCTGTTTCCACGACACGCCCCAGAATGTCCCAATGTGCCCTGTGCTGCCTGCCGCCAGTGCCGCCAGCATGTCATCCCACTCAGGCAGGTCTTTGACTTCCGTGACGTGTGGCGACTCGACCTGCAGGCCCTGACAGCACCGCACAAACTCCGACGCTCTCCGGCAGTATTGCGCGTAAGGCCAGACGGACTCAGTCGGCAATCCGGGATCAACCTGCAATCCGGGGATTCCCTCACACAACACCCTGACCCCGGAGTGTATCGACGTGCCACGGTCGCCGCCCACGTTGCTCGGCTGCATCACGTATTCGGAAGCATTGTACGCGTACATCTCGGACAACACCGGCATGCGCTGCCGTCCGCTGCAGTACCACGACCGCACTTCCTCGCCGTTTGCAGTCGCGTTCCCCTGGCAATCGTTGCGCTGCTGCCTCTCCACCTGCATCCGCGTCAACGGGCTGTTGGCTGGATCGCGCAGCACGTCCAGATAACCGGGAAAATACTGCGCCCCGAATGTCGCCCCGACTCGTCTGCCGACCGCCTCACGCTCCGCATCACTGGGTCTGTGTAGATTTGCCATTGCCACCACTGGCGTATCTCCTGATATAGCGTGCGTGTTTCTCCGGACTCCAGCCCTCACCCCCAAACACGATTGACTCAGCCCGCAACAGTGGCAAAAACGCCTGTTTCCGCGCTTCCTGACCGGCCACGGAAACCAATCCGCAGCCGCCTTTTCGCTCGTGATTTCCCCGGACTCCAGACGGTCTGCCAGCTCGCCCTGCGCCGCTCGCCACGATTTTTCGTATGCTCTGAATGCCGCCGCCACGTCATCAGCAGGAGGCTGCGGCCTGCCGTCGGGTGGTGTTGCTTCCGCAGCAGTGACGTTCAGAATCCGCCGTCTCAAGTCCTGCAGGTCCGCAGATCCAGCGGGCAGAATCAGCAGCTCCGCAGTGCCTGCAGCCAGACCACGCACAACGTAACCATTCGCACGGGTGACCGTCTTTTCCTCCAGCCCTTTTGCGCCCGCAAATCGGGAGAAAATGACCGCCCCCTGTTTGGCTGGTGTGACCTGCAGAACTCCGGCAGGACTGGCAAGAATCACCAGCGCAATGTCCGACTGGATCAGGTATAGCTGGTCCGTGGAAAACGTATCCACGCTCGGCTGTGGCTGCGTGTCATCGACCACAACCGGCGCAGGTGCAGGAGGCTCGGGGAACTCGATCGTGCTACCATCCTGCAGCATTGTCAGCAGCAGAAATAACGCCCTCATGTTATGCCACACTCAGCGCACAGTGCCTGCGCGTCCTTTGGTGGCATTGTGGCTGCCTCACTGTGGATTTTGTCCGCCAGTCGTCCAGCGGAATCGTAGTCAATCGCGAATCGCCCGATGTCCGCCGGGATGCCGGTCTGGCGTGCTCGTTTGCGTTCTGCCACGGCCCCCCGCTTGCATTCCTGCAGAATGCGAGTCTGCAGGGCTGCCACGTTCTTGTCGCGTGTCTTCGGGTCGCTGTGTGCCGCTGCAATCTGCTGCTGCGGTGTCTGGTCCTGTTGTCGCTGCTGCCGCTTCTCTCTGCAGGCCTGGAACCATTGTACCAGCGCCGGGAGAATGGTCGTGATGAGTGTGGTGATCGTAATGGGATCAATTGCGACTCTGTCGCCGTCCTCATTGCTGCCCGTCAGCCCGCCACACTTTCCTGTTACGCTGCTCGCAAACTTGTCAACCGCTTTCCCCACGTCTCCGCCTCCAAAAAAACAGACTGTAAATCCTCACGGCACACCACATGCCGATCCGCCGCCACCTCGGCAGCCCTGCCCGCTCCAGCAACTCCAGAAACAGGGCATCGCCAACCATCCGCTCCGCCCCGGTTCTGGCGTGTTCGCATCGCCAATCGTGCACCAAACTGGCCAGCCGCACACTCGATTCCAGCGGGTGCCCCATCACGCTCCAGCACGCCCTCGGGATGCTGGCACCGTCCCAACTGTACCCCTCCGGCAGGCTGATTTTGTACGTTCCGCCGCCCGTTTCGAGCACCACCGTGAATGACCGCATGAAGACCAGCCGCTCGCCCATCAGGCACACCGGCAGATCCTCGCAGCGTGTGGCGGTCACGACTGCACCACGTCCCACAGGACAGCACATTCGCCGAACCAGCCCGCCAAGCTCTTCAGCGTGTCCTCGGCTGCCTCTTTGCTGCTGTAAATCTCGCTCGTGCAGATGATGTTTCCGTTTGCCGCTCGCAATCGGAAAAACCACCCGTGTTCACCGTCGACCAGTTGCCAGCGAAACATGCGTACCTCCGTAATCCCACCACAGGAATTGAAATCGCGGCTGCCGATGGTGTCGCTCGGAGGCAGCGCGGCAGCCGCGCGGCCGTCCTGGCCCTGTGTTGAATTGGCGTCCTGCCGTCCTCCGTTGCCCGACATTGTTGCCACGAGATTTGAGATTGTCAACAGGTTCGCGAGTCTGGCTTCCAGCCGAAGCCCTGTCCGGACTCCTGCACGGCCTCATGAACTCGCTGCCAGTGCGCCACGTCTGTTGCCGACTCCCACGCCAACACTCCGCCAGTGGAGCACCTGTGTTGATAGTACACGGTCTTGTGCGTCCACGATGTTCCAATCACCCAAACAACATGGGTTACCGTCCAATACCAACCCGGCTGGATTTGCTCCGGCTCCTGTGGCTGTGGCTCGATGATGTCCTTGCCCGTTTCGTCAATCGTCCGTCCGCTCATTCGTGCCCTCGCTCTCTGTTGTGCCTGTTGTAGCATCGCCCTGTCTGCATCGCTCAGCCCCATCGGTCGTACTCCTGAAACTTGTCATCCTGAATGAACTGATACCGTGCTCCGTCTAACTGCAGATCCAACCGCCCGGTTTTGCCGCGTCGATGTTTCGCCACCTCCACGGATGTCTTGCCGCTGTCCGCGTCTTTGTGCAACAGAATCACGATGTCCGCGTCCTGTTCAATCGCTCCTGATTCCCGCAGGTCATGCAGGCCGGGTTTGCCCGACTTCTCCGCGTTTCGGTTCAACTGGGAACCGACAATCACCGGGAGTTGCAGATCGAGTGCCAGCCGCTTCATCTGCCGGGACGCCTTCGCAATCTCCCGCTCCCGCCCCTCCCGTGAATTGCCCGGCACTTCCAGCAACTGCAGATAATCAATCGCCACCCCGCACAATTTCATCCGCCGGGCTGTGACGTTCACAAGTGCCGTAATCGCCCCCAGATTGCTTGTGCTGTCGATGTATCGCAGATTCAGGGAATGTAGCTGCTGCTCGCTGTATCGCGTCCTGAGACGTTCTACCAGCTCGTGCGCCAGCATTTCGAGACTGACGACCAGACCGGCCTGCGCTGCGGACACGCTCCCCAGCAACATCTGCAGCATCAGGACCGATTTCCCTGAACCCGGTCGGCCACCCACAACAATCAACTGCCCGGCCCGCAATCCACCGCCCAGCAGTTCATCCAGTGGCCTCAGTCCGGTCGGATGCACCGCTGTGGGATTCTGCCGTTCGTGGTTCGCTCGTGCAATTGCGTCCGCCTGCGTGACCAGTTCGGCCTGCTGCCGATTCCGCAGTTCGTCCAGTTTGGTGATGTACTCGTCGATATCAGGGGCTGCGTCTTTGCCCAGTGCCTGCCCAAGGCTCCGGACATCGTCAATCTCGTTCAGTCGCTGCAATTGCTCGCAGTAGTACGGGATGTGGGCGGTTTCAAATCTCGCCGCCTCCAGTCCCACCAGCACCTGCAGATTCAGCCGCCGTTTCTCGCACTCGTCAATGATGGTGTCCAAGTCGAACGGTTCAAAGTGCTCTGCCCGTCGCTGCAGGATCTGCCAATATCCGGCCTTGTCGGGGTCTCTAATCGGCCTGGCCTGCGTCCTGCTCTGAATCTCAGCCACAAACTCCGGACCGCAGAGAGCAGCACAGAGCAGCCCCGTTTCGATGGTGTCTCGATTTGCAATCATAGCCCCAGTGCCTCCCGGTTGATTGTCCATTCTGCCGCCAGTTGTTTCTGCGTGTACTTGTCCGACTCGGCCAGCCGCGCCGATGTCATTTTGCGGACGATGCGAATCAGCTCCGGCCCCAGTGTGCTTTCCCGCTTCTCGCGGTCGAAGTCAGATCCAGATGGGAATTCTTTGCAGACGGCAACCGCTCGCAGGAAATCCGGGTCAGTGTCTGGTTGTGCGCTGCGCACCTGTCCGCCCTTGCTGGTGCCCGTATCGTCCACGTCTCGGATTGTCCGCCAGCCGTTCGCGATGCTGGCACGCACGTCCCGCAGGAATTTGTCCCGGCCCTTCCGTGCCATCTGCCGCCACCACTCCTGCAGTTGTGTCGCGCTGTTTTCCGGGCTGCGTTCGTCCAGATGCTTCTCCCGCAGATATTGAAACCACGTCTTTGCCACGTGCCTGCACTCAGGATCGTTCAGCAACACCGGGATAATGATGTCCTCGTGTCCGCCGCCGATTTTTCCCGTCGGTCGTTCCGGGTCCGCGCCCGGGGGGACAGTCCCCGGGACAGGGTTAGGGACAGGGACAGAAGATGCTCCCTGATTCGTGCCTGATTCATTCCGCAATTCGTGCCCTATTCGTGCCGTATTTGGGTCAAATTCGGAATGAATACCGGAATGAATACCGGAATGAATAGCGGAATGATTCGCCGCTATGGCCGGTCCATTCTCCCCCATCGGGCTGTCAGACAGATCCGCAAACTGTTCCGGGATTGTCACCCAGTACCGGCCAACCGCCCGATTTCCCGGCCTGTCATACACCAGCCAGCCAGCCTCCACAGCCTTGTCTCTGGCGTTGTCCAGTTGCTTCGCCGACCGGAACCCCATGACGCTCAGCAGCTGCTCATTCCAAAACCTGCACGCCCCGCTGTAGTGCATCGCGTCTTCCGTGTGAGCGATGAACACGCACAGCAGCACCGCATTCTGGCCCATGTCCTGCGCAGCGCACGACTTCATCAACAACCGGACAAACTTGTGAGCGAAGAACTTCCCTCGGCTCGACTTCGGATAATCCACAACACGGTCCTTTCCATCGCTTACCGCCCTCCAACAGTGCACGAAAAAACCCGCAGGTAGCGTGGTAGAGACACGCCGCCTGCGGGTGAAGCCAGAGCAGATAGGGCTGCTCCGGGAAGCTTGTTTGGTCAACCGAGTGTTTCTCTACAACATTCGGTCGCGTCATCATACCACGCCCTGCCGGTCAGTCAATTGCGTGGCCTCGGCTGCATTCTTGGTCGTGTGTCAAACAGGCTGATTTGCCTTTGCCTCTCCATTGACGTTTCCAGTGGTTCAATCTGCGGCCTCTCGTTCCTTCGCAATCGTGGAGGCTTATACGCAGGTCCGACGATTCTACTGACCGTTGCTGGCTGCCAGAATCGCTTCCCGGTTGCGCTAACTTCGCCCACTCTGTTCAGCTCCTCGCAAATATCACGCAGCGAACTTCCTTTCGCCCGTTGCCGTCGCATCCATTCAATTACATATCTTTGCCTGTCGTTGGGCAGCAGTCGCTTGCCGTCCTTCGCCAACCTGTAACCGTACGGCACTGTGCCGATCCTTTCTTGCTTCATTCGCTTCCGTTGCATTCCCTTTCGTGTCAACTCCGGGTGTGCCATTGCCTCACGACTGTGAATCAGCCCGTGACATCTGACACACACCGGAACTGTTTTCGTGCCACCCAGAGACCGGGGAACAACATGATGCTGATGTTGCGCCGGTTGTCCACACTCGAAACATGCTGCCACGGCCTGCCCCCTTATTCAACGTCCTCGGGACTGTCCAGTCCCACGAGGCTCCGCATGATGCTCGGCAGGTGCTGCATCGTCGCGTTCGCCAAGTATGCACTGTCGGCCAGCCTGATCGGCTCCAGCCACTCCACAATCGCCTCGACGGCTTCGGCCTTTGTCGTCGCCCTGATGGTCACCAGATCTGACAGAACCCGCTCGTAACCGTCCCGGTACGTGTCCCTGCCCAGTGTCACCTGCTCCAGATCCGCCCGCAACTGCCGCAGCTCTGGTGAGTCTGCAGGCACCTGCTGCGCTGCGTCCAGTTCCACCTGCAGGGCATAGCGGTCTTTCGAGACCTGCGCCAGTTCAGCCTGTAGGCGTCGGGATGTCTCCACCTGCTCCGCCCACTCGGCCGCCACGGTATTCAGTCGGTGCTGCAGGTCGGTGTTGTCCCTGTTTGCAGCATTGAAGGCTTTCTCCTGTGCGTCGTTGATTGTCCGCAGGCTTGTCACCAGCTGCCGTGACTCGCCAATCATGACCTGCGCCGATTCCAGCTCGCTGCGCAATCTTGTCGTGACCTCCTTTTCATGCTGCAGTCGCGTCCCCAGTGTGACCTCACGGCCTTTCAAAAATGCCACTTGCGCCTGCAGTTCGGTGTCTGATTCCGGCTCCGGCTGTGGCTCCGGCTGCTGTTCGATCGGGCGGATGTACCGCTGATTGAACCCGACCCAGCCGCCCACGCGCTCCGTCGGATATTGATATCCATCTCTGCGAACGGTGACATCACCATCCCGCAGCACCTCCCCCACCGCCAACACACGCCAGCCGTAGGGTGGTGTGTATTCCGGCAGCTCCTGTGTTTTGTCCTCCGGCTCTGGCTGTGGCTGCGGCTGTGGCTCGACCGGCCCGAGATACGTAAGCAGATCCATTGCGTTTTCGTGCACCGAAAAACGCCCGTCAGTTCGCCACGTCGTAACATTGCCATCCCACCACGGATACGCCGCCGAAAAATCCTCGTGATCCGTCGGCATTGCGCTCACTCCGAATTCTTGCCCGCCGCGCGTCCGCCACCGACCCGCACGGACCTGCACCGGATCGCCCTGCCCCTCAATCTCCGCCAGTTGCTCGCTGGTTGTTTCGTCAGTCATCATCATCGTCTCCGAATAATGTCTTCAGTTTTGGTTTAGCCTTCGGGGGGCTGCGTCTGAGCCTGAACAAAGTCATCGAATGCCTCATCCTCGGCACCATGCCACAGAATCACACCATCCACAATCCGCAGCCAGGCACTGCAGACTCCACATTCAATCCATCGCACAGGCTGGCCTTCAATGACGGCCTCTCCCTCGACTCGCCATCCATGTTTGCGCAGCCACTCGCACCGCTGTAAATCTGTCTGCACGTATGCCGCCCTCCTGTTGCTCTGACCTCAACATCGTCAATCACCGGGACCGATTCCCACTCATACCAACCGGCGTCTTCGAGTCCGGCCAGTCCTGCAATCAATCGCCGTGCCCGGAATTGCAGTGTGGGCTGCCCCTGTGGATTGACCACGATTCGCAGGCTGCATGTTTTGACGTTCACGTCGCCTCCAGTACAGCACAACGCTGTTCAAGCAGACGCATGACGTTTTCCCCGATCTTTTTGCTGACTCCGATCTGACGCAACACCGGGACGATTTCCGCGTCCTTCTGCCCTCGCAGTATGGTCGCACTTTCGGCGAACTCGATCAAATCCAGTGCCGACTGAAACGCAATCCGCATCCCTTCGTCTTTGATCCCGGCAGCATACGCAACCAGTTCGGACCGTGTCCCGTCGTACAATGCCTGGGGGCTGATCTGTTGCTCGGGAATGCGTGCAACGATTGTCTCCACTTGCTGCACTCGTTCCGGCTGATCGTCGTCTTCGCCGTCGCACTCACCGGACACCAACACCCACAGATCCCGCAGCAGTCGCCGCCGTGCCTGCGCCTCGGTCTTGTCGGGTGTGTCTGACTCGTATGCTGGCAACAACAGTGGGGCTTCCTTCGTCCTTTCGACCTTGTATTCCTGTCCATTCACTTTGCAGGATGCTGAACCAATCAGGACCATGTCCGCGCGGCTGGCGTTGTTCGGTCGCGGACGCAGCCCGAGACTCAGGGCAGACGCTCGCACGTCCGTTGCACCAATCTGCCGCAGCTTGTACCGCAGCCCGTTTTCTTTGATCAACACGGACACCGCGCCGCCCTTGCCGGAAATCAGGGTAAACATCGGCCCTGCTTCGTGACTCAGCAGCAGCCCGCGTTTCAACGCCTCAATTGCCCCTTGAATGACCAGCCCATCCGGCATGTAGTAGTCTTTGCTGTCGGCAATTTCGAACTCCCGCAGGTCGCGCCCAATTGCCAGAATAAACGCCTGCACATCGTGCCGATTGACCACCGCATAGAATTCCCGCAATGCCATTGCGCGGCCGAAACTCGCTGCCATAGCGTCTTCGGCTGTTGCGACTGACACCGCCCTGACACGCTCAACTCCGGACCTGATGCGACCAGCCAACGCTGTAGCTTCCTGTTCCGTCAACACCTTCACTTCGTTCTGATTCTTACTCATGTCATACCCCTTACAAACGCCTTCACCACGTCCACAGTCAGCACCATACTGACCGCCTCACGTTCTCGATTGTGCCGCTGCATTGCCTCAATCCGCTGCAGCGTCCTGTCTGTCTCTTGTCTCCAACTGGCCACGAGTGCGTCCGCCTTTGCAGTCTGCTCTGGTGTGGCCTGTGTTCGTCGCGGGTATCGCTCCCGGTATGCCCGGAAATCCGTCGCGTGCGTCGCTGCATTGTCAACGTCGTACCACGGGTCTTGGCAGTCGTGCTCTGTGTATCTCACCACGCTTCCTCCGCCGGTCCCTGATCCTCCAGCACCTCGACGCAGCACGGGCACAAATGCTGCAGGCTGTGACCGTCCGTCTTTTCGGTCCATGAATGCTGCTGCACTTGCTGCAGCAACTCAGCACCCTCGACGGCCTCACGCACCGGCAACAGGATTTGCGTGTCGCAGTAGTCGCAGGTAATCCGCAGAAGCATTTCCGCACTCATGGACCCACCCTCCCGACAATCCACCGGCTGCGTTTCTGTGCGTCGATTACCTCGACAAGATCCCACGTCTGCGCACCCGCCGCCGCCAGCAGATTCCGCACGTTCAATTCGGTCTGATACTTCGCAGGCAACATCAGCCGCTCGCCCGGCTTCAGGCTCTGCAACCTCGCAACCAACCTCCGGTCAATCATCATGGCCAGGCCTCCCCTCCAGTTCGGCCCGGACGATTTCGACGTGTCGCGGTGCGCTGAACGCCAGCCGTGCTCTGTCGCCCCGAATCTCGACCATCACCACCTCAATCGTCACGTCACCACACCGGATCAGCACCGATTCCTGTGCCTTCCGCCCCAGTGTCAACACGCCGTTGCCGTCCGTGTTCACTCGGAATTTTTTAACCTTACTGATCGGCCTTGGTGCCTCATGCGGAACCGCTGCCACTGCTGCTACTCTGCGTTTCATGTCGCCTCCTCAATGTGTAATAGCGTGAAACCCTCTTCCCTGTCTGTCCACCGCTTCCTCAGCCACAAGTCGGATACTTGGCAATCGTCACGCCAGCAGCCGTTCAGTGCGTCCAGAATGGCCTTGCTGACGTTGTCAGGATCTGGCTTTTGCTCGTGTGGCTTGTCCAGTTTTTCAAGTCGTTTTTTCTTGGTCCAGCTCGCAGGCATCGGGAACTTTGCAACGACGATCACGGCCACCGGCCCCGTAAACACCGGCCAGTATTTTGTGGCCTCTGCAATCCGCCGCTTGTACTCGTGCACCGGGTGCTTCTTTGGTATGTACACCCGCACGAATTTGCCTCGCGCTGAAACCCTGTGCCGTGGCTGTGCTACTGGCGTTCCGGGGATCTCGATCCCGTGTTTTTCAGAACTCAAAGTCTAACCCTCCCAGATATGACGCTCGGCACCTGTGCACCTCCTGCACCTCGACCTCAGGACTCCCGTTTGTGCCCATTCGCTTAAGTCGCTCCAACTCGGGCCACTCGGCCTGTATCTCCAGACATCGCTGCCGGATTTCCTCGGGTGTGGGGTCGACCTCTTTTGACGGCATCCGATAGCCGATCCGGTTGGCAGTCACTCGCACACGCTCGCCTGATTCCAATTCAATGACGTACAACCAATCTGCGTCTTTGTCTGCTGCAATGCAGCGAATCACCGTGCCCGGCTGCCAATCGTCGTCAGTGTCCATCAGAACCACCACAGGCTCCCCGAGTCTGCGGATTCGTGTTGATGTTCGTGGCATCGTCGTTCCCTCCTGTCATATGTATAAAAAACCACCGGCGAATCATTCGCAGCTGGCGCGTAACCGCCAGCGGACCTGTTGCTGTGCTGCGGTGGTTTGTTGTTGTGTCAGATCCCTGCCCTGCCTCGCCTCGCCACGCCCAGCCCCGCCCGACGGAGCACTGCCCTGCGTTGTCTCAAAATCCCTGCCTTGCCGCGACCCGCCTCGCCTCTCCACGCCTCGCAACGCAACGCCGCGCCTCGCCTTGCCTTGTGTTGTATTAAAGTCCTTGCCGAACCATACCTCACCATGCCTCGCTACGCCTTGCAATGCCACGCCTACGCCTTCTTGAACAGCTTTGGCCTGTCGCGTTCCACCGGCTGAACCGGCAGATCATCCGTCACCCGTCGCAGCATACTCAACTGCTGTGCCTGCCTGCCAATCGTCCTGTCATGTTCCACCCGTTCCTTCGGTGTCAGTGCTGCCACGTTCACCGCCAGCAGCCGCCTGTGTGCCCTGCGTGCAATCTTCAGCCCGTCCCGATATCGCTTCGGATTGTACTCCGCCGCCTCCCGATCGTTCAGAATCTCAATCCCGTGCTTCACCACTCGCACCGTGATGTCTCGATTGTGTCGCCGCTTCAATTCCTTTCGGACTGCATCCATTAGCCCCAGCATCGCCACCGCAAACCGCTCGACATCCTGCCCTCGTTCCATGTCCAGCAGCAATTCGCATTCGAGTACCTCAATCCGCGTTCCCAGTGTCAGTTCCAGCTTACTCAGATCCATCGTTTTGCCTCCAATGTAGAAAAGTCCTTGCCTCGCCCTGCCAGACCCCGCCTCACATCGCCGTGCCTGACCATACCAAGCCACGCCGGGTGTTTTATTAGAATCCCTGCCTTGCCCGGCCTCACAATGCCGCGCCGAGCCTAGCCTGGCCGGGTCCTGTGTTGTGTCAAGATCCCTGCCAAGCCATGCCGTGCCTCACACTGCCGCGTCTCGCCCTGCCCAGCCAGATGTTGTTTCAGAATCCCTGCCCTGCCCCGCCCGGCCTAGCCCTGCCGTGCCATGCCCAGCCTCGCCTCAATTGTCACAAGACGGCCACGTCAAACCTGCCGAACTTCGGGCGGAAGTCCAGCAGTCCCACCATGCGGCCAGCATCCCCAGCAGCCTTCACCAACTGCTCGCCGTTGATTTGTTCATCGTCAAAGTCGGCTGTGAATTCAATGGACCAGTCACGAAAAATCGGTCGCGTCCGCATGACTCGGCTGTTGTTCACGATCACGGCCCGCACGTCTGCAAATTCTTCTGCCCGTGCCCACAGTTCGTCAATCGTCAACTGTGCTCCATAATCCAGCACCGCATCATCTGCCACCATCACGGCAGACTTGAAGGCCTTCCCCAGTTTGGCCTTCTTCGCACCCTCAACCAGTGTGCCTTCGATGTTACTGGATGGCACAATCACCCGGCCCTTTGCATCGAGATACAACGACGCCCGGAACTCCAACCGCTGCAGTTCCAGATGATGCTCATCCGTCTTTTTCCGCAGCCCCGTGATTGCCTTCATCTCTTTGACCAACGGATTCAGCGGATTTGCCAGTGCCCCGTTGTGCATCAACAGGGGAGCAATACCAGTAAACCGAAAACCAATCGTCTGAACAGCCATGCCACACCTCCGAAAATCACTCAACCAACCAACCAAACCCGCAGCGCACCATACGCCGCTGATGTATTCGTCCCCGATCCTGCAGTCACCGGGAGTCGTTGCGAGGCTCGCAACTGCGGACTGCAGGACCAGGGGACCGGACAGCGTTACCGCCGCCCGAAGGGATCATGTGTGTCGAAAAAACGCCTTTGCCCGTGGGCAGTAGTATTGGCTCTGTTTGCCGGGATCGTCAATGCGGACAACGCCAGATCCCAGCGTTTCAAGGTCTTCCAAATCCCGACTAAATGCCCGCTCGTATGCGTACCCGAGTGCATTGCAGCACTCGCGTTTCGTCTTCTTTCCTGTGCAGAGAAATGCCTCCAGGCTTTTCAGCCGCTCGACGATTTCCAACCGCTTGTCCATCACTGGCCACGCCCTCCATTACCGCCGCGAATCGCTTGCCGTTGTGGCTGTTTGCGGCTGCCCGTCACAATGCGGGCAAACAAGTCAAGCGCGAAAAACATCAGGACCAGACCGAACACCCCGGCGAACGCCCCGCACACGAAACCGAATTGCACGTCATGGTTCCAGAGTAGCTGCCATTTTTCTGAATTGCTCATGTTTGCCCCTCGTAATCTGCCAGTTCCGCTGCCCGCTGCCACACTCGATGTACCATCGAATCCCCCTCGGGATCACTGGCCACAATCGCCACCGCAAACCGCTGCACCAACTCCCGCCGCTCGTGCTGCTCTGGCGTGATGGTTTTGTCCTGCCAGTCGCCGCACATGCTGTCGCCACGCACCTCAGGGAATTCGCCTCCAACCGGAGGATTTCGCCGACAAACGCCATGCGGCCTGCCGTGATAAAGCATGTCGTACCGCCACCACCGGCACCCCTCGCATGTTCGCTCACTCATCCCTCACCCCCAAACTGAAACGCAACAACAACGCCAAACGCCACCGCAATCAGGCAGCCGATGATATCCTCGATCATTGCCAAACCCTCCCCGCAAAAGGCCCCGCCGCACTCGCAGCGGGGCTGTGTTGTGTTGTCAGTTCGCGTCCGGCGTGCGGTCTGCCCAATGACCGCTAATCGTCCGGTTGTGCTGACCCCAGACAATCACGCGATAACCGCCGCTGCTGCCGCCGAATCGCTGCATCCCGGCCTGATACTCTGCCGTGAGCTTCTTCGCGATCTTGCGGGCCGTCTCAAGACTGCCGCTCGTGCGTGTGATTTGGACCGTGTCACCAGACTGATACATCCCCTGAGTCGGAATAACTGCGTATTTGTTGTTCATTGTCCTGATCCCTCAATGATTGCCCAGAGAAAACCCGCCGCACTGTGCAGCGGGTGGTGTGTTTGTCAGTTCAGCCGTCAATGCCAGACTTTGCAGCCAGCTTGCGAAGTCGATTCATCGTGCGTTCGCTCAGGCTGTGGCAGGTCGTGTAGTACCGTGCCACACTGTCCCACACTCGCACAGTGCCATCAGCGTCAACGCTGCAGGTGTGTGTGCCGATGCGTCCGCCGAAAGCCTTCACAGTCACAGTAACGAGCTTGCCAGTCATCGTCGTATCTCCCAGATTGTTGTTTCGTTCCCTCGCACCCCTCAGTGCGACGGGTGTAGAATACACTATCGTCACGGTATGTCAACCCCGTTCAGTCTGTTTTTTTATTTTTTTTCTGGTGGCTCACTCCCGCACCCTCCAAGCAATGACATCATCGTACCTGCCCGTAGACTCCCGCCAGTCCTCGATCTGCCATCCATCCCGCCTCAGTGCGTCCACACTGTCCTGCGTCTGAATGTCCTCAATCACGTACACGCCGCCGGGTCTCAACCGACGCCCCATGACCTCAGCAGTTGCCGTGTAGTCGTAGTACAGGTGTGACCCATCGTCGATGATCAGATCCAGCAGGGGCAGCCGCCGCGCTATCGTCGCCGCTTCCCCCGGCATTTCGCCGTATATCACAGTCAGCCCGCTGCGGTTCTGCGTAACGTCTCGATCCACGCCCATCACGTTCGGCACACCAGCAGCCCGCCAGGCCTGCAGGCTCTGACCACGATACACACCAATCTCCAGCAGTGCCTGCGGTCTCAGTCGCTGAAACAGATCGTCGTAGAATGATCCGTAATTGTGCACGGAAACCTTGTCCGATCCGTACACGCTCAGCCACTGACTCACGCGCATTCCTCGCGCCCGTTGCCCGTGCTCGCGATAGTCTGCAGATGGAACGCCGCTGGGGGCAATCGCTGCATCGACAGCCTGCAGATCCACCGGCCACTTGTCTGACTGCCACGCACCTGCAGCAGTCGCCCTGTACTTCGGCAACGTCGATGTCTCAGCATCCCCGTGGCGGACCCAAATCCAGCCCGGCTCCAGCGATGCCCGTACACTCCGCCACTCGCGCTGAATGACTGCGTGTGCCTTGTGGTGCGGGTCGATTCCTCGGGACGTGCTGAGGGTCAGATACTGGTTGCCGCGATGCTCCAGTCGGAACATCTGCCCGCGCCAATACACCAGCCCCACAGGCCAGATAATCGCCCGCTCTTTGTGGACCATTCCGCAGTGATGCACGACCTCGCAGAAGTCCGACCGCAAAACGTCGTCATCGTCGACACGCCCGATGATGCAGTGTGTCTGCGGGATCTGCCAATCCTCGCCGTACAGCCGCCACGAATCGCGATACAACACGACGCAGTCGCAGCCAGTGCCAGCATAGCCCGCCAGTCGTTCCTGCAGGTACGGGTCATGCCGGCTTACCACAATGTGCAGGGTGGGTTTGCGCGTCTGTGCTGCCAATGACGGCAGCAGTGTTGCCCGGCTGATCTCAAGACGTCGCAAAGACAACACCGGGTCCGTGTAGTGGCTCATTATGCAAAGAATGTGGGGACTGGTCATAGTGTGCTTTCAGAATAGGAGTTTTTGGCGTAGTCTGTTTGCTGCGATCTCACAGTAACGCTCGCTGATCTCAATCCCAACAGCCTGACGGCCTTCAAGACGTGCAGCGAGTAACGTCGTGCCAGATCCCGCGAAGGGGTCGAGGATTGCAGTCTGTGGCCTTACGCTGATGTCAATCATAAACCGAATCAACGCCAATGGCTTCGGTGTCGGATGTCCGAGTCGCTCGTCTGTGGTGGCTGTCGGGAATTCCCAGATGTCTGTTTTCGGCTGCCCCGTCTTCAGCGCGAAGTATCGCCGCAGGTCTTCGTACTCACGCCGCAGGTCTTCGTACTCACGCCGCAGGTCTTCGTACTCACGCCGCAGGTCTTCGTACTCACGCCGCAGGAACTCACCGCCAAACAGGCCCCGAAGCCAACGATAATTTTCCTCTGTCGGCAGTGACCACTGAACCGACTCGAACCAGTGCCCTGCCATTCGTGTGACTGTTCGGCTGCCTGTCTTCTGCTGGTACGCCTCTGCAACCTGTCGTGTGGTAAACCCAGCCCGATCCCGCTCCCCCGCCAAATACGCCCGCAATGGCTCAAACACCAGCCCCCGCGCTTCGTCGCACTTGTGCGCGTAGCCTGTTTCCCCCAATGCCCACGAGTCTGCACCGTATTGCTCAAACATCAAAATCCGTTCGGTCTCAGGGCCGGGTGCCCGCAGTCCTTCCGGGCAGTGCTTTTGCGCCAGCGAGGCAGGCTTTTTCCACACCACATGCGCCAACGGGTTCAGCCGCTCGGCAATGTGTGCCTCAATCATTCCAGCCAGTGACGGCCACGCAAACCACCACAGCGTAGCGTTTGCCGTCATGCGGTCCACAATGGCATCGCGCCACTGTGTCACGTCAGCCAGCATCGCCCGCCGATTGGTCCACGCATGATCAAAATCCCCGCGAATCTTTCCGTATGGCGGATCAGTCAACACCGTCTGAAACTGCTGCCCCAACCCCTGCAGAATCTCCCTGCAGTCCCCGTGGTACAGCGTGACGCCGTCCTGCTCAAAATAGGGTGTCACTGCTGCCCCTCCTGTTCTGTCATCGCCTCACAGCACAGTGTCAGGTGCATTCGGGGTGGTCCTGCCTGCATTGGAATCCTGCTGACTGTCCCGTCCGGACTCGCGATCTTGAAAACATAATCCTCAACGGGTGCCCACGTCAGTTCGTAGACTTTGCCAAGATCGAAGTCGGCCCCGCCGATCTCCACAACCACCCGTGTTCCCAGCGTGATTTTTACTGGCTCACTCATTCGCTCACCCTTTGCACGTTCCAGACTGATTCCCCGATATGCCTGACAACAAACCGAATGCCCTTTTTCTTGCACCGCCACTTCGCTCGCACGATATCACGCCTCTCAACATCACGCACCACAGTTCCCTGCCCCGCTCGCAGACGTTCCACGGCTTTCACGATCCGCAACAGTTCTGCCTCACGCTTGATGCGGATGGTTTTGTTTTTGGGCATCTTCAAGACGATCGGGACTGAATCCCGCACGACCACGCGAAACCTGTAACTGCGGCGCATGACCCTTGCCCATTCGTTCAGCTTGACGACCGCCTTTTGGACCGCGTCCGGATCACGCCCCGGAAACCGCTTGCTCTTGCCGGTCTGCCACTCAGGATAGTCCGCAACGTCCACGCACTCGACCAGCCACACCCGCAACCCGTCAGGCGTTCGCAACGTCTTCAGCCGCATTCCGTCGCTGCGTTCTGCGTTCAGGGTGCCTACGCCCCTGCGGATCTGGCGTTCCTCGCAGTGTGGTACTGTCAACATCACGGACTGCCCCAGCGTCAGATCCTGCAGGCTGTGGCGTCGTATTGCAAGTGGGATCACGCCGCACCCCCGATCAGTTCTCGAACCAGTTGCGGCCACGCCTGCCACCAGTCGTACACCTCTGGGACGGGTGGACAATCCAAAACACCGCCCCGAACCACTTCGGCAACCCCTCGACGTTTCACAGGCCGAAACTCCGGGAATGGATAGGGTGCCCGGTCCTGCCTGATCTCCAGCATCTCCCATTCGCCCACCGCCCGATCGGCTGCCACCACGGATTCCCAGCTCATGCTCTCAGGCTGCGGCAAACACAACGGCAACCGCCGCACAATCACCGCGTCAATTGCCTGCTGATCCATCCGCAACCGTGCATTTACGTATGGCCTCACCACGTCGCCCGTCAGTATCTCGTGGCAGTCGTGGAGCAGTGCCCACAATCTCGCCGCGTCCGATGAATCAACGTCCGCGTCGATCCGCTCGAAGACGTGCAGCGAATGTCTCAAGACAGTGCAGTTCGGCACCTGCCCGCCGAAACGGTTGATTCGCCCCAGACATGCCGCCACCCGCTCGGGGTCGCTGATGATTGCCTCAGCCAATTGCTCGGCTGTTGTGATGAGTCCCATCGCTCAACCCTCCGAAAAAACGCCCGCCGGTTGGCGGGCTGATGTCACACCAATTCCACCACTCCGCCGACCAATCCAGCGATCCTGTGTGCCTCTTCGCGAGACTCATACACACCGTAACGGGACCGCCCACCATTGCTCAGCGTAATCCACACCGCCCACTGCATTTGTCTGATCCCTCAAAAAACCGATTGGAAACCCGGCAGACGGTCCGCCGGGTGTTTGGGGTTGGTGTGTCACTTGCCTTCGAATTCGGCTCGCATTGCCTTTACGTGTCGTTCGGCTCGTGCTGCTGCTGCATAGGCTCGGTCAACATGACTGTTGATGATCAATGCGGCGTTGCGAGCCTTGTTTGCCCACGCAATTGCCGCTCCGGCACACTGTGCTGCATATGCCACAACCACTGCCCCTTCTGCGGCTGCTGCTGCGGCTTGAGCTTCATTGGCGAATTCAACTTCTGTCATCTTGCTGCTCATCGTTCATTTCTCCCGGTTAGTGTTTCGTTTTATCGCAGCCCTCACCGCGATGAGTACAGAATACACTATCGGCGCAACGTGTCAACCGTAGTTAGAAGAATCTCGAAAGATTTTCGGAAACTACTGGGTAGGCTGCGGCTGGTTGACTCGCCACGTGCTCGGATGCCTGCGTTTTACCGGCCTGCGCTGCGGTCTGCCGACTCGCCGAAATTCGGGGCGGAATCCTGAATCCTCGACCTCGCCGGTCGCGGGTGTCGGCAATAGCTCGCTGAGATACTGCCTCATCTCTGGTGTCCACAGCTCCGCCAGATGATTGCAGACAGTCGCCTGCTGCAGTGCTGCCCGCAGTTCAGTCCCATTCATCCGCCGCATGATCCGGACAAACCACGGGCGGGTGCTGAACGGTCGCCCTCGGTATCGGTTGCCGTACAAGATTTCCCACGTGAGTGTTTTTGTGGTCAACTCGAAGTCATCGAACAGCGTCCGCAGCTTCAACCGCTCGACGGTGTGCGGTGCGTGTGTGGCGTAGTCGTGATTCGGCAATCCCTTCGCCCGCAGTGCTGCCATGCTGGCCTGCTTAATCCGCTGCCAGGCATTCGCCTTTCCTGCATCCACCCACGGATATGCTCGCGGCGTTTCCAGTTCGTCCCATGATGTCGGTTTTATGAAATACACATCATCCATCATCCACACAAATTCGCTGTCTATCTCAGGATGCCACGCCATTGTCTGCATCTTCGCCAGCATGTCTCGAAAGCCCCAGTGCTTTACCATCGGGATTCGTGGTTGTGCTATGACGTGCCCACGAAACCAGCTCGGACGATCTCCCACGATTGTGATTTTCGTTTCGCCGTCAAAGAATTGCTCCACCGACCGGATACTAAACCGCAGTTCGTCGCCGCTTGCTGCACCTGCAAAATATGGCCACACAAACTGTGTTGCCGCCTGCCTGCGTTTGACCGTGCCACAACCCCCGCAGGACTTCGGCGCAGGCCGATACGGCCCCTGTGCCTTCTGCTGCTTGACCAGCATGACTGCCGTTGCTGTTTCGTATGTCGGGGCTTTCCTCAGCAGGCAGTGCTGGCAGACTTCCAGCGGGACAAGACCGGGAGAATGGACTTGCGGATTGTGACACGCTGCCATTCCCTCCACGCCCACCTGCTCACGATACCCGCACGGCTCCATATCATGTTCCTGCCGGTCGCACTTTCACAAACTCGGGGAAGGTGCCACGATTCAGCAGGAAACTGTAATTGTTTCCCGGTGCATATCCCCCATCGCCAAACTCCGCGCTTTCCACGGTGCCCGTGGCCATCAGCCACGTCAACTGCATTTCATTCAGACAGACCAGCTTGTCTGTGCGTATTGGCACCGTGCCATCATCATTTGCAATGCCGTGATAAATCACCTTCAGGTAATACGTGGTCGCGACCGGTCCGCCAGCCGTCGGGCAGTGGAGAAACTGGAAGGCCAGTTGCACTGCATATCGTGGCGGATTGTACGCATTCCCCAGCTTCATCAGCCGCATTGCAATCAGCGGTTCAAGACCACACACACCATCGCCGCTGATCTTGTAGCACCCGAGATTTGCCGCGCTGCCCCGAAACATGTTGCCGTAACAGCACCACACATCACCAGGCGGTGGCGTCAATCCGTCACCCAATCCCAACTGGAAACCGCAATCGGCCACCCCGTTCGGGTGCGTCATACGCTGCAGCCTGAACGGCCTGCGGTCAGAGATTTGCTCGAAGCATTCAAAGTCGAAACCCGGCGCAATCGGGTCTCGCTGCTGCAGATCCAGCGTCACCTCAAAGGCGTCCGGAATCACATCGCCCAAACACGCCTCGCACGGGTAATCGAGTCCGCCGCTGTAGTCTGTGCTGTTCGGATATTGTGACGTGCTCGGGAATGACTCCGACCAGCTCGGGTATGCAATAGACTGACTCGCTACGGATGGCGGTTGTGATACTGATTCTTCTCCGCAATGACAGCCGCAACCAATCAACATCTCACGGCCCTCCCGGCGGTGGCGGTGGATTGCTTGCCGATTCGCTCGCCGATCCTGACATGCTCATGCTCATGCTGGCGGATTGTGCAGGGCAGTCCGCTGCGTATGGCTGCCACTCACCGTCGATCCACTCAATCTTGATGTACGTTCCGGCGTCAATTGAAATCTCTTGAAACGGATTTACCACCGTGACAACCTGCCCGGTCGTCTCAAGATCCCCGTTTGTCTTCCGTTGCAACACCTCCGCCAGTGCTGTGCTTCGGTCTGTCAGTGTGTTCACTGCCGCCAGTAAATCAGATTGCAGGATTGCCTGACGGTTCAGCGGGCGGACAACCTGCTGCCCGATCATGCGCGACATCACCGACTGAATCGCCTCGGTCAGCCCATTCAGGCCGGCAGCCGTCAGCCGCTGCCCCTTGGCGAACTTCTCGGGATGTTTATCGCCCTGCGTCATGATTGCGCCGTCCAGAGTGTGTTGAAATCAAACTTGGCAAACATGGTGTCCGAGGAATCCGCCGATAATACCCGGTCATAATCTGCCGTATCGTCACGCCACTGGTGATTCCATCCGTACACCGTACTGCCGGCTGCTGCGTTTGCCCCTCTGGCGTTGCTGGCAAATCCCTTCTGTGCCTTCGCTGCAAATCTCAGGACCAGTTTTCGCGTGCTCCATTGTGCATCTGTGCTCAGTGTCACTTCATCGCTCAGTCCCTCAAACAGCAACGTTTCCGGCAGAAATGATTGCGGGCTTCCGGGCAATCTGAACGCCGTTTCATTTACACAGCCTTTCATGTTCTCCAGCGTCACCCACGGGACCACTTGCACCTGATGCCATGTCACCTCATGCGTGCTCACAGGCTCAGGAATCATCGCCGTGACGTCTGCCGGCAGTGCTTTGCTGTCGGACTCCCATTTGCAGCTTCGCCCCGGTACCGTGCGGAATTCGATGTTGCTCTGCTGCGTGTAGGTGCACCACGTGCCGGCGGGCAGTGGCGTCGGGTCGTTTGGGTCTTGCTGCTGTTGCTGGTCACTCTGCAGCGGTGCATAGGTGACCGAGATTTTCGCCAGTGTGTCGTGGCTTAGCTGCTGCGTGTTCGGGTCGTCAATCGTTGCCTGAATCGGCTTCGGCGTCAGCTTGTCGATCGTAAACCGATCCGCCAGCACCCCCGGCCAATATGATGAATACGATGCCGGCAGTCCAAACGGCCCGCTCTTGAAATGCTCAGCAATGAATGCCCAGCGGTCAGCCCATGCCGTGAGAAAAATGCGCGTGAATGACAGCTCCCCGGATCTGCTGCCGGATTCCTGCGGGCTGTCTTCGTGTTCTGTGAATGTCGGGTATGGCATGTTCTTATCCCAAAATCGGAACCAGTGGCAGGCCCGTGATTCCTGCAGAAATCGCCCGCTGAACTTCCAGCGACTGTTTCGCCAGCTCCACCTGCTGCTTGCTCAGTTCTTCCTGCTTCTTTGGTGCCAGTTGATCCTGCAGCCGCTGAAACATCTGCAAAGCTCCGCCGCGTTGCACCTGTTGTGCCGCTGCCTGTGCTGCCGCCTGCGCTGCTGCGGGTGTTCCGGGTGCACCGCCCGCAAAATCCACCGGCGCAAATCCTCCGCCCTCTCCGGGTGGTTTTGGCGCGTTCCGTGCTGCCTCGCGCTCAGCCCTTGCTGCTGCCAGTTGCGCGTCGATGTTTTCCATCACGCTTGTGGTTGCTGCTGATGTCTCGGGAGGCTTGAACCCTGTAAACTCCTGCATGGCCTGCAGCGTCGGTTCCGGTATCGTCAGGACTTCATCAGACAGCCCCAGGGCAAACGCAATTTGCTCCCCGAGTTGCTGGCTGCCGCGCTGCATCCGCGCCCACATATTTGACGCACCCGTGGCAATGTTGCTCATGGCCGTTGACGTGTTCGTGCTGATCCAATCAAGTGCCGCCTTCGCGTAATTCGGGATATCCTCGAACAGCCCCGCCCACAGGTTGCCCATGTCGGCCACCAATGACCCAACCACAACCCCGATATCGGCAAAATAGTCTGACGTGCTGGTGAACCACTCGCCTGTTGCGGACAGCATCGTGCCAAATGTCCCGCCCAGTCCGTCCATGCTCTGCATCGCGCTGATTGACCACTGAAGGAACTGATTCGCGTAGGGTAGCACCTTGCCGCCGATTTCAATGGCCAGCAATTCCAGATTCGTCTGCGCCTTGGCGAACATGCCCGCTGTCGATTGTGCAACCTTGTTCTGAAAGCCTGCCAGCCGCCCGCTTCCGGTCGTCAGGTCGCTCAGTGCCTGTTTCACCATGTCTGCCGATATCGCACCGTTCTCCATGTCCTTTTTCAGGTCGGACATGCTGCGGCCCGTCTGCTCTGCAATGACGGCCAGCGGGCTGAAACCGGCGTTAATCAACTGCAGATTTTCCTGCCCTGTCAGCCGTCCGGCCATCTGCACTTGCGACATCGCATAGGCCAGATCCTGCAGCTTCTCTGTGCTGCTGCCGGCCACCTCAGTCATCATGCCCATAATGGGCACCACCTGATCCGATGACATGCCCATCCGCATCATCATGCTGGCCGACTTCGCCAGATCCTGCGTGCCAAACACCGTTTTCATGTCGATGTCGCGCAACTGCTGAAGCATGGCCTGCGCGTTTCCGGCAGACCCGGTCAGCACCTCAAATTCCATCGCGGTCTGCTCAGCTCCGGCTGCCAGCGTCATCATCGACGTTGCACCCTTGGCAATTCCCGCTGCCGCAAACAACTGCCCCAGTGGCCCTCCAAGGCTGGTAAGGCTTTTCAGTGCAGACCCTGCGCGGCTGGTCTGCGTTGTCAGCCCGGTCATCGCCTTGGCTGCTTGCCCGGCTGCCGACTGCACTTTCTGCATACCGTCGGCGGAAAAAATCACCTGTGCTTCTTGGACGGTAACAGCCATTATTTCACGTCCTGTTTCTGCCAAATATCTTCAGGACACCAACACCCGCTATACACTAAAGCCTGATACATGGTCAACCGGCTGATTTGCTCCGCCGTCCATCCGTACTTTTCCGACAGTCCCCGGAAGATTGCCGCCCACGGTACCGTTCGACGTGACGGCATTGTCACGCCGTCGCCGGTTCCGTGGCTTCGCAGTTTCCCAGGATGTCCTGCTCGTGCACTTTGTGCATCGCCTCAATTATGGCCTGAATATCGTTGAACCATGCGATAAAATTGCAGCCCAACTGAATGCCCTTGTCTGCAGGCAATGCCGGCGGGAACTCCTGCGGATGATGCGCCGACAATGCCCGCCAAACGTTCCACGCCAAGCCGCGGAACGATCTGTCAAACCGCTCTTCGTCCTGCATGGTGGCAATCAATGGACGTGCAATCGTGTCTGCTGCAATCTTCAGGGCCTGTTGCCGCACTGCAGGATCTGTAATAGACTCAATCCCTGCGTAAGGATTGCCCATTCGCATCAACATGGCCTCCTCTTTCCGCGCGTACTCCGCCAACGGAAAGATTTGCATCTGATACGTCTTGCCGTCTTTTGTCAGTGTTGCGGTGCGTCCACCGCAAAGATTAAACAACCCGTCCGCCACGGTTTCTACTCCTCAGAAAATGGTCATGCAATGATGTCAAACGCTGTGCCAGACTTCGACGGTGCGCCCTGTCCGTCGAATGCGTAATCAATCGCCACCGGGTCTCCGCTGTCAGCGTCAAACGTGATCGGCCCCACCTCAGTGATGACGATAGTTCCGCTGATGTAGTCATCTGAGTCTGCATGGAACTGCGCCGCCACTTCGTCACCGCGTGCCAGTGGCTGCGCCCCGCCAGCGTGCAACATGACGGTAACAGTGCCGGACCACTCACCAACGCCAACCGTGGTCTTGCGCCAACCGCCTGTGCTGTTCGTGGCATACTTTGCAGACGCTCCGCCGATCGTCAGTTCCCACTTGCCTGTGTGGTCAACCTCGGCTGGAGTTCCGCCGGTTTTGAATGTCATCGACTTGCCAGTAAATGGTGTTCCTGCGGGCATTGTATTTGCTCCTGATTACGGTTTTGCGGTTGCGGAATAGAGAATACCAATTTTCAAATTCGTGGCGGTCGTGGCCACGCCCAGGATCGTCACGAAGTCCCCTGTGGCCAAGTCGGCATAAGGTGCAATTCCTCCGGCGTTCACACTGCAGACGTAGACTTGTCCGACCGTGAACGCCGAATTGAATGTCAGGTTTCCGCCGTAGCAGTATTGCAACGGCTGCCCGTCGCTCGCCCCGTGCAATGCAATCCCAATGGCCTTGGACGATGCCAGGACATCCGCATCGCAGGGTTTCAGCTTGTTCGATGCCGTCGTGTCTGCGTACACCGGCTGGCCGGCTGTCACAGTCCCGCCGGCGGTGCCGTATCCAATCAGGCTGGTGGCAGTCTTCACCACGCTTGCCGCTGTCACTGAAACGTCTGCCATGCCTTAGACTCCCACGTGCATCAAGTCGAACTGAACCGCCGTCGTCCAGACGCCTGTTGCGTCGTCCTGTGTTGTCGCCATTTGCCCTGACGGCTTTGCGGTCGCAATCTCCACCGCGCTGCCTGTGTATCCCTGATTCTGCCAGCTCGTGACGGCCTGCTGTGCAATCGCTTTGCTGCGGTCGTAATCAATCGACATGCAGCCCAGCGTCAATGATGTCCGCCAGCCCTGACTGCTGTTTGTCCGCCAGGCTGGCTCACTCACCGCATCGAACACCACCAGATCGTCAAAATACCCATCATCATCCGCGTCATCGTCCAGCGTTTCGGCGTACTGATCGACACTGGCCACCAGCCTTTCAACCGGGACAAGGTCGCACAGTGCAGCCGTAGCGGCCCACCATTCGCCTATTGCCCGATCAATGCCAGTCTCTGCCATTATCTCACCGTCGCCTTTTTCTTGCCCGCCTGTGGCCTCAGTTGCTGCTTCAGCGTGTTCCCGATTTCAGCCCCAAACATGTTCAAATTATTTTCCACTGCCGGCTTCAGGAATGGCCTTGCCTTGCCGTCCTGCCTGAACTCCCACATGGCCATGTAGCCAGCCACCTTTTTGTCCACGTATGTCCTCGCCTGTGGCTTCTTGCCCTTCATTCTCAACTCAGCCGTGATGGACTTCCGGCCCTTCCCTGTCCGCATCTTTGGAGGCTCGCCCGGCTTGCTGGCCCCACTGCCTTCCTTGAAGTCTCCAAACGCCGCTCCGGATGTGTCCGCATCACCCGACAACGTCACCCGATTGAATTCCCGCTCCCTCGCCCTCTGATCCCGTCGTGCCTGTGTCGCTGCCTTCTTCTGCTGCCGTCGCCTGTCCCTCAGTGCCCGCTTTGTCCGTGTCACAAACTGCTTAGCGGCCTTGCGTGCTTTGCGTGCCTGCTTGACCGCTCGCCGTGTTTGTTTTGCCGTCCGTTTGGTTGCCCTGATTGCCGCTCTGCGTGCCCGCTTTGCGGTCTTCCGGCCAGCCCTTGCCAGTGTGTTGCTGGCCAGAAACTTTTCGGTCCTTCGCGTGACTCGCTGGATTCGTTTTCGCGCGGCCTTGACTCGCTTTGCCACGGCCTTATTGGCCTTGGCTCGGAGTTTTGCCACCGCACTCTTACGCTTCCGCCGTGCCACCGTTTGCGGCCTCCTGTTTCAGTCTCGCCCTTTCCTTCAGCTCAGCTCGTTTCTGTCGTGCTCGTGCGTTCTTCCGGTCCCGTTCCTCTCGGCTCGGTCCCGTGAATTTTCGACTAACCATCTGCTGTGCAATTGACCTGCACAGCTTCGCCGCACGCTCAAGGCTTTTGCCGGTCGCTGTCTCCAGTGACCGCATCAGCTCCGGCCTTCGGTCCTTCTTTTTGATTCTGACACTCATGTGTCACACCGGCTGCAAATCAGATAGGGCAGATCCACCCTGTTGAACTGGTTTTCCAGTCGCTCAATCCGATACGCCTCCCCGTCTGCATTTGTGATCGTGTCCGCCACGTTCACGTCTCTGAGGCTCTGCAATATGCAGTAGTATTCCCCGACCATCGCACGGCGTTTTCCGGCCTGTGTCGCGGATATCTCGGCACTTGACAGGAACCACTTCGCCCGGATCTGTGCCACCTCGGAATCAACAAACTGCCGCTCAGCTTTTGCCGGCCCCGTCGCTGTTCGTCGCTGCTTCAGTGTCACAAACTCAGACAACTGCAGGTGGCAATAGGACCGCTGCAAAGCCGTCTCTGCCGGATCTGTGAACATCACCACCCACGTTGTTGTCACGTTGCCCCGCTTGACTCTGAACGTGTCACCGGCATTCACTGCTGTGGTGCTGGCTGGCGTCCAGATATGTGCCCTCCTGATCGTCTGCCGCTCAGGCTGTTCGATCAGGCGGACAGTGCGGGGAATGACCACGTTTGCGGAATTCGTCCACGATGCCTGCTCACCGAGTTCATCGGTGTTCAGGATCGCGCAAACGTCTTCCGCAAATTGGTCTCTCAGGCTCATCGCGTGCGGCTCGGCTGAGGTGTGGCTGTGGCAGATTCTTCCAGCGTGATGAAATCACGACTGGCAAGATTCTGCACCATGACATCATCGACTTCGTTGACGGTCAGCGTGATCGGCTTACCGTCTGCCACTTCCAGAAATGCACCCGTTGAAAGACGGCTGCGGAAGTGTCGTTTGTTGGTTTCTTTGTGCCGGCCTTCAGCCGCTTTTCCAAGTCCGATTTTGTATGTTGGCATTGTCCAAATCCTCCCGCCGAAAAGATGCTGCCACCGCATGGCGGATGCAGTGGCAGCCGCCGGCAGCCGTCGCTGCCGGCGTTGCTCAAATCACACCGCCGTCATCAGGTCGTCAGCGTGCAAAGAATGCTGGTCCACCATGCGAAGTATCCCACGTTGTAGCGGGCCTCGGTCATGAACTTCACGTCCTTCGTTTCGAGGTCGTCAATGCCCTTCATCATTCGCGTCAACGGCTCGCGCCGCTGGAACACGAACGGCTTCACGGCCTCGCCGGTCTTGAACAGGTACAGCTTGACATCACTGGTCAGGTACGGGCTGGAAACGATGTTCGGACGATCGACAACAACGTTGCTGCTGTTGCTGATCAATTCCGATTCGAGCGCGTCATACACCAGATCCCGCAAGGCCAGCGGAACCAGCAACGTCAGGTCATTCAAGCGGCCAACCGTCGGGCGGTTGTACAACTTGCCTTGGTCGTTTTTGAACGCCAGCATCGACCGGATCATCTTCCGGATTGCGGTCTTGATTTCCGCAACGGTCGGTGCAGTTGTGCTCACCACAGTGCTGGTGATGTCGTTCGACTGGGTGCCGCTGCTGCCCCAAACGTGGTCAGTATCGAAGAAAAACTGCCCGTCAAAACAGGTCGTGCTTTCGCCCTGTTCGAGCACAGAAAACCACAGCTCATCAGGATGATGCGCGGCCTCAATGCCCAACTGCTCAAGAACCGGACCGTACTGTCCAAGGTTGTCGTCAGCCAGGTCGGTTTTCTTGATCAGCAGAGACGATTCCCAGTGCTTGTTTTCAAGCACAAAATTCGCCGCACGCAGTTCAGAAAACTGACGCTCGCCCAACCACTCACGCATCCCCGGCATGTTGCCGATCCATCCGTACTTCTCGGATGTTCGCACGCTGGAAGCGTCGTAGCAGACCGTCGGGTAAAACGGAGTCGCTGCAGCCACCCTGTTGTCAAACTTCGCGGTCAGGTCTCGCAGCTTGACCTGTGCTGATGCAATATCAATCGCCATTGTGAACCCCTTTCAGGTCAAGGCAAATCAGCCGAGAACGTCAATCATGACATCCATCTGAGTTGCGGAAACGTAGTTGACAGCCCGACCGATTCGGGATGCGTTCGTGCTCGTTGCAGTGATGACAAAATTGTCCGTTGCATAAATCAAATCGCCCGCAGTGGCCTGCGTGAAACTTGATCCGGTCAAACGGAACACGCCCTCGGTGTACAGCTCCACGACCTTGTCACCGGCACTGCCGCCGCTGTTGTCGCATTGCTGATAAACGATGCCGGCAAACGCATTTGCCCCGGCGTTGTCATCATTGGTGATGTATCCGGTTGAGGCGTCCCAAAATGCGAGTGTGTTCTGATACAGATTCACTGCTGCTGCCTTGCACTGAATGATGTTTTCAGCGTCCTGCATCAACACAACCTGATTTGCTGTAACTGCCATCGGTCAATTCTCCTCACTTCTGAAGTGGTTCCAGCCCGTCATCGATTCGACGGCTGCGGATGTACTGATCTTCTGAAACGCTCAGAAGGTGCTTGTGCTGCGCAAACTCCGCCCGGTACTTTGCGTTCGGGTCTGCCGGCGGTTCGGGCGCTGCATCCAGCACACTGCCCCGCTTGCCCATCAAATCCTTCAACGCCGCTTGTGTTTCCTCGACACTGAATCCAGCGTCCACAAACGTGTTGAATTTGTCCCCGCATCCGGCCAGGTCGCACAGTGCTCGGATCTTTTTGCAGCGGTCCCGCTCGACCTGTGCCAGGTCTGCGGTGCTGCTTGTTACAACTTCCGACACAACATCAACGGCAGACAGATCGGCAACCGGCTGTGTTTCCACGGCTGGCTGTTCGGGCTGTCCAGGCGTCTCTGCAGGTGCCTGCGGCTCGGTGTCTTCAGCCATCGGCTGCTCTCCCTTGCTTGCAAAATAGCGGTCCAGAAATGCTGCAATGCGGCCCCGGACCACGTCGGGCTGTGCATCGCCAAAATATGTACTCAGCAGGGCAGTTGCCTGTGCTGGAAGGTCTCGCAAATCGGCCTCAAGCGAGAACATGCCGCCGCGTGTGGCTGCAGGATCGTCAACCACGTCACCGGCTTTGATTGCTGCGAACCGCATCGGCCACATGCCCCGCTCGCCCTTTGGCTTCGCATCGTTCGCAGCCTGAAACGCCTGCAGATCTCCCTGGTCAAGCTTCGTCGCCAGACTTACACCAAACGATTCCGGGTCAGACTCCGCCAGATCCATCACGTAGTTCCCCAGGTCGCCTTGCGGACTGGTGAACGCAGCGTCTGCAATGTGCAAATCTCCGCGCAGTGTGTCGCCGTCAATCCGCAGATTCTTCCAGCGTCCCAGATAGCTGCCCATGCCATCGGCAGACATGTTCGGATGCGTGAATCGGGCTTTCAGTCCGTTCGGGCTGCGTGTGCTCAGGCTCAACGCCTGATCCAGCGTCTTCGGGTCCACGGTCCACGGCCGCACCTCAGCATCATTCAGGTTTCCCACCTGCATCAATGACGCACCGAAAATGACATTGGCCTTTCGGTCAACTCTGACCGGCGGTGCCGGCAGTCGATCGGTGCGAAACATGCCGGGATCTGTCAGCGTTTGAATTGTCTTCATTGCTTGTCTCTCGCTTCCATCTGCCGCTTGACTTTGCTGCTCCAGGCTTTGCCCGGGTCTCCGCCCCACAACGCCCACGCGATGCGGCCTGCGCTCGGATAGCCCGGCTCGCCGGGACTGAACCCTTCGCCCTGCTTGTCAACTTCGTGGCGGGAAAAAAATGAAACCATCCGCCCGATCGTGCTCGGACTCACGGCCTTCCCGTTGCTCAGGTCTCTCGCCCTTGCAATCCCTACCGCAGTGCCACCGCGCTTGAATTCACGCCGCCACTCAAGGCCCTGTTTCGCCTCCGCTCGCACGCCTGCCGGCGGTCGGAAGTCAATGCCCGTGTATTTCTTTGCCACCGCCAGCGTGGCCACACCGTAATCCGCTCCGCTGTCCTGTTCGTCGTCGTCCGGATCGTCTGGCATGTCGGGCTGGTCTAACTCCAGATCCGCACGATACGCTGCCATGCGTGCCTCCATGTCGGCCTTCGCCCGCTGCTCACGCTCGATCTGTTGCAGCGTCTCATCGAAGTCACGGCCACGGCTGGCAAGGCTTTCTGTCTGCGTCGTCAGCCCCGATTCAATGGCCAGAATATCGGCCTGAACCTCTTTCTGAGGGTCAACCCACGGCCAGCCCGGCGGAATCCACTGGTGCTGCAAAAAGTGCTCGCGGTGTTCCTCGTACTTCACCGGATCGACCGGCAAAACACCCTGCACCACAGCGCGGTCAATGAACCTCGCCCACACCTTCCGGAATACCTGTTCAATCAGGCAGGACTGCCACACCTTGAACGTAATCCGGCCATCAATCAGGGCGAGTCTGCCGCCGCTGAAATTGTTGGTGAACTGCTTCGCCAGCAGCTCGTAAGGATATCGCAGGGCAGCCGCAACCCCATGCAATGACCATTCAACATAGGGTGCCAGTGTTGTGCCTGGTCGCGCCGGGTCGCTGAACGTGATGCCCTCACCCTCAGCCAGATACTGAATCGTGCCGGGTGCCAGGTCTTCGAGATTGCTGCGGCTGCGGCCAGCATCCGCCAACGTCGCCGGGTCAGTCACACCCGTCACGAATGCCCCGTGACAGGCTGCCACCTGTTCGGCAATTAGGTTCGCATATACGAAGTCCTTCAGGTCTTTCAGTTTCGGCATGGCGGGTGCCAGCCACGGAACGCCACGCAGTTGCCCCGGCGTCTGCTCTTCGTAGCAGTGCAGTAGGTCGTCCAGACTGACCTCCTGTTCCCGCAGGTCGTAACCGTAGGAGTCATTCGGCAGCGTCTTCGTGACATACGCCGCAATCGGCTTACCTTTGGCGTCCAGTCGCAGCCCCAAACGCCGAATGGCAGTCGGTGCCAGCGGTCCATACCCGAACAGCGGAATCCGCTGCGGATGAATGACCTGCACTGTCAACGTGACGGGCTTTGCTGGGTCGTCATCGTCCGCCATGTGCAGCCACGATTCGCCAAAAATGGCGTTGCAGCGTTCCAGCATCCGCTGCTTCGTGTGCCAGCCTTCCGCTTCCGCCCATTTTTGGAACAACCACTCAGACATAACGCGGAAGTCTTCGGCCTGTCGTGGTGTCAGGATGCCGCGTTCCGGCTGTACTCGACACTGCGGACGGATGCCGACGCCGATGACGTTGTCCACTCGCCCGTTGATTGCAGACGCAGCGAAAACGTCGGTACGGTACAGATCCACCGCCCGGTCAATCAGCGTTTCCAGCTCAGACTGAAGTGCATCGTTCGTGGTCAGCTTGCTGGCCAGCCACTTTTCCCCGCGCAGGCGGTCGTGGTCTGATGCCTCCCATGCTGTGAACCGCTCTGCAGCCCTCTGGCTGATGGCCAGACGCAACTCATGGTCAACACGGGCCTTGACTCGCTTCGCGGCCAGCACGGGACTCACGGCCCCAATAATGCGGTCCAGTCGCGTGGGCTGTGCTGCGCTGTGCACTCGCTGTTGAAGGTCAGACATTTCGGAACCTCACGAGATTCCGGGACCGACTTATGCCGCCGGATGCCTGCCGTCTCAGGTCCGCAATTCTGGCGTCCAGCTCGGCCAGCCACGTACTGGTGGCCTCTTTTTGCACCATCTGCCCGTCAACGGTATAGCTGACAACGGGCGCACCACTCGCCAATGCCCCCTCGACCTTGTCGCGGATGCTCTCGAACAGTGCCAGACGTTCTGCTGCTGATCGTGCCATGCTGCCACTGTCGCAGCAGGCTTGCCGGACTTCCAGCCCCGCTTTCCAGTCGTCTGGAAGTCAGCGGGCTTTCCGTCGTTCCTCGCGTGCCTTTTCGTAGGCGATGGCAGCTGCTTGCTTTGGTGGCCTCCCCTCACGGATCAGCAACCGAATATTCTCCGCAATCGCCTGTTTGCCGTAGCCCTTTTTCATCGGCATGTTAGCCCCTCCGTATAACGGTCTGAAAACGATTGCCACAACCGCAGGCCCTGTACTGCGTCGAAAACTCGCCAGTGGTCGCAGTGTGCTGGACGGGCGAAAACTGACCGCACTGCGGACAAGATCCGCACCCCGGAACCCGATGCGGTGCCGTGTAATGGCGTTTGACGTATCCCGGCGGTTTCAGAGGCTTCATTTCCAACCTTTCACGAATTTTTCGGCCTTTTTGCCGGAAATAACGCCGTTTTGCGGTCTATTTTCCGCAATTTTCTCAGCTCGTTTTCTGTCGAATTCTAACACAGAATGGCCAACAAACGCCAGATAGCAGGCGTCAAGCAGGTGGTTCCGGGTGAATGTCTGCACCCATTTTGTGATCGTCCCCTTGCCCACCTGAAATTCCTGCACCTCGCGCTCGGCTGTCAACTGCTTCGCCACCTCCATCCGGCCCTCCGGTTTGTCCGTCCGTGGCAGCAACAATGCCGCCGCACTGGTGGCGTCAACACTCAGGGCCTGGTGCACCCTGCGCTTCCAGTGGTCTGCGTTGTTCTGGTACTCTCGCAGCCGTTTCGTTCCGTCCAAAAATGCGACATCGTGCCACCCCTCGCCAATCCGCAGTGTGACCTTGCTCCGGTCTTTCGGTGCATGGTACGTGGTCCCGCTGTGCTGTTTGAACCCGAACCCTTTGCAGGTGTTCCATGTGCTGTTGCTGGCCACAATACTACGAATCAGATCCGTTTCCCACCCTGCGTCAATCATCACGATTTCCGCCGGCCTCTGCCCGCCGTTCTCCATCTCCCAGCCCGCCTCAAACTTCTCCATCAGCAGCCGCACCGCTTGCCGAATGGCCGTCGGCAGATCCGTGAGTTCTCGCTGTATCGGCTCATAGCCGTAATCGACACAAAACGGCTGCCCGCTCGTGTCATGCTTTGCAATGACAAACCAGTCCAGTTGCGCCGCTCGCACGTCCACACCGGCTGCAATGCGGCTGCAGTCTGCAGGGATCAGTCCCCGCCGATACTGGCTCTGGCGGTGCATCACGGCCTTCCAGTCCAGTGGCTCAACTGCCGTCTCTTTTTCCTTCGCGGGTAGTGCCCATGTCCACTGCAGGATCTCGCGTTCGCTGTTGTCGCGGTCAACCTCCCGCATTCCTCGCCACTCGTCCGCCCCGACAATGCCAGCCGTGACGAATGTATTCGTGGCTGCGCTGTACCTGAATCCCATCGTCTTCGTTGCTGGAATCTCGCCGTGCACAGATCCATCAGGCAGGATGACCTGCCCACGGTGCCGAAGCCGTGCCTGTGTGAGCTGCTGAATCCGCTGCCCGTCGTCAAACAGGATGCCGCAGGCAGGGCAGGCCCACCGGCTGGAAATCTCCGCTTCGGCCTCAGTCATGGCCTCATGGTACCCGATGAGATTGTCACGGCTTGGCGCGATGAACTCACGGCAGGAATGGCATGGGAAAACCACCTCGCCAGCGGTGCCTTGGCTCCACTCCTGCCAGATCCGGCCAGTCTCAACCGTGACCGTGGATTCCAAGTAGATTCTGGCCTGACCGCTCGCCCGATACGCCCTGACGCGCCCTTCCATCTGCTTCAGCTTCGTGGCTTCATCCGACTTGCCCCCGACTTCGTCCAGGTGGCTCACCTCAGTCACGACCAGCACCGGCCCTGTGAATCCGGCCCGCTTGCTGTCATCACCGCCGGCTGAGATGAATTTCAGTGCCGCACCGTTGCCGAACTGAATCAGGCTCGGAGTTCCGCCGCCAGATCCGCTGCCCTTGCGTGGCAGGTATTGTGCGTAACGGCTGGCCTCAATTGCCGGCCTGATGTCCATTTTCCACTTGTCCGCCGCCATGTCCATTGTTGGCAGGCCAAACAAGACGGTCTGAACCCGTTCGAACAGGTGGTACAGAATCGGGATGACGACGAATGCCAGGGTCTTCCCGGACTGCTGCGGACCTGTGCAGGCGTAGCGGAAAAACTGGCCCTGATCGACCACATCAAAAAACAGCCCGTGTGCCGGCTGTCGCGAGACCCTGAACCGCTGCCCCTGGTACGGTCCATCAGGCAGAATGATTTCATCCTCGGCAAACTGCCGCATCCCCCGATAGGGTCGCAGGATGACGTGTCTGGCGAATACGTCACGCAGTGCCGCTGCTGACGGCTTCGCGTACAGATCCCACGGGATCTGATGTTGTGGTGTCGCCATGTGCATTTGTCAGCCGCTCCAATCCCTGCAAAACCTCCTCATTCGCCTCCTGCAGCATCGACCACAGATCGTTCCCAGCCACCCGCTTCAGGTGTTCGGCGAATCGTCGATACGGCCCCAGAATGGCCTGCACAGTCTCCTCAAATTCCGTCAACTTGACGATCTGCCCCCGCTGCTCCGCCAGCTTAATTTCTTCCTGCTGTGCTCGTGCCAGCCTGTACCTCTCCAGCCCATCGGACTCAGTGCCGGCCAGCATGTCAGGATCAGACGGCACCGGCTGCGCCTCTTTCCGCAGGTACCACCAGACGCATCCGGCGTAAATCTCGATGTTGTTGTCTGCATCAAACTCGGGAAAGGTCGGGTCGTGCTTAAACTTCGTAAGGGTGGGGGAAGTCACCCCCAAGACACGGGCAAGCTCAGCCTGATTGCATCGTTTTTTGTGTCCCATGGTCTTAGTTACCAGATTCGCACACTGAAAAC
>Ga0255094_1000164_pt1 | contig 37479 bp, 25 predicted proteins | sample Colum_Law_RepB_8_2_FD_188434 | JGI IMG/M metagenome (GOLD analysis project Ga0255094, IMG submission 188434) | Freshwater microbial communities from Columbia River, Oregon, United States - Colum_Law_RepB_8d | ecosystem: Environmental > Aquatic > Freshwater > River | place: USA: Oregon...
TTGGTGTGGTCCTGCAGGGGCGGTACCGTAATCATGACGTTCAGGGGGATCTGGAACAGCGACCAGTGATCGATCAACTGGGAAAGACTCAGCGGATCACGCCGCAGACAGCGTAAACGCGACTGCGAGAGCCGCAGATCAAGGTTGACCTCACCAATCCGCACTCCGCAGCGCCGCAAAGTATCGAAGAACTGAATCGGCGACAGACTGCCATGTACCTCGCTCAGATATTCGCCCCACGGCTGCACCACTCGCAGACTGACCTGCACCGTATCGTCCACCCCTCGGACCGCCTGCAGCAACGCAGAAATGAAGCTGATGCGGTCTTCCTCCGTCATGCCAAAAGCACCACCGCGATTTCCGCCGGTGACCACCTCCCAGTGCCGTATTCGCCCCTGGTACCTGCCCAGTACCGTTTCCACAAAATCCGCCGAAAAACTCTGCAGGTTCTGTCGACTGCGACTCCAGTTCCGCATCCACAGCGGCAGACTGTCCTGAGTCAGATCCAGCAGCGGACCGCCCATCACAAACAACCGCCGCTCCTGCGCCCATTCCAGCAGGGCGTCGAGACGGGACCAGTCGTGCTGCCCCTCATCACCTTCAATTGACTGCCAGTCGGCACCCACCTGCACAGCGTTGAAAGTCTGCAGGAATTCAGCTTCCTGCTGCGGTACCTCATTCAGATGACAACCCATCAGCACCGGAATTCGCGGTGAACGCTGACGTCGAAATTCGATTCGCTGACTGACATAATGCTCGCAAAGCATGTCCGCAGCCTGGGCCGACAACTCCATCGACAGCACTGACGCCGCCGCAGATGTCTCCGGCACCTCTGCCCGCAGAGCCGCCGCCCGAAATGATCGATGTGACTCGCGAATCAGTTCGTCAAGTCGCGCTGAACTCTGCAGTCCCGAACCATGCCAGATCGAAAACTGATTCCTCAGTCGCGACAACTGACCTCGCGCCAGCTCCAGCTCCAGTTCGTAAGGCTCAGCCTGTTCACGCAGACTGGTGCTGTGTACGACCTGACTGCCACCACTGAAACGGGGCCAGGACAATCGAAACTGACCACTCTCCGAGACCGTGCGACGACAGATCATGCGGTCCCCCTGAAGCAGTACGTCGGCCGGAGCAATCCGGCCGTCGTACATCAGGAAGTCCACCATCGAACAACTGCCGGCTTTCGCAAGCAGGTCAGGTCGCTGAACATGAAACTGGATAACCCCCATGCCCACAACGTCCCGCGAAGTACACAAACAAACCCTGCCACAGCATTCAGTCCAGACCCGTCAGCAGTCCCCGACTGTCTCCCAGCGAATCCAGTGAAGCACCCATTCTCTGGGCCATCGACAGGAACAGATTGTTCAGTGGAGTGTCCTGCTCATACTTGATGTATCGACCGGTCTTCAGGGTCCCGCCACCACCACCAGCCAGCAGAATCGGCAGGTCGTCGTGATTGTGTCGGTTGCCATCGGAAATTGCACTTCCGTAAAGAATCATACTGTTGTCCAGCAGACTGCGACCGCCTTCGTCAATCGACTTCAGACGGCCCAGAAACCGCGCCAGACGCTCCACAAGATACCGGTCGATACGAGCAATCTTCTCCATCTTTGCGGCGTCGTTCTGATGATGCGAAAGCTCATGATGACCGTCCCGCACGTCCACTTCCGGATACGTGCGATTGCTGCCTGCATCCGCCAGCATCATGGTGGCCACTCGAGTCGAATCGGTCTGGAACGCCAGCAGCAGAATGTCAAACATCAGATTGATGTGCTCAGACAGCTCCGCCGGAATCCCATCGGGAAGCTGCAGCTCGGGAATCTGCTGAGGCTGCTCGGCCGCACGCTCAACACGACGCTCCACGTCCCGCACACTGGTAAAATACTCATCCAGCTTCTGCCGATCGGCACCACTCAGTGCCGGCTGCAGACGCCGCGAATCCTCGCCCACAAAATCCAGAATGCTGCGCCGATTGCGAATCCGCCGCTGCACATCCGCCGCCTGCTGAGGCGTGCCGAAAAGCCGCTCGAAGGCCGCACGAGGATTCGATTCCTTCAGGCAGGGAGTCGTCGCTGTCTTCCACGAAATGTTTGAAGAATAACTGCAGGCATACCCGGAATCACAACTGCCCGCGTTGCGGCCACGGTCGATGCCCAGCTCAATTGAAGGCAAACGAGTCTGCTGGCCAATCCGCTCAGCAATCGCCTGGTCAATCGACTGACCAACCCGAATGTCAGCCCCGGATGTTTTCTTTGGCTGAGCCCCCGTCAGAAAGGCTCCTGCATTCCGCGCGTGATCACCAGGACCGTCTCCGTTCGCACGAGCATGATGCTGAGTCAGTCCCTCCAGAATCAGCAGCTGATCACGCACTTCCGACAACGGCTCAAGCGTTGGACCAAACTGGAACTGAGCCCCGTCACCCGTTGGACGCCACTTGTCCATGATCGCCCCGTTCGCAAAGAACAGACAGGCCATCCGGACCGGACGGGTTTCCGCAGTTGACGCCGCACGAGCCCGTGACTGCAGGGATTCCAGAAAGGGCAATGCCAGACTCAGGCCAGCGGCCCGCAGCACAGTTCGTCGATTCGCAGACGTCCATCGCATTAGCAGTTCTCCCGCCACCTGATCAAACAGGAAGTTCCTTAACACCGCCAGCATAGGCTATCGGTCGAGCCGTCGCCAGCCCTCAACCACCGGATCCAGCCCCCGTTGACAATTCCCGCCGACCTGCGCGCCTGAGAAATGCATCGGATGTCACGATCGCTTCAACCACCACTGAAAACCGATTGCCACCGCTTTTCAACTGTCTCAACGCTTCCTCAACCGTACACCTGTCATAGTACTCAAGACCGCGTCCCAGCGAATACACCAGCATTTTCTCGGTAAATGCCTGAAAAAAACGATCTTTTCGGCCACGCAGGATCCCCAGCAGCTCGCCCGGACCCGCAAATCGGTCACCACCCGGCAGCTCCCCGGAAGCATCCACCGCCTTACCCGCATCCTCGTCCCGCCACCGCCCAACTCCATCAAAGTTCTCAAAACCCAACCCCAGAGGATCCAGAATTCTGTGACACACCGCACAAGCCGCATCGCGACGATGCAATTCCATCTTCTCTCGCAGACTCAAACCTCCAGCAGCACTGCCCGCCTCCTCCAGAGCCGGCACCCCGGCAGGTGCCGGCGGAGGCACCTCGGCAAGAATGTTCTCCAGAATCCACTTCCCCCGCTTCACCGGACTGGTACGCCCCGGATTCGAGGTCAACGTCAGAATGCTGGCATGAGTCAGCACGCCGGCCCTGTTTGTCCCCGCCAGTGAAACCCGAACAAATTCCTCACCCTGCACGCCCGTCATGCCGTAGTGCCGAGCCAGTCGCTCGTTCACAAACGAATAATCCGCCGTCAGGAATTCCTCAATCGAACGATCCTCCCGCACAATCGCCGAAAACAACAGCTCGGTCTCGCGGGCCATCGATGTCCGCAGAGCGTCGTCGAAGTCCGGATACACCTCCGGATTGGGACGCACGTCCGCCAGATTTCGCAGATTCAGCCACTGAGCCGCAAAATTGCGGCTCAGCGCCTCGGATTTCGGATCCTGCAGCATGCGTCGCGCCTGCTGCCGCAGCACCTCTGCGTCCAGCAGACGTCCCGCTTCCGCCAACTGCAGCAACTCCTCGTCAGGCATCGAACTCCAGAGGAAATACGAGAGCCGTGAAGCAACCTCATAACTGTTCAGGGCGCGATCCGCTGCGCCAGCCGGAGGATCCGCCTCTACCCGAAACAGAAAGTCCGGCGAAACCAGCAGAGCCTGCAGCGCAACATACAAACCATAGTCGTATGTCTCAGACTGCTCCGTCACGGTCCGTTCCACCAGCGTCACATACCGCTGAACTTCTTCCTCCGACACCGGTCGCCTGAAAGCCCGACGCATGATCGGTCGCAGCACTTCGTCGGCCGCCTGTCGGACCGAACGGCCTTCCCCGGGACGACTGGTCACGAACTTTCTGTGAGTCTCGTGCCACAGATCCACGCCACCACCCTCCGGCCCCGTGAGAACGAGCTTCCGGATACCCAGATTGCGGTCCCGACGACGCTCCGGCGCCTCCGGATCATAAAAATCGTTCAGAAACTCTCCGGCTATCTCATGCTCGCCCGCTTTCAACTCCACCGTCTGCTCAAACTGCTGTTCACGCCTGAGCCCCGGTACTTCGGCCTCATGCACCGACTGACCATCCACCACCAGTGCCGCTTTGGCAAAGCCATCGCCTGCCTGAGTCGCAGTCAGGTCCACCTGAATCACATATCGCCCATCAGCCGGAACCGTCACCTTCGCCGTCAGCCGTCCGTTTGTGCTGAGCCATGCGTAACCCTTGTCATCAACTGCCGGCTTCTCGCCGCCGTTACTCAGAACATCAGCGGCAAAAGTCTGCATAACTCCCTTCGAAAAATCCCGCAGATCGACGACGGCACCAGCCACTTCCTCGGCCGCATCAAGGTACTTCTCCATCAACAGTGGAGGAACATTCAGCACGTCGCCGATATTGTCAAACCCCTCGCCCACGTCGTCCTGGGGAAATCTGTCCGCTGGAGTCATCTGCAGGCCGAACAAATCCCGAATCGTGTTGTTGTACTCCGCCCGATTCAGACGCCGCAGTGTCGATCGACCGGGACTGCGCACAATCCGACAGTCAAATTCGTACAGCTCAGCGTGCAGAATCCTGGCTACAGACTGCTGCTGTTCAGGGGCCGGCAGTGCTGTGTGATCCGCAGGTGGCATGACACCCGCATTGATCATGCGATACACCCGCTCCCAGCGGCGAAAATCGGCCAGAAAATCGTCAGGTCCACGCAGATCATGAACAACAATCCCGGCCTCCTGACTTTCCTCGCCATGACAGTCAAAACAATACTGCTTCAAATACGGCAGTACCTGCTGCTCAAGACGGTCCTTCCGAGTCTTTTCAAGGGCCGCCTCGGCCTCGGCCAGACGCTGTTGCTCCTGCTGCTCCGGGGTCAGCTGAGGTGGCTGCGGAACAATGGGTGAAGACTGTCCACTGGCCGAGTCCGAGGTGGCTGCCTGCAGCGTACCAGCACTCAGCCACAACTGGCTGCCCTGAAAAACCACCACGGAAAGACTGCCAATCGCAGCCAGCGTCAGCAGCAGCATGGGCCATCGTGACCCGGCGGTGAACCTGCTGCGCACCGGCAGCACTGCGGAACGCCGCGGCAGCGAAACTGCCGCTGCAGTACCCGTGACCGCCGAGCACGCCGTGGCTTCCGCCACCGTCGCTGATAATGGTTGCAACACGACCGGTTGGCCACAGGCACCGTTGGGACAACGCACACGCCGCCCCACATACCTGACGTCCGCACGAAAGCGAAAGCCACACGCCGAACAGGCAAACGACGGTTTCATCGTCAGGTATCCAGGCAGGAAAAAGGGCGAACGTCCGTTGTATCAACACACAGTTCGCGCGGCAAAAAATCGGAAGGAAATACAAGCAGGCAGGTACACAGATCCTACAGCACCATGGCTGCAGAATCCAGAAATCGTTGGAAAAGGTGGACGATTTGGGTCTGGGGAAGGGAAATTCCCGGGCATCAGAGTTCTGAAAGCTGGCGCCGGATCGCTCGCAAAACCTCATCGTCTGCGGGAAGTTCGCTGGACAGCACCGGTCGCAGAGGCACCGGCACCTCGTCCATTCGATACGCCGTCCCGCGGCGATGAATGCCATAGACCGCCGTTTGAAATCGCACCGCTGGACGAACATGCACCTCCGCAAATGACGGATCCAGCAGGATCACCGGTACCGCATCCAGATGACGCCTGGCAGCCTCCGAGAAACGCGGCACACGCTCACCACCCACCAGAACCACACAGTCCGGTTCACCCGCTGCAAGCAGATTCTCTGCCGAGTATTCACCCGGGCCATATCGGGGATACCCACGAGTCAGACTGACGCTGAATGGATAGCCGGTCTGCCAGCACAGTACACTGTCAGCCCCCGTCACATCGCCCGGTACACGCATCCGCCGCACGACAAAGCGAGTCCACTGATTCAGGTCCGTCACCAGACGCAGCAGAGTTTCGACCGTGGCATGACCACAACGCCCCTGAGCCAGACTGACGCCGAAAAACACAGCGCCGTAGCGCGCCCCCCGCATGCGATCCGCCAGCTGCGATAATGTCCTGATGCTTAAACCGCCCACGGAAGCACAACGCGGCACACGGCCCGCCAGCAGCATCCGCAGAACACTCAGCACCTCCAGATCCGCGCCGCCCTCAATCTGCAGGAATTCATCTGCCCGCTCCGCCGTCGCCGTTCGCTCACAGTCCACCACAACCACATGCCGCCCCGCTCGACCACCCGGGACCGCCAGACCGACGGCGTCCACAATCCGCTCCATGTGGCGAGGATGGCTGAGCACCGGATCACAGCCCCAGTAGATCACCAGATCCGAACGATGCCGCACTTCACCCAGAGTCGACGTGGATTCGCCGGCAGACTGGAACGCCAGTATCGAAGGGCCATGGCCCAGAGAGGCCGTCGTATCAACAATACCGCCAAGCTGATCCGCCAGTTCGCAAACTGCCCGCTGACCATCAGTACTGGAACGCGACAGGCCAAAGAACAAGGGCAGTTTCGAGCATCGCAGCAGCTCAGCGGCAGACGCCACGGCATCCGTCAAAGCGACCGGTCGCCCGGCAATCTCGGCCACTGCACCAACGTACGGTACCGTCGCTCGCCGAAACCACTCGTCCGCCAGAACACAACCAGGCTGGACGCTGGCGACACACCCATCCCGAATTTCAATTCGCAGATCATCGCAGACACAGCCGCAACGAGTACAGGCGATGGAAGTCAACAGCGAGTCGCCAGGATCGCTCATGGTGCCGGAACTTCCGTCAACAGCCTATTCAGCCGAGAATTCGGGAACGCAGCGTCTGCAGCAGTGTGACCGCCTGACCAATGTCAGCCTTCTGGCGATCACGATCCTGGGGAATCTCACGCTCGATTGTCAGCGGACCCGTATAGCCGATTTCCTGCAGCGTCCGCAGATATTGCTCCATCCCGACATCACCGTCACCCAGTGGAACCTCCTGGCCCCACGCCGTACCACGAACATCTGCGGCCGCCCAGCGAGCATCCTTGCAGTGTATGCTGCGGACATAGCGCCCTACCTTACGCAATGCGTCAATCGGTTCGCCGGTGCCGTAGAGAATCATGTTGGCAGGATCAAAATTGATGAACAGATTGTCTCTGTTCACGTCGGCGATGAACTGCAGCAGATGATCAGCAGACTCCTGGCCCGTCTCAAGGTTCAACTGCTGGCCATTCCCCTTCACGTGATCAAGCAGATCACGAGTCGTTGCAAGCAGATCACGATAACTGTCACTGGATGTGTCGTGAGGCACAAAACCAATGTGCAGGGCAACAGTGCTGCAGTTCAGCAGTCTGGTAAAATCGCTGATCTCCTTCATCTCCTGCAAACGGGCTGCACGAGTCTCTTCGGGGACCAGCCCCACGGTGCGAGCCGTTGTGGCGATGTCCGCATAACTTTCTCCCTCAAAGCCACCAAACACCGCTGTGACCCGAATCCCGGCAGCAGCGCACCGCTGCAGAAAGGCCGCGGCAGCGGCCGGTGTTCGAGTCCCCGCGTGAGGAGCATGGACCTGAATCGTGGGAACGCCAAGCTCCTGTGCAACCTCGAGGTGCACGCCCAGACCGGCGTCAATGGATGCAAATACCCCGATTTCCCAGTGTGCCATGGCTGCTGCTCCGTAGACTCAAGTCACAAAACCGAGCCAAAATGGTACTCGACAGCGGGATCCGTCTGCAAGCCTGCAGCCGTTCCGACAAAATCATGCGTTACACTGACGAAAACAGCCGCAGACTGCTGCCTGCGGCTGTCATCACACACCACTCTGTTCGGATGTCGCCGGGACGGACATGCCGACCATCCGATATCACTCCAGACCAGAAACAATCTGACCGTCAGCAGCACCGCCCAGTCGCAGCAGCACGTCCGCGTCAGTGTTGACCGACAGAGCACGGACAGAACCGTCGCCCATCGTGTACTGCACAATACCCGTGTGACGGCTGCTGAATTTGGCCGCTTCGAGTGTCGGGCGAGTTCCGCCGTAGGTCACTCCCGCCAGGGACTTCGCCGCATAGTGCATTCCCAGCGGTCCAACAAGCCATGAAAACGAACGCAGGCGACCGACACCCTTGTATCCATCACTGAAGTCGCCGGTCACCTCGCCAAACAGAATCGTATTCGACAGTCCGTCATTGATGTCCGAAAACTTCTTCTGTTTGTTCATACGCAGCATGCCCTCGTAATCGTTCACGTTGCGATAATCCGGACTGGTGCTGGCAATCCCCAGCTCGTCCGCCGTGGCCACCAGACGACCGGCACAGCCGGCATAGTTCGTGACCGCCGTGTTGCGAGTCACCGGGTCCGGCAACTCATCATTCATTACGAATCCGCCGTAAAGCGGTCCGCCGGCAGTTCGCACCATCCACAGCGTGAAGTCAGCAGCACCCGGTTTCTTCGCCGATTCCGGATTATCTGATGGGCACAGCAGCATCGGCAGGGAAGTGCCGGTCACTGCGTTGATGGCCGCAAAATTGAAATAGGGCTGTTTCTGAGCATTGGCAGAATTCGGCTCGTAATCCTTCGCATCCATCTTCAGGTTGCTGCCAAATGGACGGTACACGGCGTCCTGCTCAAGGTAAGGCAGCAGATACGCCATCGTGCCAACCCACGACACGTTGTCCAGCAGGGCGAAGTTCGAGTACCCGGCAAGCGTGAAAATCTGCCCCGGAGGCAGATTCTTGTACGTACCTTCAAAGTTGTGCACCGCCAACCCAAGGTTCTTCAGGTTGTTTTTGCACTGCGTACGGCGAGCAGCCTCACGCGCCTGCTGCACGGCAGGCAGCAGCAGCGACACCAGAATCGCAATGATCGCAATGACCACCAGCAGCTCAATCAGAGTGAAACCACCACGATTGCCGGGAATCGCTGGCTTTTGCAGAAACTTCTTCATACTCACCTCCCAGGAACTACACAAAAGAATACGCGGCGAAAAAACGCCGAAAAACGCCTGACAACGCGACCTCCCGATCTTCCGTTTGCATTCTTAGCATTGAATTCACGATGAATCAAACAGGAATTCACATTGTATTGGTAGTATGAGTGATTTCTCGTCGCCCTGCCCGACAGTTTTCGCCCACGGTCCGAACTGGTCCTGATCTGCCGGATTTTTCCTCCGTGTGAGTTGTAGCAAAGCCGTCAAAACCGGCACGATTCGTTGACTCTTCACAACATCTGGCTTGCGTCGCATCCGTTCAGCTATAAAATTTGACGGAGCAGGAAAAATGCGCAGGATATGGCATTGAGCGAAAATTTGCGGGTGACTCTGTACTGACCGGGTCAGCGGTCAGCCGATTACGTCGATGGCTCGCGTGATGACCCCAAATCGCAGATTCCCCTGCTCGCGTTCTGCCCTCCTGTACTTGTGGCCAGTCAGGCCCATCCGTTGGAGACTTCCGGATCATGGCAAAAAAATACCTCAGCCTTGAAGAAGCAGCCAGCCTGCTGGGTCTGTCCGTTGACGCGGTTCGCCGTGCCCGCGAAAAGGGCGACCTGCGCGGTTTTCAGGATCGCGGCAGCTGGAAGTTTCGCGAGCAGGACATTGATGAGTTCCGCCGTTCGCGTCAGGCAGACTCGTCTCCCGACATGCCCATGCTCAGTAACGACGGCGGTGTTGATCTGTCGTCTTCCGACAGCGACGTGCGTCTGATGGCCGATCCCGGTGACGATGATCTCGGTGATCTCATCAACACGGGCAGTGACGTCCGCCTCAGTGGCGATTCCGGCCCCAAACTGGAAAAGAAAACGGCCGTTCCGGATTCTGACAGCGACGTCAAGCTGTTCAGCGCTGACATTCTTGGCAGCGACAGTGACAGCGATGTAAAACTGTCTGCTGAGCCTGGTCGCACAGACAGCGATATTCGCCTTGCACCACCCGACAGTGATCTGAAACTCATTCCCCGCAGCTCGTCCACAAAAGCCGGTGATGACAGTGGTATCAGCCTCGAAGTCGCCGGCAGTGGGGCTCGCCTGAACTCCGGCGATGACCTGCTGGCTGAAATCGACAGTGGCATCAGCCTGTCGGCAGACGACAGCGGAATCAGCCTCGAAAGCTTCGACAGCAAAACCAAGGCAGACGACAGCGGCATCTCGCTCGATGCAGGCGACTCCGGGATCTCTCTCGACCTCGACCTGGATGCACCAAGTCCCGCTCCGGCTGACATGAGTCGTACGATGCCGATGCAGGCCATCCCGGGGGCTCGTAAAGCCCTCGCCGACTCCGGTGCTACCACCGAGCTCGAAGTACCGGCGCAGGTCGTTGGTCGCGAAAGCGAATTTGAACTTGCTGGTCTGGACGATGACGACGGTGTGGGCACCAGCACCAGTGTGCTCACGTTCGATGATGACCCCGCAGACTCGAAAACCATCGCCGCAGGCACAATCGCTGCCTCCGGGGCTGACGAAGAACTCGCAGACGAGTCCTACGATGACAGCGAAGGCTACGATGAAGAGTCGTATGACGAGTACGACGCTGATGCAGCCGACGGGGAAGGTGACGAGGAAGGGTTTGAGGTCGGTGGTACCACCGTCTCCGGAGGACCCGCCGTCTATGCCCGTCGCGCAGATGTCGACTGGGGCATCGCTGTCAAAACCATGATCGGTTTCTCCGCAATCATTTCCGTCGCCTGTGCAGTCGTTGGTGTCGAACTGATTCGCACCATGTGGATCTGGACGCAGCCGGATGCCGCTGCTCCCGCTTCCGCAATCCTTGACGCCATCGGCGGCATCTTCTGATTTTCAGACGATCCCACATGTCAATTCAGGGACCTGCGGCATTCGCAGGTCCCTGTTTTTATGTATCCGTAAATCCCGTCACTGCCGATCTTCAACGCACCATCATGAAGTCATTGTGATTGAGCAGCGCCATCACCAGTGCCCTGCGCGCCTGATCTGGTGTCCCCACTGCCTGCTCCCCCTCCTCACGCATCTGCGCTAAAAACTCGAGACCTGCCTCCAGTTCTGCATCCGTCGCTTCACAGCACAGAATCAGCCGGAACCCTCGACGCACAAAATCAAGGTCTGTTGCAGTTTCGCTCGTCCCGCCTGCCGGACCGGCTGACTCTGCAGCCTCACGCGTCAACACTTCTGTGATCCTCAGCGCAGCCTGCTGTACCAGCGGACTGTTCTCCAGTGCCAGCGCCTGCTGAGGCACGATACTGTCAGCCCGTCGATAACATTCCAGCACGTTCGCATCATCAAACATCGACAGAAACTTCTGATGTTCGTTGTGCGAATGAAAATAGTAAAGACTGCGTCGACGCGAGCCTTCATCGCTGATCGGTATTGTCGGTCCACCTGTCGTCAGATCAATTTCACCAGACAGTGACAGCAGACTGTCACGTACACTCTGTGCTTCCAGACGCACAGGCGAACCACGCCAGTACCAGCGATTCTCAGGATCCCTCGCCAGAGTCTCCGGATCCGCATCCAGGGATGTCGACCGCATCCGGTAGGTCGCTGACAGGACGATCAGTCGGTGCATATGCTTCATGCTCCAGCCGTGCTCCATCAGTTCCACTGCCAGCCAGTCCAGCAGTTCCGGATGTGTCGGGCGAGCTCCCTTGCGTCCGAAATCAAAAACCGAGGACACCAGCCCCCGCCCGAAATGACGCACCCACATATGATTCACGGCGACCCGAGCTGTCAGCGGATTCTGTGATGCAGTGATCCACGCCGCCAGTGCACTCCGTCGTCCGGTACTGGTTCGTGGAAACGGACGTTGACGAGACTCCTCTGTCTCAACATTGCTTTCCAGCGTCTTCAGAGCACCTTTCAGCGGTGTCCATGCAGCAGGCAGGGGACTGGATCTGAGCGCACTCAGTGCGACTTCGGACTGCTCGACAGCCTTCAGCAGCTCCGGTCGCTTCTCAGAAGCCGCAGCAGTCTGCAGCCGCCGCGACTCCGCCACGGCGACCTCCGCCGCAAGAATCGCGACTGCTCGCTCAGCAGATACCGCAGCCGCTGCTGTGCGAGCCGATTCTTCGGACTCGGGATGCTGAATTGCAGCCAGCTCCGCAGCCACCTTCAGTTCAATCAGGCCGATTTCTGCTTCGGCCCGCCGTACCTGCCACTCCGCAGACTGAACTGCAGCCAGCGCGGCTTCAACACTGACTGCCGAGTCTTCACCCTGCATGCTGACAGTGGCTGGCAGAGTCTTCAGGAGCAGGTGGTGAAAAACTGCCGCACAGTCAAATGCCATCAGTTCGAATCCACCCGCACGCCTTGCAAATGGCAGCCGCTTGACAATTGCCAGCTCATCGTTGACCAGCACGTTCAGCAACTGTCCACGCACCCGCACCGTCAGCCGCTGACGCTGGTTCAGGTCCACCTTGCGCTGCTGCATGGCGTCCTGCGGATAATCCTGCACACCGCCCTGACGCCACGCCACCTGCACCTTGGGGCCCGCCGCGTAACTGCTCAGATAGACCGTCACGCGGTCTCCATTCGCCGTGTCAAAGTGCACACCAGCCGACTTCCACATCTCACCGGATACAGGAGTGTATTCCAGTTGCGCTTCAAAATCTTCGGGTAATGGCTGCTGCAACTGCAGCAAAGCCTCGGACGCACCCGCCTGAGTCTGCTGCAGACCACCTGCCACCGCCATCCATACTCCTCCCGCAGATCTCCAGCGCTCCGTCGGCCACTCAGCAAAGTGCTCGTCCAGCAGTGTCGTCGCTTCGTCAATCGGCCCGGGCTCCGGAGCGGTTGCGGCTGCCAGCCTGACCTTCTCGCAGCGGGCGACGGCGGATTCAAGATTCGCCCGAGCCTTTGTCAGACCCTCCGCGGCCGCTGCTCTCATGGTCGCCAGAACCTCCTGACGCAGTCCCGGCTGAATCGCCTCCGGCGGCAATCGCACCGGTTCAATCGGCGGCAGGACGCCCGGCAGAAACGCCGGAACCGTTGGTATGATCGGGCGACTGCGGTCAGGATTGCGGTCGTCCCCACGGATGTGAATCCACGTCTCCGCTGTCAGATTGCAGTCAAACGCACGCGGGATTCCGTCTCGCTCGAAATCCAGTTCGCCCCCCACCGATTCCGTGCGGATCTGGTACGGCTCGAAGAATGCCCGCAATCCGTAATACTCCGCCTGAGTAATCGGATCATACTTGTGGTCGTGACACTTGGCACAGTTGAACGTCATGCCCAGCATGGCCTTGAACGTGTGCTGCACCGTTTCATCCAGCCAGCTCGTGCGGTTGAATTTGAAATACTGTCTGGCCAGAAAACCGGTGGCCCGCAGCTTGTCCATGTCCGTCGGATACAGTTCATCCGCCGCCAGCATCTCGCGCAGCATCTGATCGTAACCCTTGTCGCTGTTCACGGACTCCACGACCCAGTCACGCCAGTGCCAGATGTGTTTCTGCGAATTCCGGACTTCAGCGCCCAGGCCCCACCAGTCACTGTACCGCCAGATGTCCATCCAGTGTCGTCCCCAGCGTTCCCCGTACTGCGGCGAAGCCAGCAGACGATCCACGACTCGCTCAAATGCACCATCTGACTGATCAGCCAGAAAGGCCACCTGATCGGCAGTTCCCGGAGGCAGACCGGTGAGATCCAGAGTCACCCGGCGCAGCCATGACAGGCGATCAACAGAGGCCTGAGTCCGGAGTGTCTGGCGGTGGTGTGCTGCCGAAATGAATGCATCAACCGGGGTCTGCACCCAGGCGTCATCAATATCTGTCGGCAACGGGGGACGCACGGGCGTTCGAAAGGCCCAGTGCTCCCGTGGGTCTTCCTCACCCTGCTCCCCTGCCGGAGCAACTGCACCTGCCGCAATCCACGCTCTCAGTGCTGCGCTCTCAGCCGGTTTTAAGGGCTCACCCTCAGGAGGCATGCGATTCGCTGCATCCTTTGATTCAGTACGACGTACCATCAGGCTGGCGTCAGCATTACCCGGATCTACGGCACCCCCGCTGTCTCCCCCCTGACGTATGGCCATCGCTGTGTCCAGACGCAGCCCACCCTCCTGCTTCAGCACCCCGTGACAGGCAAAGCAGCGGTCTCTCAGAATCGGCTTCAGAACCTGCTGATAAACGTCCGTCGATTCCTCTGCGCTGCACAACGTGACAGGCAGCAGCAGAATTGACAGCCTGATCAGAAAACACTTCAGCAGTGCGGCACTGAACTGCCCCATGGCGGATGCTCCCGACGACACAGCACACCAGCACAAATTCCCGTATCGTTCGACTGCACTGATGCACTGAAATACAGGCAGCAGCGGCGATTTCAGGCAGCAGTGTACCGCTGAATGGAAGCCGTGGCTACCACCCGAGCATTGTTCAGGAATGTCGCAGACGACAACGGGAGTTCCGGCACCGTATCGCTCTGCAGCCCGCGATCGGCAGATTCTGCGGGACTCGCCGGGGTCGCACTGGTTCACGTTTTCCGATTTTAATGTCTGCGGGATTTGTCGGGCTTCCTGTCAGAGTTCCATACCAGCCTGCAGCCGATATCACCACTGACGGCTCTTAGCCGCCGCTGTGGAACCGTACCTCGAAAGGGCTTCGAAAATGCGCACAACGTTCGCGGGACTTCTGCTGCTGCTGACAGGGCTGCTGTCCGGCTGCCAGTGCATGCCCGGAAGCGAGCGCGCCTATTCGGGAATCGACGATCTCTCCGACCGCCTCAGATCCACACCTCGCCTCGACAATCTCTACTGCGAAGATCTGGATCCCTCACGCTGCACAATGCACGATCGCGGCCAGCGAATGTACGTGCGTGGCACTCATCCGCGTCATCGTCCTCGTTGATCTGCTGACGCTGCCGGGCCGGACACAGTAATTGTCGCGGGGTTGCAGCTTCCGGGTAAAATCCGAGTTCTCGGCATTGCGATCGGGCTGTCGCTGGCTCAGAATGACGGCTGATACCCGTCCTTCCAACTGCCCGGACTTTCGCACCGGAGGGCTCAGATGCTTTCCATTCATGGCCTGCCGCACTCCGCCTGTGACGGTGTGACCCGTCGCAAGGTGCTCACTGCCGGTACCGGCCTGTTCGGCTTGTCACTGCCTCAGTTGCTGGCTGCTCAGGCGATTTCACAGCCGTCAGTGAAGGCCAAATCCGTCATCTTTATGATGTTGTTCGGTGGTCCCAGTCAGCTTGAAACGTTTGACCTGAAACCAGAGGCTCCGGAACAGATCCGTGGACCTTTTCGCCCGATTGCCTGTCGCACGCCGGATCTGCTGATCAGTGAGTACCTGCCGCGCCTGGCTGCAGTCTCTGATAAGTACTGCATCGTTCGCAACTTTTCACACTCATTCAACGACCACAGTGGTGGTGGCCATTACCTGCAGACAGGCAAACGCTGGCATGTCCCTGTCGGTGGCGGATTCTCACCAACCCCCAAAGACTGGCCCTCCATCGGCTCGGTCGTCGAATACACCAATCAACAGCAGGCCGGACTCGGCGCCGAACTCCCTGCTTACATGGTGCTGCCCAACTCGCTCGGCGCCCTGCAGGAAAAAGGTCAGTACCCCAGACCCGGTGAACACGCTGGCTGGCTCGGTCCACGCTACAATCCCCTGACCACCTCCGTCCCGAAACGCAGCCTGCAGGATAATCCCTACTGGCGCGATTGCTCGGATGATGAACTGTCATTTCAGATTGCTGATCTCAAAGCCCCCGATGATGTTTCTCCCGCCAGACTGCACCGTCGGCAGTCGCTGCTGCAGCAGTTTGACCTTCAGGTTCGGAACCTCGAACAGACCGGAAAACCAGACGGCTTCGACGCATTTCGCCAGCGCGCCTTTTCACTGATGACTTCCCCACGGACCCGCGCTGCACTCAGCATTCGCGAAGAGCCGGACGGACTTCGCGATCGTTATGGACGTCACCTGTTCGGCCAGTCTGCACTGATGGCACGCCGACTGGTGGAAGCCGGTGTGCGCTATGTCACTGTCCACTACGACTGTGTCGACGGATACAGCTGGGATTCCCATCGTAACAGTGATGATGTACGACGACACCTCATGCCCACTTTCGACCAGGCATGCGCAGCACTGCTTTCAGACCTTGAAGATCGCGGATTGCTCGCTGAGACACTTGTGGTTGCCGTTGGTGAGATGGGACGCACACCCAAAGCCAATCCACAATGGGGACGTGATCACTGGAGCACTCTGTTCTCCGGACTTATCGCGGGGGCGGGTATTCCCGGAGGCACCCTCCACGGCGCATCAGACAAAGATGCAGCCTACCCGATCGAAACTCCGGTTCGCCCGGAAGACCTCGCCGCCACAGTGTACTACGCAATGGGAATTGATCCGGAACTGCGAGTCCCGAATGCAGAGAATCGACCGGTACCCATCGTCGAAGATGGCGTTCCCGTCACTTCACTCTGGGGGACTTCCGGCTGAACAAATCACTCAGGACTGCCGGATGCGCCAGACGGGCTGAACGTCAGTATCCTCGCTGATTACCATCCTCGCCCCGCCGTCGACTTCACAGCTTCTTATCAGGGTCCCCGGAAGCAGGGAAAACCCCCTGTGCAGTGAACCGAAGAACCGCAGGTTCAGGCGACCGGGATTCGGCACGGGTAACGGGCGAGCAATCCAGCGGGACGGATCGGCATCAATTCGCCGACGCAGTTGCTCCAACTGACGCAGGTCCGAACTTCCCCCAAACCACGGTCGCGCCGGATGCATGGGATCGTCCGTACGAATGGCGTAGTGGCCTGCGTTGCGAAAGATCCGCGTCCGCTCAACGGGATCTTCAAGGCTGAGGGCTGGCGCAGTGTCAAGCAGCGGTTGCTGCCCCAGAAATACGCGAATACATTCAGGGATCAGGGCTGCCACGCTGCGACATCGCAAAAGCCCGGTGCCCGGAGGGTTGAACACACTCACCAGCCCCGATTGCCAGCTCCGCACCAGTCCCGGCACTCCGACCAGAGAATCCGGGCGTCCGCAGTTGGGATCCAGCAACTCGTCATCAACCCGCCGTATGACAGCGTCAACCGGGAGCCAGCTCTTGCCATGTCGCACTCTGACTTCGCCACGCTCGACGCTCAGATCTGATGTCGTCACCAACTGAGCATCCAGCAGCCATGACAGAAACTCATTACACCGCCCTGAAGCACAGGATGAATTCGGATCAAGCAATACCACACGACCGCTGCCCCACGGAAACCCGCCCAAACCAAACAGTTGCTGTCGCAGTTGCGCTTTGCTGTCCGACACGCTGCGGCAATTGGGAATTCTGAGTCGCTCAAGGCCGGACGGCAGCGACAGGTCACAGTCCATGATCTGCAGCGAACCATCCACCTGCAGCATGACATCCACCGCACCCGGCCACAACCATGTCACCGCCCGACTGCCTCGGTAAGCATAGCTCGATTGCCACCGATCAAACTGCTGCCTTCGACTGCCACTGAGCAGTCGCTCAAGTTCACTCGGCAGCTTTTGGCCGGCCGCCAGACAATTCAGCAGACTCGAAACCGCCTGAAACCACTGCTCAAGTCCCCTGTGAAGTCGCTTCCAGACGTCCTCTGTCAGCGCTGGGCAGACGCTCGACCACTCTGCTTCGGCGGATTGCAACTCGAGACCACCTGCAGCACTATCACGCTGACTAAAACCGCTGGATTCACCGCCGCCAGGCAGCGTCGCAGCAGCAGAATTCGATACTTCCCAGTCTGAAAATAGCGACATGACGTCAATCACAGCGAAAGGAATAAACCGTTTTCCTTTGTTGCAGCAAAAAACGTGCCAAACGCGGGGATTCCAATGGCATTGGCCGCATCCGACAGATGCCCAACACGTATTCTCGGACAGACCCCGATCGCAGCGGTCGGGGCCACCCCCCGGCAGCAGGCTGAAATCCCTGGCAAACTGTCACCTTTTTCAGCGATTGACGTCGCTTGTCGCGTATTGTCTGTAAAGCACAACTGCGTTAGAGTCGAATCGCCCGGATTCGGGCAAACTGAGCGTGGGTGTCACACCGGAGTCCGCCACGTTGACCAGCAACGGCCAGTCTTCAACTGCTCCCTCTTCCACATGCCACCCGCCTGTTGGCACAGATACGTCCCTCAATGGCTCCTCCGGACTCCGCCGTGCCATCGCCTTTTCCGTGTTTGCCCGTGTCTGGCAGGTTCTTACCGGACCGCTGACTCAGATCCTTCTGATGGCTTGCCTGCTGCCTGCCGCTCGTGACTACTACTATGCATTCAGCAGTCTGCTGGGGATGCAGGTGCTGATCGAATTGGGCCTTCACGTCGTGATTATCAACATGGCCAGCCATGAATGGGCCGGGCTCGAGCTGCAGAATGGCAGACTGGTCGGTCGGACAGATGCCCGCAATCGGTTGATTTCCCTTGGCCGGCTCATGAGTCGCTGGTACCGGATTGCCGCTGTCGTTTTCCTGGTCGTCCTGTTTCCATCCGGCCTGTATTTCTTCAGTGGCCAGCCGGCTGCGGGTGCGGATGTCGTAATTGCCGGCAGATCCGCCGTCAGTTGGCAGTTTCCATGGCTGGCCCTCGTGGCTGTCACCGCCCTGCAACTCACTCAGCTGCCGTGGCTCTCCATCCTCGAAGGTTGTCATCAGGTCGAAATGCTGAACAAAACCCGGTTCTGGCAGGCTGTTGCCGGCAGCCTCGCAGTCTGGGTCTGCCTGCTGACAGGCTGTGGCCTGTGGACTCTCGTGCTTTCAGCCACCATTCGACTGCTCGGTGACCTGTGGTTGATTCATCGCCACTACGCCGGGTTTTTCGGGGAATTCGCAGATGAAATTGACGGGGCTCCCGCCCTGAACTGGCGTGATGAGATACTGCCACTGCAATGGCGGATTGCCGTACAGGGCGTCATGCTCTGGCTGGCAATTCAATTACCGCTGCTGTTTGTCTTCCGCCGGCAACCGGAGGGAGATGCAGCGCGACTGGGAATGACATGGAGTATTCTTACGGCGGCTCAGGGAGCGGCGCTGGCGTGGGTCGAAACCAGACGTCCACTGTTTGGAAGTCTGATTGCAGAACGCCGGTTTGCCGCCCTCGACCAGATCTTCTTCCAAAGTGCTCGAACTTCGATGCTGCTCATCACGCTGGCCGCTGCGGGGCTTGTTTCCATCATCTGGCTTTCGCAGGACAGCAGCCATGCTCTGGCACGAATGCTCTCGGCCGGACTCCTGCCCTCAGCCGCCGCTGCCGTCCTCGCACTCGGTTTCGTTGCAAATCAGCCCGGACTCTGCGCTAATCTGTATGTGCGTGCCCACAAACGAGATCCGTTTCTTGCAGCCTCAGTGATTTCCAACCTGACCACGGCGGTTGCGCAGCTTTCACTGGGATGGATCTACGGCGTCAATGGGATTGCTTTGGGTTACGCGGTTGCAGTGGCTTTCGTTCAGACCCCGCTTCTGCTGCGAGTCTGGTGGAGAGTTCGGCGTGACTGGCACTAAACGTCATTTCTGCAGCCCGTCCCGGTACTTTTTCGTACCGCCTGTGTGTTGTCGGAGCCTCCCATGACGGCCCTCACTCTGCTGCCTGTTGCCTGTCCTCTTTGTCTGAAAACGGCCTGCCAGCCAATGCTCTCCGGCAGCGACGTGCGATGCGGCCTTTCGGGACGGTTTGACGTGGTCCGGTGCCAGCACTGCGGTCATCGGTATCTCAATCCGCGGCCGGCAGATGAATGCCTCGCAGACTGTTACCCAACCGGGTATGCTCCACACCAGTCGTCGCCGGATGTGCCTGCTCAAAAATCAAACCACAATGCTGCTGCTGCGGCAAACCGCCGTCCATGGTATCTCCGCTGGCTGCCACTGAGACACATGCCGGGACTGCGACGACTCTACTACTGGCTCACTGACGATCGCACTCAGCCTGTGCCGCAGCCCGCCGCAGCCCAGTCTCAGCCTCCTCAGGCTGTTCTCGAACTGGGATGTGCTGCCGGATCATGGCTGCTGAAACTTCAGGCCGTCGGATGGTCTGTCTGCGGGGTTGAACTGTGCGCCGCACCTGCCGATGCCGCGCGAAGGGCTGGCCTGCTCGTCATTACGGGGACACTGGAATCGGCCAGCCTGCCTGCTCAGTCATTTGATCTGGTCGCAGCGTGGATGGTCCTCGAGCACACTCCGGACCCCGTGCAGACGCTGACCGAAATCCACCGGGTTCTGAAACCCGGCGGGCGACTGCTTTTCAGCGTCCCGAATGCAGCCTCTCTCGAAGCGCGCCTGTTCAGCTCAGCATGGTATTCTCTTGACCTGCCCAGACACCTGCAGCACTTTGATCCGCAGTCGATTCTGCGGATTCTGCGGGATACCGGGTACGAACAGATTCATATCGAACACCACCGCACCCTGATCGGAGCGTGGGGCAGTCTTGGAGTCCTGTTGAATCGAGCGTTTCCGGGAAGCAGGCTGGCCGCGTGGTTGCAGAGATATCCCGAGCAGCCTCGATTGATTCTGCAATTGCTGTCGGCCCCCGTCGCCATCATCCTCGCATGGTGCGGACAGGGCCCGGGTCTGACAATCAGCGCACGTCGCCCCGCGGCAAATCAGGTCTGATCGCCACCGTCGGCCGTCGCTTCAGATTCAGGCAGCACTGCGGGTTTCTGAGCGGTGCCTGGAAGTGTTGGCAACTGTTCAGCCGCTGCGGCTTTCGCCGCTGCCTCTACAACCACATCGCCGGGAATTACGGCACAGGACGCCAGCGAGTCCCCTTCATCCAGTCGAATAATGCGGACTCCCTGAGTATTTCGGCCAATTGTGTTGATGTCGGCAGCTCGAATACGCTGAATCTTTCCGCGCGATGTGACCATCAGCACTTCATCATCATCAGTGACAGACAGCACATCCACAACGCGGCCATTTCGAGCTGTCGTCTTGATATCCCGCAATCCCTTGCCGCCACGACGCTGGCGACGATACCGCATATTGCTGCCCGGTGACGATTCGTCGGTGCCCTCCTCCGCAGTCTCGGGGACCGCTGGGTCTTCAGCGAGCGTCAAGCCGTCATCCGGCAACGTCTGTTCGGCAGTCGTCGACTCTGCTGTTCCGAACGGAGTTCTCTTGCCAAAACCCTGCTCGCAGATGCTGAGCAGCGTGCGGTCCGAGTCGGCCACAACCATACCAACAACTGTTTCGTCGTTTGACAGTGTGATGCCTTTGACCCCCCGAGTCGCTCGGCCCATCGGACGCACATCTTCATGATTGAAGCGAATAGCCATCCCGCCGGATGTCGACAGTACGAGATCCTGATCTCCCTGCACAATTCGTACATCCACGAGGGCATCACCGTCGTCCAGTCGAATGGCAATAATCCCGCCTTTCATGGGGCGCCCGTAGGCCGAAAGTGCGGTCTTCTTGATGATGCCCTGTCGAGTTGCAATGACGAGGTACTTGTCGTCGGGGAAATGTCGCACACTGAAACAGTTTGCCACACCCTCGCCCTCGTCAAACTCCAGCAGATTGGCCAGCGCACGACCTTTTCCGGTACGTTGCTGCAGTGGCAGATCGTAGACCTTCAGCCAGTGCACGCGGCCGCAGTCCGTGAAGAACAGCAGAAAGTCGTGAGTACTGGAGACGAACAGGTGAGCAATGGGATCTTCTTCGTCAGTCGACGCTCCGCGAATTCCCTTGCCACCACGATTCTGAGCTTCGTAGACTTCCAGAGGCGTCCTCTTGATGTAGCCGCGCTGTGATAATGTCACCACCATCGGCTGCTCGGCAATCAGAGCTTCCTTGTCATAGTCACCCAGTTCTTCCTCGGAAATTGTGGTGCGTCGTCGATCCGGAAATCGAGCACGCAGCTCTTCCATATCGTTGCGCACCACTGCTCGCAGATGAGCTTCATCGGACAGCAATTTCAGATATTCGGAGATATTCTCCAGCAGATGCTGATGCTCGGCCGCCAGCTTCTCACGCTCCAGATTTGCCAGCGACCCAAGCTGCATTGAAACGATGGCTTCGGCCTGATTGGCCGACAGGAAATACTCAGTGGCCTCACCATTCTCTGAAACGTAGGATGCGTAGCCGGATTCTCCAAGTGCCCGGGATACCAGTGGAGCCGGAATCGCAACCTGCTGCAGTGCGTCCCTCGCAGCGGCACGGCTGGCGGATTCACGAATGGTGCGAATGATTCGATCAATGTCCGTTTGGGCCAGCAGCAACCCTTCGACGGTGTGCTTGCGTCGTCGCGCTTCACGGAGCAGAAACTCAGTGCGACGGCGAATCACATCCACACGATGGCGAATGAATGCATCCAGCAGCATCCGCACCGTCATCAACTGCGGCCGATTACCGTCGAGGGCCAGCAGAATCACACTGACCGTGGCCTGCAAAGGTGAAAACTGATAGAGCTGATTCAGGACGACCTCCTTGTCAGCATCGCGCTTCAGCACGATGTGCAGACGCACCTGCCATGGTGGCACATTGCGGTCCGTCAGGTCGACAATACGAGAAATCCCTGCGATCCGGTCCTCGGCAACCAGCAATTCCAGCTTTTCGCGGATGCGGTCGCGAGTCTCCATGTAGGGGATTTCGGTGACGACGATAACGTCCGAATTCTTTTCAGTTTCGAAGTGTGTTCTTGAGCGGAGTGCCAGTGTGGAACGACCGGTCAGGTAGGCCTGCCGAATGCCCATGCCACCGCAGATGATGCCGCCTGTGGGGAAATCCGGCCCCGGCATGACTTCCAGCAGTTCATCCAGAGTCACGTCCGGACGATCAATCACCCGGATCACTGCCTCACAAACCTCCGCCATATTGTGCGGCGGAATGCTGGTGGCCATGCCCACGGCGATGCCGTTTGAGCCGTTCACGAGCAGGTTGGGAAAACGAGCCGGCAGGACGACGGGTTCGAGCCGATCATTGTCGTAGGTTGGCGCAAAGTCGACGGTCTCGCGTTCCAGATCTCTCAGCATTTCTGCTGCTGCTGAGGACAAACGTGCTTCGGTGTAACGCATGGCAGCCGGGGGCAGACCTGCCAGCGATCCAAAGTTCCCCTGCTTGTCAATCAGCACCTCACGCATGACCCAGTCCTGAGCCATGCGGACGAGTGCCGGGTAGATAGCGCCCTCGCCATGAGGATGATAGTTGCCGCTGGTATCGCCGGCGATCTTCGCACACTTCTTGCGGCCGGCGCCGGGACTGAGATTCAGGTCATTCATGGCGACCAGAATGCGTCGCTGCGAAGGCTTCAGACCGTCGCGCACGTCCGGCAGTGCCCGGCTGATAATCACGCTCATTGCGTACGTCAGGTAACTGGTCTGCATTTCAGACTGGATGTCCGTCCGAAATACACGCACGTCACTCGAGGCTGGAGAATTGGCCGCGGAACCGTCGGTAGACAAGCTGATGCACTCCTGATTGATCGTCTGCCACAGAACTTTTCGAGCTGCGTCCTGGCACCCGAACGTAACACTATCTGCGATAACAAGTTACGGCAGACCGTAGAGAAGCCGTCAGTATAGCAGAAATCGGTGATTTCTCAAACCGAGACCACCGGCAGATTGGAGCAAAAAGCGAACTTGACGTTTTTTTGAAAAACCCCGTATAACCCGGCGAGGTTACTGGGAGGCGGAGACGGCACTTGCGCCGTTTCTGCTGCTCGAGGCCGGCAATGGTTTAGCCGGGTGCCTCTGCCTTTTCAATGAGAATCCGGAGTCTCGTCATGGAAGACCAGGTCCCTGTCACTGCTACTGTACCCGCGCGAACCAGTCGAGTCGGGTTGCTGTTGGGCGGAACCCTGATCATCCTGTTGGCGGGAGGGGTTGGCATGCAGGTGTGGCGAGCCCGGGACGGTCAGGCCGCCGAGCAGCCAACGAAGCGGTCTGCCGTATCGCCGGAAGGAAGTGATCCAACGAAGCCTTCGTATGCCCGAGTAAACGGCGAGTCGATCACGTGGGATGCTCTGGCACGCGAGTGTGTTGAGCGTCACGGGCGGGAAGTTCTGGAGAACATGATCAATCGCCTGATTATCCAGCAGGAATGTTCGCGACGAGGTCTGACAGTGACGGAGTCGGAGGTGGATCAGGAAATTCTCGAGATTTCAAAAAAATTCGGGTTGGCGGTGGATCAGTGGTACAAGATGCTGGAGGCGGAGCGGAAGCTGACACCTCAGCAGTATCGTCGAGATGTGATCTGGCCGATGCTGGCACTGCGGAAACTGGCGGGTCGTGATGTCACGATTACGCGGGAGATGATTCAGGAGGCATACGAGGACAATTACGGGCCGCGAGTGAAGGCGCGGATGATTGTTCTGGACAATGTGCGGCGTGCGACGGAGATCTGGGAGAAGGCTCGCAGCAATCCGGATGATTTTGAGAGTCTGGCCAGGGATTATTCGATGGAGCCCAACAGTCGCGCTTTGGGCGGGGTAATTCCACCGATCCGGAAGAACTCAGGGGCTCACGAAAACCTGCGTACCGCAGCGTTTCGGATGAAGCAGCCAGGGGAACTCTCCGGGGTCATCCAGGTGGGGCCGAGCCAGTATGCCATATTGAAGTTTGAAGGCTTGACGGAACCGGTTGAGCATGACATGGCGGACGTGGAAGCCCAATTGCATGCGGATCTTACGGAGCGAGAAGTTCAGCGGATGGTCGGTGAAACCTTCGAAAAACTTCAGGAGCAGGCCCGTGTTGACAATTTTCTGACGGGCGAATCACGCGGTACAGTCGAGCCTGCATCGGCATCGGCGCAGTAGAGTGACCTGGAGTTTTGGCTCCGAGTAGTAGCCCGGAACCGGGGCCCGGAAGTGCGGCCCGGAAATGGGGCCAGCCAACAGTGGTTGGTTCTGTGGCTGCAGTCGCGAAAGTGCCTCGGGGGCACTGGCAGATGCAAATCGCTGCCAATTGTCCCTTTGTGCACGGGCAGTTTGGGGCATTTGCTGGATGCCCCCGCTCTTTTTTACTCCCCTTTTACTCCTCTTGTATTCGAGCCTTCAGGATTGCGATCCGAGTAAGGAGGGCTTCTATCGCCGCGAACAGGCCCCGGGGTGGCCCCGGCGATGGGTGGCCCCGGCGATCGTTAGCTGGCTTACGTTTGTTTGCCGTCCTCGCAGGTACGGGGCATTCAATGGTGGATGATTGCATTCTGATTCACATCCACTGCGGCCCCGTATGCGAAATGGTGGTCAGCATGCGAAAAGTGCCGAATCCTGACAGCATACGCCGGGGGCACCCTCTGAGGTCGGTCTGATGGTTGACTTATGCAGGCATTCTCTGAATCCAGTTGCAATGGTAGTCGTCATCTGTATCTGCGCAATCCGATTTTGATTTGAGCCGTTGAACTCCATCGAACTCGGAATTGAGCGTCGATGTCCGTGCACAGGTTCCCACCAAACAAACAGTGGTAAAGATGATACGCTGCTGGATTGTGAAAGTGTTCGAGTACCGGCCTGCTATTCTGAGAGGGCAATCCCCGGGGCCACCCACTGGCGGTCGTTGTCTGATGATCGTGGAGTTGGACCGTCAGGTGTGCCCCAAATGAGCACTCTCACAGTCCACTGCTGTCCTCTGCCCCGGCAATCGCCTCGCAATGGGGACATCCAATTCTCGAGGGCGATCACAGTTCGATGTTGAAAGCACTCTTGAGCGGTGAGCGGTGAGCGGTAAGCGGTAAGAGGTAAGCGGTAAGCGGTAAGCGGTAAGCGGTAAGAGGTAAGAGGTAAGCGGTAAGCGGTAAGCGGTAAGAGGTAAGCGGTAAGCGGTAAGCGGTAAGAGGTAAGAGGTAAGAGGTAAGAGGTAAGAGGTAAGAGGTACGAGGTACGAGGTACGAGGTACGAGGTACGAGGTACGAGGTAAGAGGTGGAGTGGGGAGTGGGGAGTGCTCAACGCGTCTTTGTGCGGACTTCAGAACTCACTTCTGTCCGTTTTCATAGAACGCAAACCATTCGAGGCGGGCAGAAAAACAACGGGTTCCGCAGTCGTGCACTGTAAAGCTTCGCTACGGTGACAGCGGCACGGGTTGGGGCAGGCATTGCCCCCCGCTGGTTAACTCGGTTGTCGTGCGATCCAACGATTCGAAAGCTGGCCTGCAATTCCGGCAACGGGGCCTGGAGCACCAGTTTTGCTGATTGTCGATCGCGGAAACGAGCAGGTGCGACGTTTGCTGAACCGGCTGATCAGTGTCAACCACCCGGCTGCGTCAATTTGCAGTGTCCGCACTACGCGCGGTGGGTATTCCACGACCACTCGCGTCCCACCGGAACGAACGCATGCCGCGGTCCATTCCGCCAATTGCTGGTAGTCGATGAGGGATAGGTTGGTGCAGCAGCAGTCTGATGCCCTGCGCCGGTTCGTGGAACATGTGCCTGAACTGTGTTCGTCCACTTCCTGACATTTCATCGGCGACAGCCAACCTGACTGCTCCCCGGTCGCTGCAGATAATTCTGCCTTTGCCCCACTAACCTCAGGCGGAACAGCCGCAAGGTCCTGTAATCGCGCACGAAGACTCGTGCAATGAGAATCTTCAACAATTGATGTCTCCGAGGCCTGAACTCCATTCAAGTCAACGAAGATCATTCCCCCGAGGACAGCCGCATTGTCTTCAAGCAGTGTCGATTTGAATCGACCTTCCCAGAAACGACCAGTGCACTGATCTTCTGCGTTTGCCCATCGAGCGATGACCTCGGACACACAGCGCATGAACCACGAGATACTGGAAAAGCGAAGCCTCAGTTCCTGCGAACGGGCAACGAGGACCTGCAAATCCATCTCTGCGGGTTCGGCCGCTTTACCTTCCCTTGTGCGGCGCTGCGGAAACAGTTGCCACCAGCGAATTGCTACCTCTTCGTTACTCCATTCACGAGCCACGTCAGGTCTGCTGCGGAGTACAACGTGGAATTGATTGCCCGTTACTGAAAAGGCCAAAACATCGACTGCAAAAATCCCGGCAAGAAAGGCAAGCCTGTCCCGGATCCACTGCCTGCGATGCTCACAATCCCGCCCCGTGACGGGATCTATGCCACACAGGTTCGCACGCCGAACGCACCGATTAGTGCAGTGCACCACCTGAATTTCAGTCTCAGACAATACCAGCCGACGGTTGATGCGAGCCATTGCAACGGCTTTCGGGAACATCATCACATGTGTGCAATGCCTCCGTGTTCCAATTGCTCCTGCAGCGAAGAACACCCATCAAGACCATGGCTGGCAAGCATCAGACACTCGGGCTTCTCAGCCCGAGTCGATCCTGCTGCCTGCTGAAGGTCACTCGTCTTCAGCCTCTGCTGCGGCTTCTGTTTCAGCCACAACACCAGCCACAGAACTGAGGTTCTTTACAGACAGAATCCGCTCTTTGATCTCAGCGACAATTGCTGGATTTTCTTCGAGAAACTGTCGTGCTCGGTCGCGTCCCTGGCCCAGTTTTGTGCTACCGAATGTGAACCAACTGCCACTGCGGTCGACAACCTTGTTTTCTGCGGCAAGATCCAACAGGTCAGCTTCGTAGCTGATGCCGTGAGTGCTGTACATGTCGAACTCGGCGACTCGGAACGGAGGAGCGACCTTGTTTTTGACAATCTTGACTCGCATCCGCATCCCTATGGTGTTCTCGCCTTCCTTCAACTGGTTGATGCGGCGGACATCGAGACGGGCTGAACTGTAAAACTTCAGTGCACGCCCCCCCGGCGTTGTCTCGGGACTGCCAAACATAACCCCAATCTTTTCACGAATCTGATTGATGAAGATCACAGTTGCCCTCGCACGGGAAATGACCCCGGTCAGTTTCCGCATCGCCTGACTCATCATGCGGGCCTGCAGACCGACATGCGAATCTCCGATCTCACCGTCCAGCTCTGCCTTTGGCACCAGTGCAGCGACGGAGTCGATGACAATGATGTCCACAGAATTTGACTTCACGAGCATTTCTGCAATCTGCAGGCCTTCTTCACCGTACGACGGCTGGCTGACAAGCAACTCCTCCAGATTGACTCCCAATTTGCGAGCCCACTGGGGATCGAGTGCGTGTTCGGCATCAATAAACGCTGCAATGCCGCCAGCCTTTTGCGCGCTTGCTATCGCGTGCAGTGCAAGAGTTGTCTTGCCGCTGGATTCCGGCCCGAAAAGCTCGATGATCCTGCCCTGCGGAAACCCACGACCACCCATCGCAATATCGAGCGAGAGTGCCCCGGTTGAAATCCCCGGGAATCCGCCGATCCGCTCGGTGGCGTCCAGCTTCATGATGGAGCCTTTTCCGAACATCTTTTCGATCTGCCCCACGGCATTTTCGAGCATCAGGTGCTGTTCGTCCTGGGGTTTGGTGGGAGTGGATTTGCGAGGTGTTTTGGCGGCCATCGGAGGATGCTCCTGAGAAAGTTGACAGAGAAGGAACGCGATTGAGTTTTTGCTGATGGAACTGGGCAGACCCGATTTGCCCGACGAACGTAAGACCGCCGGGCGGGAGTGTAGCGATTCGCGGAAGCTTTCAAAGTGACTGGAACAGGAGGAAAAACGGTCTTTTGCGGCCCACGACATCAACGACGGGTGGTTGATATTATCGCCACCAGATAGTGAAATAAATACCGCCTTTTAAGAAATGTTGGGTTTTTTTGAAACACGGGAGAGTTTTGCGGATTTGTTGCCGTATTGCAACGCTGTGGGCGCTGATTCAGGACGTCAGCAATACTCTGAAAATATCTGGAAAATACTGAACGAATACTGGTCTGGCGGGGGTCCTGCTGGAGGTGTGACCACTGGCAGTGGCAGTTGCGATCAGCCAGGTGATGCGATAGAACAGGGACAGGGTTTACACTCAGGGTTTTCAGGAGCGGTTGAATGGTGCCGGGGGTGCTTCAGAAGTCTTTCGCAGCAGCGATGGGGGCTCGGAGTTCCGTGGGTGAGGTGTCCGTACCTGAAATGGTGGAGTTGATATTGCGGCAGGCGGCGCAGCAACGTGTCAGCGATATTCATATGACTCCGGAGGAGACCATTCTGAGGATGCAGTGGCGGATTGATGGTGTTCTGCAGACTGCCGCGGGTTTTGATCGTGATTTTGGCAGTCGTTTGGTAGCTCGCCTGAAGGTGATTGCGGGGTTACTGACATACCGCACGGATGTGCCTCAGGAGGGGAGAGTTGCCGCTGAGTTCTCGGAGTCGGAGGTTCGGGTTTCGACCTTTCCGACGTTGTATGGAGAGAAGGCTGCAGTGCGATTGTTTGGTGGGAATTTCGAGCGGCAGACGCTGGAGCAGTTGGGATTGCCTGCAGAGTCGGAGCGTTGTCTGGCGGAGCAGTTGGAGGCGACTTCAGGCGTATTGCTGGTTACGGGGCCATCCAGCAGTGGCAAAACGACAACGGCCTATGCCCTGATTCGAGAGATTCTGCGACGCAGTGCCGGGGCTCGCTGCGTGATGACGATTGAAGATCCGATTGAATCGGCGATTGCGGGTGCGTCGCAGTCCCAGGTTCGTCCGGTGGCTGGGTTTGACCTGGCAACAGGACTGAAGTCGATGATGCGGCAGGACCCGGACGTGATTCTGGTGGGCGAAATTCGCGATCCGGCAACTGCTGAGGCCACGTTTCAGGCGGCGTTGACCGGCCATCTTGTGATTGCGACATTTCACGCGGGTTCTGCAGTGGAGGCATTGACGAGGCTTCTGGAAATGGGGCTGGAGCCGTATCTTGTTCGCAGTGCGTTGAGCATGGTTGTCAGTCAGCGGCTGCTGCGGCGAAGCTGCGAATGTCGGCAGTCGAGGGACGGAATTTCCCCCACAAAGCTGGTTTCTGCAGACAAATCTGCGTGTGCAGAGGATCTGTCATTTGGCTGCAGCAGGTGTGGTGGCACAGGATATCTGGGAAGAATTGCCCTGGCGGAATGTCTTGATCCGGGTTTTCCGCAGGTTGCCAGAGCTCTGCTGTCCCGTTCGGATTCGCAGACCTTGTCTGCAGCGGCAGCTCAGTCCGGCATGGCAGGACTGAAGGTGTTGGCGGAGCGTGCGATTCAGGCAGGCGAGACCACTCCGGAGGAGCTCCTGCGAGTCTTCGGCGGTCGTTTATCGTTTTCAAACAGCAGGACATAGATTGGCTGCGGCATCTGGTATGCGACTACGACTTCAGGATATCGAGTCTCTGGCTGAGGAGTTGCGATCTGCGGTGCGTGCCGGCGTGCCGCTGGAACGCAGTCTTTCGGCGGCGGCTGCCGGCCATGGTCGAAGATTACGCATTTTTCTGCAGCATATGCAGGGACAACTGGAAGCGGGAGAATCGCTGGAGTCGATTTTGTCCGGGACACGAGGCGGAGCGAGCAGATTGCTGGCGGCGGCGGTCGCAGCCGGACTGAAATCCGGACGTCCCGCATTGACACTGGAGCTGCTGGGCGATTACGCGACCGACGTGATCGAACTGCGTTCAAGAATTGCTCAGGCGGCCACCTATCCGGTGGCAGTGATGGCCACGGCTGTGCTGCTGGTGATGGGGGGGCTGCAACTGTTTCTGGACCGTTATCTGGAATCGGTGGTTGCCGGATCAGGCGTTCAGCCGGGAGCCCTGTTGATGGGTTTTCTGTTGTTCAACCACGACAATCCTTGGTGGGTGTTTGTCCCCGCGAGTCTGTTTGCAGGCCTGATCGTGCTGTGGATTCTTTCGGGTCGTTCGACCGCGCTGAGTTTCCGGGGGCCGGAGCGTTTGCTGTTACTGCTGCCTGGTCTGAGTCGAATCGTCGACGACCTGCGGAGCTATACTCTGACCCGTATGCTCTGGCTGCTGCTGCAGCATGAAATATCGCTGACGGAAGCGTTGCCCCTTGCCGGGGCAGTATCAGGTTCAGGCCGACTGCAGCGGGCGTGTGTTGGTTTGGCAGCAGAGGTGTCGGAGGGGAGAACTTCAGCGAGTGCTGGAAGTTCTGCGGCGGCCCATTTGCCGCCCCTGCTGCGAGCGAGTCTGGATCAGACGGCGGGACACGAGCAGCGTCTGGTACTTCGTTTACAGGCCACAGCAGGATTTTATCGACAGAGATTTGAGCGTGGTGTAATGTGGATGCGTCTGCTGATGCCGGCAGTGCTGCTGTGCGTGATTGGCGGAGGCTGTGCGATTGGATACGGGCTGCTGATCTTCTGGCCTGTTCTGGAGCTTTATCGCGGACTGGCGGCAACAGTGATGGCACCGGTCAACGTCTGGCAGTCTGCACTGGCGTTTTGTCAGGAGGGGCTGCGGGGATGACGGTATTTCAATACAGTTCGATGCATACCGGTGGAGTTCCAGTCTATGGTGTCGAAGAAGCCCGGGATTCGGAGGCATTGAGAATATCTCTGGCCGCCAGGGGTCTTCAACTGGAGTCCGCTGTGAGCCTGGATCTGCATACGTCTGTGACGCGCAGGCAGGAGTCATTACCAGGACTGCTGCGACTCAGGATTGGCGAACGGCTGCGTGAGGCAATGTTGTCGGACTTGCCGACTCATGTTGCGGTGAGGGCAGTGGCCGACGAACCGATTGATCATCCGCTGCTGATGATGCATGCGTGGAGTCTGGTGATTTTCTGGTTTCTGACAGTGTCTGTGGGGTTTGCAGCCTGGTTGCATCCACCGCTCGGTGTGGCATTTCCCGCAGCGGTTGCGCTGTCCGCAGCATTAACGCTGATTCGTCTGCCCCTGCATGGTTTTCTTGTTGCAGGCCCTCGCAGGCTGCTGCTGGATGTTGCGAAGCGACTTGAATCGGGCGATGCTGCTGTTGAGGCACTCAGGAATCTGCTGCCGACCGAGATGCAGTATCTTGCCGAGGGCAGCATGCCTGAGGTGGTCCGAGCAAGATCTTTTGCGGAGTTGCTTTCCGGCACGACACAGAGTTCGCTGCAGCGTATGCGGGTGGCGACACAGAGTACTGGGCCGTTGCTGCTGGGAGGATTAGTACTGACCGGGGCAGCGGTGTATTTGGGCTATGTGGTGCACATAGCTGGTGAGGTCATGGTGGGCTTTGGGGTAACGCTGCCGTGGATAACGGGTCTTGTGATTTCATTTGGAAACTGGATTCATCGTCCGGCAATTGTCATGCTGGTGACCGTTTGCCTGGCGATTTACTTCGTTCTGTTGCTGGGGCTCTGGATTGCGATCCTGAGTGGTCGCACGCCGGCATTTCTGCTGCGAATCCCTGTATTCGGTTCAAGCCTGAGGTGGTTGTCACAGGGACGTTTCTGTCATCTTCTCAGCGTGCCGTTGCGCAATCGTGCGAGTGCTGCGGATGCATTGCGTATTGCTGCAGCGGGTTGTGGGCGCAGGGAATTCGCGGTGGCTGGTATGAGTCTGGCTGATGCTATTGAGCAGGGAAAATCTGAAGCCGGTGCGACTGCTGCCGCATTTGAGGGTCTGCCGATGTCACTGTTGCAGGCGCGCCGGGGGGCTTGTGACGAAGACGAGCGAGGTGTGGTTGCCGCTGATGTATTTTCCGGACTGGGGCGGGCGCTGGAGAATGCGGCCACTGGTCATGGCGCGTTGTTTGTGGTGATATCTGAGATCGTGATCGTGTGTTTAACGGCTGGTGTGGTACTGGTTTCCTATGCTGCTCTGTTTATTCCGCTGGTGAAACTGCTGAGTGATCTGAGTGCGATCGTACTTTCCCTGTCCTTCAGTGGCGGGGATTGAACGATGAGCTATCTTCGTCACTGGTGTTATCTGCGAAATCGACCGGAGCCACTGCGTCAGTCATCGTTGTTGCTGATGCTGGCGGGGGCCGTTGGAAATGGCGAAGCAATACTCGAGACTCTGCGGGCGCATGAAGTGGAGAGTCGCGGGGAGTGGCGGGAAGCTGTTCGACAGTTGAGAACGTTACTTGAGACTGGTCATTCGCTGTCATCCGCATTGAGTCTGATCGACGGATTTATGCCACCAGCGACAATTGCTGCGATCGCTGTGGCCGAGGGTGGGGGTGGGCTTGCAGACGTGCTTATTGATGAGGCACAGCTTCTGACAGTTCGGCTGCAGGGATTCGGGGGTGTGGATGAACAGTTGACATCACTGGTCGTCTGGAGCGGAGCTGTATTGGCAGTGTTCTTTGGCGTTGGGACATACACCGGCATTCATCTATCACCGAAGGCGAAGGTCATTTTTCAGGGATTTGGTCTCGAGTTTCCTCCACTGAGCCGAGCGGCTTTTCGGATCTGGGACAACATTTCGATTCTGTTGCCGCTGCTGGTGCTGCCGGTAACGGGAGTGATTGTCTGGGTAACGATTCTGATCTGGAAAAACTGTGCACGGCAACAGTGGCTTGGTTATTTTCCGCTGTTCTGTCACTGGCCGAGGTACTGGACTCCGACGATTCTGCGATTGGTAGGTATTGGAATCTCAACAGGCAGCACGATACCGGGGATTTTGAACGCAGCAATTCTGATGCTGCCGGCTGGTCGAACGGTCACGAGGGTTCTGGCGGTGCGTGACGAAGTGCAGTCCGGAGGTCGTTTGCATGAGGCGCTCGAATCCAGTGGTCTGATTCGGCGGAGTGAGCGTCATTTTCTGGATACTGCAAGTGAACGCGGACATGCGGACTGGGGTTTTCGGCAGCTCGCGCTGTCGCTTGAGCAGGCCAGGTCTCGACGAATGCTGTGGATCTCCGGACTGATTCGTCCGTCACTGACTGTGGGGTTCGGCCTGCTGGTGCTGTATTACTGTCTGGTGGTGTTTCAGATGCTGATTGCTCTGCTGGAGAAACTGGCATGAACGCTGAGGCAGCAGGAATTCGGTGGCAGCGAAAGTCTGACTGGCGGGCAGGTCGTCGCGGTTCACTGGTGGCGGAGTTGATCATTGCGGCGATTATCACTGGCACTGTGACGTTGATGGTTGGTCCTGCAGTATCCGCGATTCTGCGGCAGCAGGAGCGTCGGCGTTTTGAAACTCTGGCGTATGTGGAGTTGGGGAATCAGCAGAATTCGCCGGGAGGCGATTCTGTGTTGAGTGACTGGTTTTTGCGGCGTTATCCAGACGCAACGCTTTTGCGTGAAGCTGTGCCGGCACTGGATGAAGTGCTGCCGATGACGGGAGCGGTACGCCTGACGATTCAGAGGCCGGATGTCAACGGTCTGCCGGCTCAGTCAGTCAGTGTTGTTTTCTGGCCAGCCGGTGGCAGGGAGGCTCGATGAATACCGGGCGACACACATCGGTTCGCATCAGGAGTCAATCCGGCCTGCGTCTGCCTGGGGGTGGCAGGTCTGGTTATTCTCTGATCACGGTCATGATCAATATGACGATTCTTTCGTCGTTGCTGGGTACCTGTGGTATTTGCCTGCATACGCTGTTTCGGCTGGATCATAAAGAGCGGGTGACTTCGCAGTTGCTTGACAACCTGAGGCGAATGGAGCAACAGCTGCGAGAGGATTCTGGCAGAGGAACCATCAACAGCGACAGTGGGCGATGGCGTATCCAGGGCGCTGTTGCTGGTGAGTTGATCGTCTGGAGTGAGTCGCGGGGCATCGTGCAGCGCGAATTCACGGAGTCGGGTGAACTGAGCCAGCGGGAGCGATACGTGTTTCCCGCGGGGACGCGGGTTGAGTTTGGCGACCCTGTTGGTGGGGTTGCAGTGGTGCGGATTCGTGAGGGTTCTTTTTTTGTGCGGTACCCGGAGGCGGGTGATGGTGGTGCTGTGCGTAACAAGCCGGAGGCGGTTGCCTTGCCGGCTGCTCCGGCGGGGGTGGTCAAATCCGGAGAAATTGAAATTCACCTGCAGGATGCGGTCAGAGCAGATGGAGGTTCTGCATGAATGGGCCCTGCGGATCACAGAGAAAGCTTTCCGGCGAGTGCTCAGAGCGGCATTCGTTGCAGCGTCGCGGGGCGATAGCTGTGGTGGCGATGGTGGTACTGCTGGTGACATCAGCACTGCTGGCACTGCAGGTTCGGCGCGTGCGGATGCAATGGCAGCAGGATCGCCAACTGGTTGTGCAGGAACAACTCGAGATTCTGGCCGATGCGGCATTGCGAGAAGTTCAGAGGCGAATTCGGGAGGATTCACAGTGGTCAGGTGGCAGTTGGGTTGTGCCGTCGGGAGCATTTCCGCGCTGCGAATCAGTGAGTCTGGAAGTGCGATCAGACGGATCTGAGATTACGGTTCAGTTGAGGAGTCCGGCGGGGCTGGAAACAGCAGCAGTCTGTCGACTGACAAGAAAGGTAAGAGTGAGCCATGAGCAGTGAACAGCTGAATGTTTGTCGTCGTTCTGCGACGAGGGTTGTGCGGCTTGAGGGGGGGCGAGCAGTTGATCGAAAAATCCGCGGATTTACGCTGATAGAGCTGTTGGTGGTGATTGCGATTATTGCCATTCTGATGGGGTTGCTGCTGCCGGCAGTGCAACAGGCTCGCGAGGCAGCCAGAAGGACGCAATGCAAGAACAATCTGATGCAGATTGGAATAGCATTGCACAATTACGAAATGGCATTTGAGGTACTGCCACCGGGTGTGGTGGATTTCGGCGGGCCAGTTCGCAATCTGGAGGAGAGCTACCAGATGAGTTGGCTGGTGCAGTTGCTTCCTGTGATGGAGCAGACGATGTTGTTTTCAATGGTCGATTTTTCACAGGGGGCTTACGCGGTGGCCAACAATCCGATCCGCACGGCTCGGATTTCGGTCTTTCGTTGTCCCAGTGATCCGGCACCGCCTCTTGCGGCTGGAGGAGGTTTGATTGTGGGAGAGGCCAGCTATGCGGGTTGCTTCAGTGGCTCGGACAGGCCGATTGACGCGGGTGGCGATGGCTGCCTGTTCCTGAACAGCAGTGTCCGGTATCGCGAGATTCGGGATGGTGCATCGAATACGCTGCTGGCTGGAGAAAAGCAGATTGTGGCGGAGGCAGGTGAATTCGGATGGATTGCGGGCAATCGCTCGGCGCTGAGAAACACCGGTGTAGCGATCAATGGAGGCTGGGATATTGTGAAACCGGTTGCTGGTGGCAAGCCTGCTGCGATAGTGATTCCTTCGGTCACGGCAACCAGTGGCTTCAGTTCACATCATACAGGAGGAGCTCAGTTCATACTGGCAGATGGTTCCGTGAGATTTTTGAGTCAGAATATCAACAATCAGACCCTGTCGATTCTTGGCAGTCGAGCTGACCTGCAGGTGGTCGGGGAGTGGTGATGAGCAGAGTAACCTATCGTTATGGCAAACGTGGATTCACGGTTCCTGAGCTGCTGAGTGTTGTTGCTGTGATTGGTGTTCTGGTAGCCCTGCTGCTGCCTGCGGTACAGGCAGCGCGGGAGCAGGCCAGGAAGTTGCAGTGTCAGAATAATCTGAGGCAACTGGGTATAGGGCTGTCGCATTATCAGTTTCTTTACAAAACACTGCCTCCCGGAGCGGTTAGTGTCACGGTTCCGATCTCTGTGGAGAATGCTCCCGAAGGGATTGGCTGGGCAGGTCAAATCCTGCCACAGATGGGTGAGCAATCGATTTATCTGCTTGTCAACAGCGAGCAACCGCTGCGTTCATTCCTTTCAGAAAGTTCCCAGACCGATGAGGCGGTGCCAGAGACTGATGTGGCTGCCACCTTTGCGGTCGATTCAAGTGGGGCTGCCGCGAGAAAATTTGCGATTCCTGCACATCCTGCGCTGAAGTTTCTGCAATGTCCTTCCAGCAATTGGGGGGCCGGTAAGGATTGGTATTCTGGGTATGCCGGGTGTCACAGCAGTTCGGAAAAATCGATTGATGCGGATGCCGATGGGTTGCTTTATGCCAACAGTTCGGAATCGCTGGAGGCCATTCCGGACGGCAGTTCCAACACACTACTACTGGGTGAAGTCTCGGAGCGATTATCTGGTCTGGGCTGGTTGTTTGGTGACAGGGGAACTTTGCGTAATGGTCTGCCACTGGATTTGGAGCATAAGGCGAGCGGCTTGCAGCAGCAGCCCGCGGAATTGGCAGGAAAGACTGATGTCGAGAAGGAGGCGTTGAGAATTCGCTTTGCGCTGGAGGTTGGGGGGTTTGCCAGCAAGCACAGTTACGAGGTGAATTTTCTGGTGGCGGATGGAAGTGTGCGGGGCTTGAGTCGGCAGATTGATGGGGTGATTCTGCGGCAGTTGATCAGCCGTGCCGATGGCGGAGGCGTCGTCGAGTTTTGAGGATGCGGTCTGGTTAAGTTACGGCTGGGGCAGTTTTTGTATTCCCGTGGCCTGGCTTGGAAATCGGACTGAAGGCAGCCAGTTGACAGTCCGTTTGGATTACCGCGCTGCAGATTGATGCGGGGTCATTTGCGATGCGGGTGCGGTTGGAGTGTTTAGCCCAGCCAGCGGGGCCAGCCAGCGGTGGTAAGCCGTGGCGTCCGTCTCAATCGGCGGCAGCGAGCTTTTGGTTGTCGGAGTATTGGGTCTGAATGTCAGCAGTTCGGATCCGGGTGGTTTGCTTCCACCGCTACTGCAGAGCGGCAGCGGGGGCGCTGGGAGTTGGCAGCGCAAGAATGGATACCGCTGTTGTGCCAGCGGGATGGCGAGCATGTTCGTAGAGGTGCCGGCCAAT
>Ga0255094_1000165_pt1 | contig 37420 bp, 41 predicted proteins | sample Colum_Law_RepB_8_2_FD_188434 | JGI IMG/M metagenome (GOLD analysis project Ga0255094, IMG submission 188434) | Freshwater microbial communities from Columbia River, Oregon, United States - Colum_Law_RepB_8d | ecosystem: Environmental > Aquatic > Freshwater > River | place: USA: Oregon...
AATCGGAACTGGCGATGTTCGATTAGTTGTTGGAAACCTGAAGCAATACAATGCTTGCGAATCTGCTCTGAGAACTCAGCTTGAATCCTCCGCGGGTCGCGAAGATGCGTGTCAACTTGAAGCAAGCCAAGCGTTGGTCTTCGTTCGGACTGATCGACAAAATAGCCGTGAGGCAATCCGGGACGAAACAACGCTGGGAACCATGCTTGAAGCTCGTCCTTCGTGAGCAACCAACGCTGCTCTGTCTCCTGTTGAAGGAATGTGTACCTGGCCACGTGAGCAGCGAGCGATGAGTCTGACAGAATTGCTCGTCGTCTCGGGGAAATCAGTGACAGCCCACACGCATGGCGAAATGTTTGTATCGACGAGTTGAATCGAAGTTGTCGATCAAGCCTCTTGATCTGTGATGTACTCAGTTTCTGACAGAACAGGTCCTTTCGGACGACCCGATATCGCTGAATGTTGGCCAGAAGTTTTTTCCACATAGTTCTCATGGCATCACCACAGTTCGTAGGGCAGGCCAGCCTGCTGACAGTGTTGATGAAACGACTCCACTTGTTTTTGGGAGTACGCGCCGGCCGATTCGATGACTCGGCGTGGGACGCCCTGATTGTCGATCAGGAACGCGTCTGGGTTCTTGACGCCTCGTTCGGCGACTGGCATTGCGTGTTCACCAACCCAGAACGGGACAAGTTGTGGGAGTCTCTCGTGGTAAAGAACAAAGACCTGCGACAACAAAAGATCGTGCTGTTGCTCTATCGTCCGAATCATTGAGCCGCAACGTGAACCAAAGAGCCTGCCGGCCTTGACAGTAGCCTGGAAAACGTCGATGGGCTGCGTTGGTTGCTTCCAACGGAGCCGAAACTGTTTTGACAGTCGCCAGCCATCGGGAGCAGCATCTGCTGGTCGCCATGTGAAGGCAGGGCATTCATCCATGGGAGGCGGAACGAGGTTCCATTCGGACTTCGTCACCAAACCTGATTCGACTAACTGACTCAGAGTTCCGTCCAGGGATTCTTCGAAGGCGTCGCTTCCCGAGATGGCAGCGATCTGCTGCAATGACAACACTTTGACCTGACAGGCAAGCGCAATCGCAATCTTGTCGCCAAAATTCGTATCACTGGAGAGAGAATTGACTGATTGATTCATATCGGCCCCTTCACCGTTTCTGATCAGAGAGGAAGGCATCAAACAAACCGGATTCGTCACCGATCGTTTCTTCCGTAATCACGGGACCACGCGGCTTTTTCGTCTTCGCCTTTCCCGCCGCCACTGGGTTCCATTCGTTAGGGACAAACGAACCTGGACTGGCGACTGGCCACGCGGCATGGCGGCGAGCCAGAAACTCCTGTTCGGAGATGTGGAAATCAGATTCCACGACAACTGGCATTCCTCCATACTGGCAGTAACCAGCTCCGCGAGTGACCAGAGCAATGCTCTTGCGAGGATCATCGCTGGCCAGTTTGATGTCATTGAGGCTGAGTCGTGGGGCAATGAACTGAGTTGCGCCTTGGCTCACGGTGGTTCGAACTTCAATTCCATCAGACTGACGAGACGTGGATTCGTTGAGCAACACCTCCACGGTTTGACCGCTCGCCCTTGAAAGTCTCTCCTGTTCTTCCGGGGATGACACGGCATACCATTGACGAAAGCGGCAGTTCGCTTCCACCACATGGATCAGGTCGTCGCGTTTCAGATCCAGCATGGATTGGTTTGCCAGAATCACACCGACGTTCATGCTGCGGGCAATCTGCAGAATGGCATCGACGTTATGGGCGGCGACTCGCTGAAATTCATCGATCATCAGGTAGACCTGACGGCGCTGTTCCATCAGCGTTGCGGAGGTCAGCAACATGAACATCGCGAGGCGAGCAATTTCCGGCGATGAGCCTGGACCAAGAGTCGATGACAGATGGAAGTAGTGAATCTCCGGTCTTTGAAAGAGTTGTGCCGGGTCCATCGCATCCGCGACAACATCGGCAGAAGGAGACTGTTGAGGCGTGATGTTGAGTGCTTTGAAGCCAGCCAGTCGGGCGGCGATCATTCGCACATGATTGCCAGCATCAGACTGACCATCGTTCAATTCGTAGACTTTCGGTCTGGATGTGACAAACGCGATGCGGTCCGACAGTTCTGCAAAGGAGGCGATGCGTGGAAAGTTTTTCAGCGTTGCATAAAGAACTGCGGCATTCGCGGAACTAAAGAAACCGCGTCCGTAGTCGGTTCCGTAGGTCAGGCCCAATGCGCCGCACAGGACGTCAGTCCGCTGAAAGTCATTCAGACGAGTCCAGCAAGGCATCTGAAACGGATTGAAAGCAAACGTCGCGTGATCTTCTCGAATGCTGAACTGTTTCACTGGCAAGGTGAGACCGCGACCCGCAGCGCGTTGACTGCACACTCGAAGTGACTGCAGGATTTCCTGAGAATCGCCTTTCAGGTCAATCACCATCAGACTGCTTTGTCCGTCTGCGACTAACTGCTCGGCGAGCGGAATCAGTCCGCGCGCCGTCTTGCCAGAACCACTGTCACCAAGAATATGAGTGTGTTCACGCAGAACCGTTCGCGGAACGAGCAACGGTGATCCATCGTGAGCCAGTCGGCCCATAAACACGCTATCCCGCTCCACAGGATTCGGAGAAGACTGAATGGTTTCCGTGATCGTTTGCCAAGTCGCTGCGGCGGAAGAATCGTTTCCAGACACGCGAAGAGAACTCAAAGCTGGTAAAGCCACGAGGAACATGAGCCCAAGTGAGATCGCAACTGGAAAGCCAATGATGGTAGCGACCATCACAAAGCCGAAAATCAGCCGTGGCAGTCCATCGCCCACCGCAATATCGCCAAAGACGAGTTCAGCGACTCCTGTTCCTGCCGTGATAAGTATTGTCACGAGGGAAACGAGCAGCACTGTGAGTCCGAGTCTGACCGACAGAGTTCCTGCGGGACTGGACATGAGTCCCGGCGCGTTCACGTCATCTCGGTTGTACGAACACCATGAGTTCCATGCGACTGCCAGATTGAGCGAGAGTGAATTCCCTTTGGCAGCCGCGTTTCCCAAACATGCTACTGCATAGACGATCAGCAGAATAATGCCCGCAACCGCAAATCCTCGGTGCAGGACCATCATCCCCGGGACAATGACAAGCAATGCCGAAGCCACGGTCAGTCCATCCCAATCACTGCGAATAGAAGCGGCTTCGCCTGGCGGCATTGGGAAATTTGTACTCAAGTAAACGAAGTGACGTGCCAACTGACGTCCAGCGATGGCGGCTGTGATCAGAGTGCACAACATCAGGATCTGGAAGGGAACTCCCACGAACGCAGCAACAAATGGCACTGCCAACAGCAACAGATTCGGCTTGTAGCCGTCCGTAACCTGCCAGAGTTTGATCATCCCACGGATGACGACGATCACCAGCAGGACGTTGAGCGGAAACATCACTCGAAACGCGACACTGATCCATTCGCCAGCGAGACAAATGAAAACGACAAGATAGAGGTTTCGCAGAATCGTCAACGAGAACGAAGTGTTTGTGGATGATTGGTCCGATGTGTGGGCAAACTGAAGTTGGAGAGGACCGTCCGGTAGTCGGTCGGTCTGTACCGGATTTCCAATGGCCTGATAGTAAGATGGTCTTGGCATCGGAGTGCCTTTCTATTGTTGGCGAAGATGTAGAAATGAAAGTCTGGGAATTGTGGCGAGGTGAAATCGAGCTTTGTCGCTCCGGGCAAGGCCTTCCATGGCCTGCCGAATCAACCTTGCCTTGCTCTGCGTCGTGGTCAGCACAACCAGTTGGAATTGGTCCTTCTCAACGAGTTGGCAGAATTCAGGGATCTCCATTCTCCGGGCACAATCGGTTGCCGCCTTTCTCGCGACATGCATTGGCGAACCTCCAAGATCCACTCGCACCAGTTCCATCAGACCGGCAGCCGTCTGGGTATAGGGAGCATGGAGCAGTTCATCGGGAAGCCATGGCGTTTTCGAGTCCAGTTCGGTTCGAGTCAGCCGTGTCCGTTGGCCGTGAATGCAGTAGAGCAGTACCGCATAGTCCATAGGCAGTGCCTGTGGTCCCAGTGGTTCAGTTCGGCGAAGCGGCAACCCAAGCCGACGACAAGCGACCGGCCCAGGAGTGAAGTAATCCTCAGGCGGAATCAGCGGATAACGACTGAGCAACCCCTGTCTGCACAATCGTGCTGTGACTTTCGATACCGCATTCAATGAGATATCGGGTGTAATTGCTCGTAGATACGCCTGATTCGTGCCAAGCCGGTATCGCTCTGTGAACGACACAATCTGTTCATCACGATGTGGCATTTTGATACTCACCAGAGTTGATAAGGAAGTTGACGCGCCGATGCGTCGTCATGAAAATCTTTCACACGTTGTGGTCCATAACTGCCGCCAAACTCGATCAGCAGAATTGGGTCACCATGGGAATTGACGAGAGCGGCATCTGGCAATTTCTGTCCAACGCGACTGGGGGCCAGGATGTCTTCACCGACCCACAGTTGCGCTGACGACGTGGATTCCTGATAGAACCTCAACCAGACAGAGGTCACGCCTAAGTCATGAGTTGTTTGGGTGACCAATGTTCTTGACCGTTCGCGTCCGCCAAACTGACCGATCGTGCTCTCCGTCGCAAAGAACACCACCGTGGGACGCAGTGCCCGGTATCTCCATCGCGATTGCAATTGAAAGGAGACCTGCTGCGTATCTGGATCAGGCTGGCCCGGCTGCCATCGCAGAACCGGAGCCAGCAATTCAGGAAGAGGTTGAGCGTTCACGATCGCACGGATCAGGAAACCTGACTGAACAAGCTGCGTTAACCGCCGTCGGGCGTTAGCCAGATGTCCGGCCCAGAACGACTCCGCCGCCTGACGCTGACCAACGAGCCGAATCCGGAGAGCTAGTGCCTCCAGAATCAGCAGATCCCGACGATGGAGACGCAGACTCACGACTGTTCTCCATCGGAGTCACTCGAAGCGTCATCGGTCCGTCGTCGTCCCTTTTGGCGGCGGGCATCAGGAAGTGCCGGAGCAATCCCGGGCTGAGTGGCTTCAAACAACGCTGGATTTGCGGCGTCGAAGTTCTCAAGGACTGCCTGTGCGCCGGGCAGGGGCTTGTCGAGCGACATGGTACGAGCCTGCTGACGAATTTGTTCGGCAATTTCCAGTCGTCCGGCCGCCTCGTAGCGAAGAGCCTGCTCCTCAAGTTGGTTATGATGTTCAGCGTGGCTGAGGATCAGCATGCGTTGCATGGCGCTGGCCATGAAACTGCCGATTGATGGAACAAGACGCTCCATAATTCGGTCGACGAACCATTGAACATTTCTTTGAAACATTGAATGACCTTCCTTTACAACAGTTAGAATTGGCGAGACCTCAGGTTCACGCTCAGTGATGGAACGAGATCCGAATCGGACTGAGGGCATTAAAGCGAGACACAAATCAGGCTCCATAAAGTCTGCTTCAGTCTCGTTGAATCTCGCAAATACCAGTGACAGGCGACTTTCATGCGAAAGCCAACGAATCTTCGAACAATCGAAATCGATCCGAAAGTAGTCCAACAGATCAGGCTAAAGAATGGATGGTCGGTAGAGACGCTGGCCGGCCGTGCTCGGATGTCGACAGCGACGTTGTCGATGATTCTCAAGGGAGGTCACCATTCGTATCTGAGCAATGCAGAGTCACTGCGAAAGGCCCTTGGATTGTCGAGCGTCGAAGAACTTCAAGTGCAGTCGTCCGGCGATGAAGGTGAGGATCACTCATCAGTCCGCCGCATTCATGAATGGCAACTTGATGATTCGCTTTCCCGATGGATCACCGCATCCAATGCCCTGCAGTTCCGACTGTGGAAACTGAAGCACGAACATCTCACCAAACACGCACGCGGCAAGTGCTATGACTTACAGGGAATGTCGTCACAGGAGAGAAATCGATGCCACGATCAGTTGCTGCGTCATCCGGAAGTCTGTGCCAGAATCGGACGGCACCCTCATATCATTGAAAATATCACGACTTGTGAAGCCTCCGATAAAGCGTCGTGGTGGGTCATTGATTATTGGATCGATGGAGAAACGCTGGAGACCGTCCTTCAGGCCGGTGCTCTCCAAATGGACGCAATCCTGAAGATCCTTAAAGGCATCGCCGAGGGACTGGCTGTTCTGCACAGTCATGAAATCATTCGTCGAGAGCTCAATCCGAAAAGCATCCTGATCTCCAGCGAATCTGGTGACGCAATTTTAACGGAGTTCGAACTGGCAAAGCTCCTCGACGGCAGCCCGACCGTATCCAGTCGCGACTGGCTCACAGATCCCTATCGCGCTCAGGAAGCAAGTGCGGGTGATATTGATATCCGAGCCGATATCTTTTCGTGGGGACAAATCGCCATTCATTTGCTCACCGGTCAGTGTCCAGCGACGGGGTCGGAAGTAGGGATGCTCGCAAAAACAGCGGCATCACTCTCTCTTAAAAAGCTGATCAAGCAGAGTGTCTCGATCTCCAAACGAAGTCGCCCGTCTTCAATGCAGGAAGTTCTGCAGCTCATCTGCGACGAAAGATGTTCCCATGACTAAGTCAAAAGGAGAATCGGCTCAAAGCGATATTCATGTATCGCGAATGACGGCGGCGCCTGGAGATCCGTGGCTGAGCGTGCATTCAATTGCAGAGTATGCATTTTGCCCCAGAGCTGGACTGATCGCCTACGAAAACCGTCGAACTGACGAAGAAGAGGAAGTCCCGTCACTCTACACGCTGCCACAATATGAACTGCATGCCATTGAATCCGGAATTCATGAACGCTGGCAACGCCTTCGAAAATGGGTTTGGCTGATTGTGTTGTCAGCAGGGCTTTCTGTGGCGGGAACCGTTTTTCGTCAGTACGCCCTTCTCGCGATTTTTCCCGTTGCGATGGGAATCTGCACAGTGAAGGCGGCAAACATCGCGTCAGAAATGTTCGCACTCTACCGGCGGCTTGACCTTGCTGAGCAATCACGATGTGCCGAGCCAAACCCAGCCAGCGATCAAATTCAGCCGGTCAACTGGTTTGGATTGCTTCATCTCGGTTTTGATTCCATTCGACTTCAGGAACCTCTTCCTGATTCGATGTGGTATTTCACCGGCCGTCCCTGGCGTATCCTGCGACGGGGATCTCTTTACATTCCTGTCTATCAAACCCACTCGGCAGTAGAGAAGCTCAGCGACAGTCAGAAAACCAAAATCGTTGCCTACTGTCGGCTTTGCGAACTGACATACGGCGAGAATTCCAGCCCGTATGGAATCGTCCTCACGGGAGATGATCACTCAGGATTCGCGGTGCCGATTCATCGATCGATCCAAGAGCGGTTCTACAAAAGCCTTGTCGAATTGCGTCATTTGGCGATCTTGTCCGACCAACATCTGGAGAGTGACGTACCGTTTGACAGTCGCAAGTGTGCTCACTGCCCGCTCGCCAAACCTCGTCAGGTATCGTGGGGACGGCAGATCCAGCGACTCGGCGCGCCGGTGGCGGTGAATCCGGTCGGAGAAAATCATCGGGGACTTTTGCATTGTGACTGCGGTGATCGCTTTCGATGGCGACCTGCATACACGGGCGAATGATTCAGAGTTCACCGTCGAAAGTACGCGAGGATGGTGTCCCAGAACCCCGATTGACGCTGAATCTCTGTTGCCAGCTTACATGCCGCGACTGCTGAGTCCCATCCGTTCAGAAATTCGGATTTGTTTCGTGGCCGCAGATCTCTATTCAACTGCAATGAATATCGCAACAGAGTATCGATCGACTGCCACGTCGAATCAGCAAGCTGATGACGCTCTGCACTCAACTCACTGGCTGGCATGTACATCGAGTCCCCACAAGCGGCATTCTGCGGCAAACCGGCACGTCCACCGAGCCCGTCATAAGGAAGTTGCAGTGTGAGAGTTTCGAAGCAGGTGACCGCCAGTGAGAAGTAGTCGGCACGATAGTCGACTCCCATGTCCCCTCGCAGAAACTCCGGTGCTCCATAAATATCGGAACGTCCATCGCCTTCGGCCCTGCGGGATGTTCGCTCTGTTTGCCAAGCGCTACCGAAGTCAATCAACACCAGTTTCTTTGTTGCATTTGAAATGATCAGATTTTCTGGTTTGATGTCGGCGTGAACAATGCCACAGGCGTCGTGCAGGTGGCTGAGCCCATGAGACAATTGCCGAAACAGGCGCATTACCTCAGGAGTTCCCAGCTGGCGTTTCCCGGATTTCCGCATCCGTTGAATCCACCAACGCAGGTCCTGACCTTCGATCCACTTCTCAACGGTAATGATCTCTGAGCCACTGCGATAGAACTCGCGAATCTGGGGCAGTTCGGCGTTCTGCTGGGACAGACGCTGCAGCACCTCCACTCGTTGCCATGCTGCCTTCGAATGAAGTTGACGTTCCACGACACAGAGAGCGCCCCTCGGACCGGCAACGCGGTCGTAGGCCAGATGGCGGGATCGCAGTCCAGATGACAGGCGATCCGACAACAAGAATTCTCTGCCACCGACTCGTATCCGGTCCGTGATTTCGTACTGCTGGCGTTTCCAATAGAAGTGTCTGTTTGCCACGACCAGAGGACTTTGCGAATCAGGGGAAGCTGAGGATCCGGCGACAAAGTGTCAACGTGTTCGCTTCAGCAAACGGATAGTAGACACGTGCTGCGGAGAATAGAATCAGGCTACAGCGTTTGCAGCAATTCATGGGAATCTGACACGGCACCTGGAGAACTCAGGACGCATGCCGACGGACATTCCAGTCGATGGGTAGTGAATTTCATCCCCAACCCAGGGCGGCGGAGCCGCCACAGGCCGCAGCGTCCAGCGGAGGCCAGATGTCCGCAGCCTGCCCCAGCAGGCTCGGACAAACGGCGAGCGGCCCAGCGAGCCAAAGGGCGTTCAGCCCGACTCGGTCCGGCCCCAGCCGGGCCGAGGACTGCCCGTTCAGGGCAGGCGCAGCGTCCAGCGGAGCCGCCGCTGCGGAGCCGAACAGTGGGCTATCCTGCGATGATGCTGTGGGGCTCAAATTCGGCGATGGTGACGTGAATCGGATTCAGGCATGCAAGTCGCTGCGAGTGGATTGGAGTCTGTTCACGGCAGAGGGCTTATTCTTGGATCAGCAGAATGACAAGACATCACAGCAGGGCGAAAGGCAACTCGCGAATGGAGTGATTGGGCACGTTGATAAAATGAGGCGCGAGTCTACAGACTGACTCGGTTATGGATGCGAAGTCTGACTTCTTCCAAGGCAACGGCCAGAGCCTGTTCGACCTCGGCATACGTGCCACGACGTGGACAGCGGACGACGACCTGCCAACCGTTGTCGGCGTAGAATGTCTGTTGGACGCCGCGTTCTTTCCGCGGAGATTTGCTCCGAGCCATTTTTGTGGCGGACTGGATCGTGATTCGTTCTGCGGTAGGTTGCTTCGGCAACTCAGATGAAGGCGTACGCGACAGCTCATATCCAGCTCGGGCAGACACTTCACCAGAATCGATTCGGACTCGCATCTCGTGCGGAAGTTTCAAAAGCGACAACGCACGAGAGACACGAGTGGGACTGATGTTAAGTGCCTCTGCAAGCTGCTTGCCGTTCCAGTCGTTGATTTGCATCAGCTTCTGGTAGGACTCAGCTTCTTCTACTGGACGGAGATCCTGTCGAAGCAAGTTCTCGATGAGCTGCTCTTCCAGTACTTCAGTCGGACTCATCGTTTGTTCCTGAAAGTGACAGTTCATCATTTTCAGTCCAGCTCGCTTGGCTGCTCTCCAACGACGTTCCCCGGAGATGATCAGCCATGAGTTATGGCGTTCCGACCATCGCACGCGTATCGGTGACAACTGGCCTCGATCCCGGAGACTGGCGGCAAGTTGCTGAATTGCTTCGTCATCGAACTCAGCACGAGGTTGATCAGGGTCCGGAAGAATGCGATCGATATCGATTTGACCGAGCGTTCTATTGGCCCGACGTCCGATGTCGCGAACAGTCGGAACGGGACTCAGGTTGTGCCGAGATTCCTCCCGCCGCCCGCCAATGGATTCCTCAACGTTGTTGAGAGCGTCTTTTAGTTGCTGTCGCGTTGTCTTCATGCCGCCTCCGTGAAAATTCGAGTTTTGTGTTCAATGCGGTTCAAAATCTCAGTCGTCAACGCTCGCATGGATTCAGCCGCGGCAGAACGAGGATCGTGAAATTCGACGGGCAGACGGCAGGAAAGGGCAACTTTGAACGCGGATAATTCCGGAATGGTCGTTTGAAGCACGAGCTGCCCGTAGCGGTTTCGCAACTGCTGTTCATAGGCTCGATGAACCAGCATTCGCCGATCGCATCTGGTAATCAGGTGCCCGAGTCGTCGAAGCGTTGGATTCAAGATTCGTGCGTTTGCGATGGCCTGATGAACGGCTCGAATCCCCTGAGTCCCAAAGTCTTCCGGTGGTATCGGGATTAGAACATGGTCTGCGGCCAGCATTGCGTTCCAACTGCACTGATACAGATTTGGCGGGCAATCAAGCAGGATAAAATCAAACACCGATGATTCTGACAGCAAATCTCTCAACGCAAACTGCATCAATCCACTCCGCTCTGGCTGCGGGCGATTGAACGCCGCCATATGATGATTGGCAGGAATCAGTGAGATTCCGGAACAATGAGTCTCGCGAATCAGCAGATCTGCCGGCGGCGGAATTGCATTGGCATCGAAGACGGCCGCGAGTGTCAGTTCTGGCTCCAGCCTTTCGACAACCTCTGGACCGAGGAAAGCCTGACTGATCGACCCCTGTGGGTCCGCATCAATAAGTAACACACGCTTTCCCAGTGCAGCCAATGAACCTGCCAGATGAAAGCACGTGGAGCTCTTCCCACAGCCGCCCTTCTGATTGATCAGACAAATGTGAATCGGTGATGCTGTGTCAGTTGCCATTGGCAATTCGGTCCTAAGTGATTGTGAACACAGGAGAAACACTGCCACAGGTTCACTGCGGTTGTCAACAAAGATCTTTGCATGACCACGGTTCCGTGTTACAGACTGTTCATGGAAAAAGCAGTGCCCCACCAAAAACGACGATCATCCAGATCCCATCAGGGACTGGGGCAGCTTTCTCTGATTGAACATGCTCTCTGTCCTTTGCATCGAAACAAGTCATCAGGAATCGAACTGTCACACGACGCCCGATTTCACTACACCGATTCCGCTCGAAAACGCCGTCAGGCAAACGTTCGCGTCATCGCTCCGTTAGGGCTTTTTCCAACCGATGAAGTTTACCTGTGGGGATTGCTGGCCCTAACGATGGCCTATGCGTCGGGCGACGGAGCATTGACGGCAACGCCCCATTGGTGCCTTCGCCGCATGGGGCTCGTTGATAGCGGAACTCGGCGAGGTGGTCGTCAGTATCAGCAGTTTGCCGCAGCCATCGAACGACTCTCGGTCGTCAATTATTTGAGCGATGCGTGCTATGACCCGGCAAGGGCCGAGCATCGAAAGGTGAGCTTTCACTTCTTCAGCTATTCCCTGCCAGTAAATCCGGCGTCAGACCGTGCATGGACCATCATCTGGGATCCGGTCTTTTTTCAACTCGTCCAACAAACAGGAGGTGGAATGAAATTTGATTTGAAACTCTACAAAACGCTGTCTCCCGCTGCACGGCGACTTTTCCTGCTGGTGCTGAAGGTGAGCTACGGGAAACGACGACTACCCGTTTTCGAACTGCGGCATCTGGCTGTGGATGTTCTCGGGTTTGCGTCCACTCTGGCCGTTCGAGACATGAAGGTGAAAGTCCGAAAGGCTCTGGAGCAGTTGGAAGCGGTCGGGGCCATACAGAACTCAACGATCACCAAAGGAGATCGCTCTCAATGGCTAATCGCCTTTGAACGCGGAGATTCACTGCAGCAAATTCAGCAATCCGGCACCCTTGCCGCAGAACATGATTCGCCACTGATCGATGGCTTGCTGACAGTCGGGTTCGATCACGGTTCTGCAGCAAGAATTGTCCAGAGATATTCTCATCGGCTGGTGGCCGAATGGATCGATATTACGTTGGCGGCACATGAGCGTTTTGGCGAAGCACACTTTCGCAAGAGTCCGATGGCATTCCTGCTGGATTCCCTGAAGAAAGCTCAATCTGGGGAAAGAACGCCTCCAGACTGGTGGCAGCAATCGAAACGAATGGAGTTGAAGAACCAGAAACCGACGGTGCGAGGTCAGGAAGTGCTTTCCAGGCTGATGAGCGAAGTTTTCGGGGAACCGCCAACAGCACCTGCAATGAAGGGCAGACCGGAGCTGGCCCGCGATTTACTTAAGCGTTTGGCGTAGCAATCGCCCAATCGGCTCCACCGGTCTTGGTGCATTCCCACAAGCAATACCTTTTGATGATCAGGATTTCTTTGTACCAGTACCTTTGGCGGGGCGAAATGGCTGAATCCCCGGCCGAATCATCGAGCAATACTGAGGAGTTGGTCAGTTGACGTCGCACCTTGGTGCGACGCTATGGACACGTCCCACGAGAAATCTGCGACGCGAGCGACACGTAATCGCCTTACTGAACCGCGACGCAGCAGACACGCCTACTCAAAGTCAACGCTTGTTACGTCTTGTTGAGCAAGGTGCCGCACGGCATACACGACAACTTGATGATCGTGAATTGAGAAAAGGATTCGATGCGTCCGCTTCCCCGAGATCCCAAAGACCAGTTGTCGCAATTCAAAATCGAATTTGTCTGATTCTTTTGCAAGCGGATGTCGTTCGGCACTTACGGCAAGTCCGCTGATTGCCGACTCGATCTGCGTAAGCCACTGTGCGGCTTGAATCGATGACCGATTCTCCGACCACCAGATCGCATTGTTACAGATCTGAGTATTGGCTCTTGGCGTGACGACGACGTGTCGGCTCAATCCACAATTCCCAACTGTCGACGGATGTCAGAAAATACCTTTGCCACAGGTTCAGCAAGGCCATTCGCGACATCGGCAATCCCCTGACGAACATCGTCAACGGCCTCAGAGTATTCAGGATCGTTTCGCCACTGCTGAAACAATTCCTCAAGCGAGCTGACCTCGGACCCCGTTTCGATACGGCGGGATGCGAATTCGACAAAATCATTCAGTTGGTGTTTGATCGATAACGTAGCCATTTCTGACCTCCTTCCCGCAGTATACACCCGCACGAGCCGCAGCGTCAAAACGGATGTTGGCATTTCGTTTCTGGTGCAACCATCAACGGCATGTATTCCTTGAATTCATCCAATGGAGCCTGAACGTCCGCCGCATAATGCAGCACCGTCCCGCGAAGCGTGCCCGGCTGGCGAGGCATCGTCACAGCTACGTCCTGAGTTGGCGTCAGTTTGGCCACGGGATGGTCATTTGCCGTAATAATCACTTCATCACCCGGTGCCATGCTTTGAATCAGCTCCGCGAGCTTTGTCTGAGCGTCTTCAATCGAGACTGTCGTCATTGGCATGTTCCTTGAAATTCTTGTCCAGTTTGCATCGTACCAAAATCGGCCGGAAGTGGGCGAAAACGGTTCCGCAAAGAATCACGTGACAAAAACCTGCGAATCCCCGTAAGTTCGAAATTGTAGGCAAGTCGAGAGACTTGCTGGTCGTCACGCTCAAGCGAAACGCATTCGCCCGAAGACTGGCATTCCAGCCAGGAATAAGGGCGATCTGAGCTGATTTCTCCAGACAGGGGCAGCAGGTCCAGGAAACCTGGTCTCATCAACCAGGCATAAGGACCGAAGGACAGCCATCCTTCAATTGCTGGCCCTTCGAGCTGAGTACCATGAGAGTGGTTCGCTCAGTTCAATGGAGGCTCGTCGGAGTAAACCCGATCTGTCGCTGCGGCTTTTCCAAAGTCGCAGATCGCAGGTCGACCCAATCCCGGCGTTCTATCCAATAGACCTGTCGGGCATATGGCGACAGGAAAAGTGGGCGACGCGGACATGCCTTGTCGCAGGACAAGGTCGTGTCGATGACCCATACGACTGCGATGAATTCGCGGTGTATTCCACATTGTCGAGGTCATCAATGACCGACGATGTGCAAAGCGGGTGGTCTGTGGCGAACACAGAGAATCCCGTCTGTGGGGTTCGGGCTTGCAGCAATGCGAGTTCGCTCAACGCAGCTGGCGTGGGGAGCTGTCTTCTGGCGACAGAAGGCACCGGAATGACAATTCCGGCGACCGGTTTAAACGACCGGCGGTGAAAAGCTCAACCATGAAAGGCTCAATCAACTACGAATGAGAGAGCTTGCCAGTGAGAGTTCAGGGAGACGGTGCCGAATCGCGAAAGTCTGTTCAGGATCGGTACTCGGAGCTTCTGCTTTCGTACGAGGAAATTCGAACGGTGATGAACCTGGTTCACTGCCGTTTCGAGAAAGTGTGGCCAGTCGGGAGACGGCACATACCTGTGCGGATCGAACGGTAACTCGTTCTAGCAACGTGACCCTGGATTCAAAGGTCGACACTAACGCGGGAATCACTGTGGCGTCCGGAAGTTGGCACTTCCGGCGACCTGATTTGTCATCAGGTATCTGTCTGCGATTGCAGGCGGTGTGAGCCATAGTGAGGGAGAGTGGCCTGAGTAGAAGACATGCGGAAGCATGTGTGGTGATTCAGACGAAGGTCTGAAACAGAAACCCGCCTTTCCATGGCGGTAGTTTGTGTCGCGGCAAGGCAGTCGCGTCCCGTCCGTTTCGGGAGTGATGACCCGATTCAACGGTAACGAAAGGGCTGAGGGGCGAAAGGCAACGCAGTTGCCAGCCCTGTCTGGAGATTTGCAGTTGTGGCATCATTAAGCGATGCCGCATTGTCCCTGGCAGGCAGCATGCGGCCGACGGTGGTGACTCGGGAGAGTGACCTCTTTTGGCGGCAGACTGACGACGAACACCCGAGGTGCGTCTGCAATTCGGGAGGTTCGTTGCAGAGGTTCTGCAGGTGTGGGCACTATGAATTGGGCGGGTGCACTGACGAAAGCAGTGCGTCCCGCCCGTTCGAAATCGATGTCGAGTGTAGTTCGCGTTCGACAGTCGTCGATTCCTGTACCCTGCTCAGGGATTTTCTTTGAACCGGCTTCGTGGGGTTGGCCGCAATCAACCCCACACACTTTGACGCGGAATGCGTGGGACTACCAATGTGCCCCGACACTCCGTGGCGGGAATTGTGCTCCCGTTATCGTGCTCATCAGCGGTTCAGCTTGGCGGATCATTTTTTCCCTTGCCATCGGCTGGTCTGTTGTGATTGATTCGTGCCCTATGAAGTATCGATGTGTTGCCAGTACCCCGGAAGGACTCGTTCAACAGGTTGCGGTTTCCTACCTGCGACACGGGTATTGGTGGTACGCGACCGGCCGAATCCCAGGCTCGAAGAATCCGGACGACATCGATCGAAAGCTTGTGGCGAAATACGGCATCGACATCTCCGAGCGTCAGCGAGCCCGTCGCAAGTCCAGAGGACTCGCGAACATGCAATACATTCGATTTCAGAATTGGTTTCTTCTTCTGTGTACCGAAGGCCATCACCCGTTCAGAACTCAGGAGAATGTCCGTGATTGCCGAAGAAATCCGATTCGATTCGAAGGTTATTCGATCAGCTATCGACGAGCCGGATTCACACCCAAAGGCGACGGTGCTCCCAAGTGGCACGCTTGTGTTCGCATTGAGCCAGAGACTTATTCCGAGCTGAAAGCCTTCTTTCTTCAGCGAGCCTGTCATCGCAAAACCGAATCACTCACCGAGGATTTCCAAAGGATTCCCTTCGCCCGCTACGCTCCAATTCGACGCCAGTTGCTGAACATTCATCGGAACGTCAACAACGCTCGATTACGAATGGGCTACACTGCGGTTCCTGTCTCCTGCTTGAATCTGCGACGGAAAATCGCTCAACCATTCAGTGAGCCTGGTCTTGCCATTGCTGAGGTCGCATGATGGCGGCTGCGTTCGTGTTCTTTTATCTGATTTCATTGTTGATGGTTGTCAGCTATCCCACAGCAGCCGTGTGGATTATCACCCTGTATGTCTCAATTGTGGTGCATAACGTTCTGCGATCAAGCAGACGATGGTGAACTCTTTGATTTGTTTGAGTGCTGTCAGACAAGAAAAGCTTGAGGTGAGATGTCGGGAAGAAAGTGGCCAATCAGATGATCGGCCACTGGGAGGGAGCTACTCCGTCGAGGAGTCAGGATCGCTCTTTAGTGCCTGTTGCTGAAGTTCCGTAGGCTGTTCTCCAAGCAATGACGCCAACTCTGTCCAGAGTCTTTTGATCTGTTTAGAAGAAGTGGCTAGCCAGACAGTATCCAGCAGTTGGTCCTGTTCTTCTCTCAATCGCACTATCTTTCGGCCGAACTCTGTATCCAGCAGAACATCGCGTTCGCACAATTCCGCGTGTGTTTTGATGAATGCATTGAGGTCTCTATGGTCGTTTGTTCCGTACCCAAAAGTGTGCCCAAGTGCCGTCAAATGGTTCAAGACTTCTTCGTTGACTGATCGCTTTTCATAACCCAGCAGGTCGATCTTTTCTTCCAGGGATCGTATGCGGTCGATCTTGTCTCGAATAGCAAACACGTCTAGTGCTCGTTGACGCGATTTCTGCTGGATCTCAACTTTTTTCTGCGATCCCTCACGACGATAGATGTCTTCGATCGCGCGGTCGATTCGAGACGAAATTCGGTTTTTCCAGTGCTCTTTTTCTTTTACTGTAAGTGTCATGTTTTCATTCCTTCATTATGTCGTCCTGGTGCGGCGTCCCATGACGCATTGTTTTCGATCAGTGCCCGCCGCTGGCGATATTCAGCATTCACGGCAAGTCAAGGTGGAGTCTTGACCGCAGGTCAAGCAGCAGTGAGCGAAGCGAACGGACCTTGATGCCGTGATACAATCCGGAATTCCAAGGCGGGCAATCCCTTGAGATAACCAGTCTGCGTTAGGGATGTGCAGGGTGCGCAGCAGTCCGGCCTGCCGGACCGAGCGAAAGCGGAGCCCGGAGCAGCCCGGCCCGAAGGGAAACGCCCGGCGAACAGCAATTCCCAAGAAATCACAGGTGTTGAAGCTTCAGCCGGACCAACTTGCAGCTGAGGCCATTCAATTTGTCGCACAAACTGTGCGACTCTTCTCATCACGGGGAAATGGAGAGCTTCATCCGCGGTATGAGGCTGACCTAGATCGACTACGAATGATCGCCTTGCGACGGCATCTCTCCGCCCGTCAAGAGCGACAAGTTGAACCTCCGGCCAAAAAAAGCAATACTACTTCCTCGGCAGAATAGATTGGCCGGTCCTAATCCGCTTTCGTGTGAGTCTTGCTGATGGTGCCTGAAGTGAGCGAAGAATTTGTACGCGGCAAGTGCAATTTCTTCGCAGCGTGCCAAGTCTGGCCACTGAAGAAACGGCTAGACCCAGAAGGTTGGCTGGGCAATTTTTCTCAGTCGGACCGACGAATGGCAGTGCAGCTCCTCAATGGTTTCATGTATTTCTCAGATGACTTTCTCGATCGGATGTTTGTATCGGCGGTTCAAGGGCTGAGCAGAATTACGACAAGCCTCAACAGCACACTGGCCATAAGAAGGGCGGAGTGGTTCGCATTCCTCGACGAAGCTGTTTTTTCATTTCCGACAGGCGAAACGCCCTTTCCTGGAGACAGTGGGCACTTGTTCGTTCGCAGGGCACGTGATCTCCTTGGAATAGACGAGCACAATGTCTTGTCTCCAGAAGCCGCTCTTGAACGAGTGCTTTCGAAACGTGCAAACAAGGTTGTCTTTGTTGACGACTTCGTCGGCACTGGACAGCAGTTCTTAAAAACGTGGCGACGAGTCTCGACTAAACTTGGATTGGCCTTTTCCACGGTGCCCAAAGACATAGATTTCGATGCGTATTATTGTCCTGTTTTCTGTACAGAGTTTTCGCGGGAAAATCAGCTCGCTTCACTCGTCGCTGGCAAGGTAACACTGGCTCCAGCGCATTGGCTGCGACCCGAACACAGTGTATTCGATCCAGAATCTCTGTGGTGGCCGGAGAAAATGCGGTCAGAGGTCCATGACTTTGTACGACGGTACAGCCTCCAAATTGGGCTGCCAGATACCGATGGATATGACACGCGAGATTGGCAAGGGTACAACCGTCTTGGCTTGGCGATCAGTTTCCCGCACTGCTGTCCAGATGCCACTATCCCACTTTTTGACACAACCATGAGTGGCTGGCGTCCGCTATGGAAGCGCTAAAACGATGACAGAATACAATGAAATTCGAACAGATTTGAATCGTCTGTTCGCGCACAAAGCTGAATGGCTGAAAGAGCGAATATTTGATCTTTTCACTGCACCGGACTATCTGTCGTCGCTGTCCGTGGACGTGCCGTGCGTTTTGGAAGGAGGTCGAGGGACTGGAAAAACCACTGTGTTGCGCGGGCTCTCCTATACAGGGCTCTATGCACTCAGTGATGGAAAACCATCAACAATTCGCGGCTGGCGACATATTGGATTCTATCTGCGAGTTGATACAAATCGCGTCAACGCATTCTCTGGCCCAGAGGTCACGGAACAAAAATGGCAACAGCTTTTTGCACACTACCTAAACCTTGTATTCTGTGATCTGGTCTTGGAATTCCTCGAGTGGTATGCCACAGCAACCCACGAAACCGTTGAATTGTCACGCACCGTATGGGAACGATTTTCGCAAAGCCTCTGTATTGAGGTTGGTGGATCTGTCAAAGAAATTCGAACCAGTATTTCAAATGCAATAGTAGATTTTGAAGTCTATGTGAACAACATTGAGGACGAACCCCATGTGCGTCTGTCGCTTCAAGGTGCTCCTGTCGACCTGTTGATCAAGGCACTGAGTCGGGAACCGGAGTTTAAAAACAAGACTTTCAGCTTTCTGATCGACGAGTATGAGAACCTGAACCCTTCTCAACAACAGGTAACAAACACATTAATCAAACATGCCAGCAACGAGTACACATTCAAAATCGGCGTCCGAGAATTGGGCTGGAAATGCAAAACGACGCTAAATGTCAACGAACATCTTGTGAGTCCAGCTGACTACAGGCTGATCAACATCACCGACGAATTGAATAGGGGTGATTTTGCAAAATTTGCACAAACCGTGTGTGATGTGAGACTAAATGTCTTACGAGAAACGTGGCCCGAAATTCCCCTTACGATTGTCGATTTGTTTCCCGGCCTCAGCCAGCAAGAGGAGGCGTTAAAACTGGGTGTCGGCCCAATTGCAGCAAAGATCAGTGTGGATACCGCTGCACTGAGTCAGACTTCGTTGACGTTTTTTCAGACTCTAGAACCACTCCAAAAGTACTTCTTGAAACTCACTGCCGATCGAGATGGGACGAGCATTGAAAAGGCAGTCGAGGCCGCCGCAAACGATGGTGCATGGGCAACGAACTTCGACAACTATAGCCATGCGTTGTTGTTTACGCTGCGAAGGGGAAAGAGGGGCTTTCGGAAATTCTATTGCGGATGGCGAGTCCTTTGCCTCCTCGCGAACGCGAACTTGCGTTACCTGATTGAGTTGGTTGATAACAGCATTGCCGCGCATCTCAGTGACGGTCGAGAGTTCACTCATTCGGTTTCAGTAGAGAATCAGACTGCCGCCGCTCAACGCGTTGGGAAGAAAAACTTGGCAGAACTCGAAGGACTCACTGATGACGGAGCGAAGTTGACAAAGCTACTCTTGGGTATGGGTAGAGTTTTGGGAATAATGGCAGAAGACGTTTCAGGTCATGCACCCGAAGTGAATCAATTCAAGATGGCAGACGAAACCATGTCGGCGGAGGTGGAACACTTACTACAAAATGGTGTAATGCACTTGGCTCTGGTCCGATTCACGGGAACAAAGGTTGCGGGGTTTGCTACCAAGGACTATGACTACTCGCTCCATCCAATTTTCGCACCATTCTTCGGGTTCAGTCATCGGAAAAAGCGAAAGATGACGATTACGGGCCAAGAATTGTTATCACTCGTCAATGATACTCCGCGCGGAGTAAACCGAATTCTGGCAAAGAGTCACCGGAAGCCAAGCAATACTCTTCCCGATCAGTTGACACTCTTTGAAAAGTATTTTGATGAACATTCACAATGACCCTCTGTTAACCCGAATCTATGAACAGTGTGTCGATTTTCAGCCATTGCCTGAAAGCGTATACGTGGGACTTCAGGGTATTGAAGAGCGCAGTCATCATTTTCAGACGTTGACTCGCGCCAATGCAGTGAAGTTCGTGACGGTAATTCGCGAAGGTGAGAATGATTTTGACGCCAGATCAGATGATGGGCCGCTGATGACATTCGGGCTGCGAAGTCGACGTCGCCTGCAAGACTTCTGGAAACAGTATCCGGGTAAGACGATTTATCTGGATATCACTGGATTACGGCACCATATCTGGATCCCGCTACTACGTGCCGCGCTCGCAGACGCAACGCAGTCGCTAAAAGTAATCTACGTAGAACCTGACAAGTATAACGCTACGCTTGCGCCAACCGGCGATCGAATTTATGACCTTAGTGAGCATACTCAGGGTGTTGCACCGATTCCTGGATTTGCGTCTTTTTCCCGAGTTGGTGATGAGTTTCTGTTCCTGCCACTTCTCGGTTTTGAAGGCACACGCGTAGCCCGGCTGCTGGAAAAGATTCAGCCCATTGATGACATGATAATCCCTGTGGTTGGGCTACCCGGATTTCGACCGGAGCATCCGTTTTACACATACGCAGGAAATCGACAAGCATTGGAAGAGACCAACGCATGGCAACGCGTCGAATTTGCTGACGCCAACTGCCCATTCTCCTTGTACTATCTGCTTGAGCGTATCAATGCTCAACATGAGCAACAGTATCTTAAGATTGCCTTGATCGGAACAAAACCACATGCTTTGGGAGCAGTACTTTTTGCGTTAAGGGATTTGTCGATGCGAGAGCTGATCTACGACCATCCCATCCGGCGCTCAATGAGGACGTCCGGTACTGGGCGTCTGCTTGAATACGACATTAGTGCATTTTCGACCACAACAAATGCATGATTCATTTTACACTCCCGACGATATTGCGTCATACATGGTAGGATCTTGTGCCTTGCCGTCGCCACTCCACGTAGCAGACTTTGCTGCTGGAGATGGAGCATTATTGGCTCACGCGAAAAAAAAATGGCCCAACCTCACAGTATATGCTACTGACATTGACGTGAACGCCGTGAAACGGCTGAGATCAAAAAATAAGGTATGGCATATATCGAAGTGTGATTTTCTGTCGCCTGCATCACGGAATCGTTCGTCCCTAGTTCGATCACTCGTGGGAAAAGTCGACCTAGTACTGCTGAATCCACCATTTTCGTGCAAGGGTGCAGCCAAAGTCTCGGTGCATGTTGCTTCCGTTCCTGTGTGTTGCAGTCGGGCAATGGCATTTGTGCTGGCCTCACTGGAGTATTTGAATTCGAGTGGCGAAATCGTCGCGATTCTTCCAGTGAGTTGTTTTAGTAGTCAGAAGGATGTTTTTGCATGGAACATTCTTGAAGAGAGATTTACGATTCGATGCGGAGCAACCGTAGGACGCGGAGCATTTCATGGTTGTTTTGCTCGATGCACGGTTGTGCGATTTTCGCCGCGACAACGTAAGAAATCCCGGAAGATAGCGAACGCGACGACGTACCATGGTGTCGCCGTTCGGCTCGTTCGTGGATCGGTCGCCATGCACACCACTACGGGGTTTGATCACACCTTGGTTCATTCAACGGACTTGTACAACTCCAGCGTAGTGCTCAACGGACATACAGGCTCAAAAGAACGGCCGTCGGTCATTGGTCCCAGTGTGCTTTTGCCTCGCGTTGGAAAGCCGCGAATCGACAAGGTTGCTCTCTATGTACTTCGAAAGCGAATCGTCTTATCGGACTGCGTAATTGGACTGCAATGTCGCACAAAAGATGATGCGAAATGGTTGCAAGTAAGAATTGAAGAGAACGCCAGCGAATACCTGCGGATCTACTCCGGTACATGTGCGCAGTACACTACGCTCGAGAAGCTTACGGCGTTTCTGACGGCCATCGGCTGCAAAATCGACCAGTAAACAGACGGCGGTCACTTCCCGAATGAACGTGTCGGTGTATCGGGTTCCTTTCCATTTCTTGCTGGCTGTTATGATTCTGTTCCTCCATCCTCCATGTTGCTTCACTTGCTCTCGGCTGCAGCGGGTTGTTTTAGTCCTTGATGTCCGCCGCTGGCATCGAGTACTGTGTGTTCAGCCACAAACAGCATCTGGAAACCAAGTGATTTCAGTACCATTGGCTGATACGGAGCCGAATGTATTCGCGACCTTCCGCTGAATTCATCCGAGTTGAGTCAAGAGTCTGCTGGTAGCGTTTCCAAAAATCGGCTTCAACCTCTTCCGCTGTCCGACATGTGATACGGTTCTTCAAGGCTCCGATATATCCGGACATGCTGCGAGACAGTTGTTCGTCATCCCCAAACAAGTATTCTTCCAATTGTTTTCGACGTTCGTCCGAAGTGACATTTTGTGCTTTGTCAGAAGGAAGCCTTTGAACCAGCAGTGTCGCGGTGTCAAAGAAGCCATTCTCAATCACAGCAGCAACAGTCGTTGTTCCATCACCTTCATCAAAGCGAAAAGCGTGTGGTGCAGACTCCAGTGCACGGTTGAGAAGCATCGCGGCCTTAGCTGACAGAACTCGCTCTGTCCTTGGCCACTGCCACCGAATCCCTGAGCGATCAAAGTGAATTACCGAAGCTCGCGACAGGCCCAAACCATCAGCAAGGTCTGCCACCCTTAAAGCAGCGGAGACATCCGAAACATTCGCCTTCTTGGCCAATCGAACCAACGACTGAGCCACAACCGGGATTTCCGTAATCAGTGTCGTAACAACAGAAGCAGGCACGAGCAGTTCCGCTGCAAACTCGTTGACTCGCCGTTCGTCTGCGTCATCAGAGCTGAGCATGTCGGTCAGGTTCTCGCCGACGATCGAAGGAATTCCCAGAATGAGGTGGGCCAACTCATGAGCCAATGTGAATCGCAATCGCTTAGCGCTGGACACATCGGTCTTATTCAGAAAAATCACGGCACGTTCACGAGACGCCACACAGAAACCGTCACATCCGCCCAGTGGTCGATACTCAACATGAACATTGAGTCTCTCGACCAGTACTTCGGGGCCTTCCGGGAAAGCGTCGCGAGCTATGACGATCGCATCTTCTGCCGAAATCATCGATCTTGGGCAACCAACGGCTGAATTCCCAGAACGTGATTCAAGCCATCAAGCAGTGCCAGCTTTGTCGCTTGATCGACGGATCCCAAATCCTGATTGCGAAAAGCGACCTTGGTATCAGGATACAAAGCGAGTAGTCGGGCAATATGTGCGTCAAGGTCTGAGGCATACTGAACGGTAGGCGCGACGCGAGCATGCCTCACATACTTTGAGATATCGACTCCGCCCGTGACGGGTGTGAAATCATGATCATTGTGTTGTGGATTCATCTCAGCATTCCCCGTTGCCTGAGCCATCGCTCCGCTGCGATGGACGTCATCTCAAATTCTACATTACCATCTTCCAAAGTGGAAACCTCTGAAAAACCACGACGAGTGTAAAACTCGCGAGTTTTTTTTCCGAAGACAGCGAAACCAGAGTGACACGTCCCTGGCGGCCAGAAATCCAACTGTCGCAGACCGCGTAGAACACCAAAGCGGTTCCGACACCGCGATATTTTGGAGGGTTCACCAGCCATTCACGGTTTTGAGGGGCCGCCGCGAGATACTCGACGAAAATGCTGGGCTCACCGGGTTGAAGCAGCGACTCCCCGTCAATCAGATACTTGATCGCCCCCTGAATCTCCCCATCAGGGGTTTGAACGGCAACAAGGTTGGCAAAGCGATCCTGCCTGACTTCCCCAACGATTTTCGTCCAGCTCCATGCGTGGTCGCCCTCTTTCTGACGATCAGACTTCGATCCTCCAATTTGCCACCACGCGGCATCCATCTGATGTTTCGTAATGTCTCTCGTCACGCTGATGATGGATGCGTCGCATTCACACTTGCGAACGACATCGGTCAGCGTGACTTTGTCTGGCAGGTTGAACATTCCATTGAGGTCCGAGGCAAAAACGACTATCCATGGTTTGAGCTGATTCTAAGTCGGCTAAGCGGATTCGTCGATCCTTGTGAGACACAGCATTCATCGACATCTCGCCCTTGAAGAGATTCCGGCAGATGTGATCTGTTGACCTTCATACGCTGCCGACCAGTCGATTGGTCTCGATTCCACCGAAGTTCGTTTAGAAGAATTGCTCTGTCTCGAGCCAGCTTTCGCCCAACCAGCCTGCCACCGAGGGCATTCAATTAGTCGCACAAGCTGTACGACTCTTCTGGAGGACCTGTCACAGTTGGTGACAAACTTTCCCAATGATGCCCTCTCTCCGGCAGGAATTGGCTTGGCTGTTTCAAGCATCAGCGATTCTCCTTTGCTGGTTTGTCGTCGAGTATCGGACGGTGATTCATTTTATTGGCCGATAGTGGTTCCGTCTGGTGTCGCGCGTTACCCTATGGGGCGGGGGGCAATCTTTTGAAAACCCATTCTTCGCTCTGAATTCCTTCTTCTTCGAATGTGTTTTTCGCAGCCGTGAGCCGTGACACAACCCAACAATAGCCCGAGACTTCTATCTGATGTTGCGATCGCAGACGTGCAGCAGGACCGTCTGGAACGAGCTCCGTTTGCAAAATCGCTTGCACGATCAATTCACAATCTGGATACGCAAGACTCATTCGTATTTGGGCTCTGCGGTCCATGGGGCTCTGGAAAAACCAGCGTACTTAATCTTGTCTTGGCGGAGCTGAAGTCAATCGGCGGAGATGGTTCCCCCATAGTCGTTCACTTCAATCCTTGGTGGTTTTCCGGCAAACATCAATTGCTGGAGTCGTTTTTGAATCAGCATGCCGCAGCGTTACAGATGCCTGAGAAGGGGGAGAACGCCGGGAAAGCTTCTGGTTTGTTGACGAAGCTTTCCGCAGGACTGCGACCATTGTCGTGGCTTCCATATGTCGGCGAGTTGGCAAAAGCAGGCAGCGAAGCTGCAGGCAACGCTGCGGACTTTGCCAAGACCATGGCGGATGCGGCAAAGCAGGATGTTCATGGCCTTCGCAATGCAATTGACGAAGCACTCACGAAATTCAATCGCAAGATCCTGATTGTGATGGATGACATCGACCGACTGGCCGCAGACGAAATTGCTGAAATCTTTCTGATTCTGAAGGCTGTTGCAGATTTTCCAAACACTGTCTACTTTCTGTCGTTTGATCATGATTTTGTTTGCAGTGCAATCAAAGAAAAGCTGGGCGTTGATGGCGGTACATATCTGGAAAAGATTGTTCAGCTTCAAATTGATGTCCCGACCATCGGGCACACGGCGATCTACAACCTGTTTCTGTCACAGTTGGAATCACTGGTCGGTGACGACAAGATTACAGCCGACGAGAAGCAAGACCTTGGAAACTTCTTTCATGACGGAGTGAAGCAATTTCTTACGACACCTCGGTCAGCCAAAAAGCTGCTCAATATCTTACGGTTCATGTATCCGCCATTGCGAGGTGAAGTCTACCTGCCGGACATGTTGGCAATTGCAACCTTGTTCACCTTCGTTCCCGCTGCGATTGCTGCCGTATCAAGTAGTCCGAGTTGTTTTACAGGTACAGAGCGATTCGGGGATAACAAAGACGCTCTCAAGGTCTTTCACGAAGGCTGGCTAAAGGGACTTAGCGACGATATTCGTCCACAGGTTGACAGTCTGCTTCGGCGACTATTCTCAAAGTACTCATGGGCTTTCGGTGGCTCAGCGTATGCCACGGACTTTGAGTTGATCTGGCGGCGACAGTTGCGAGCTAGATCTGCTGCTCACTTTGACAAGTATTTCCTATTCTCAGTTCCACAAGGAGCGATTTCGGAGGCGGACTGGCGATTCCTTGTTGGTGAGATGGTTGATGTACCACGACTCGGGCAACAAATCGAACGACTCATTCAGAACCAAGGTCGAGGGAGCGTCTCGAAATGTAAAGAATTCCTAGAACGATCGGCTGACTGGGCGGAAAAGATTACGCCGGATTCCAATCGAGTGTTGTTCGCGACTCTCATGAAATACGGCGATGTGCTTATTGCAGTCAAAGATGAAGAAAGCACAGGTGGATTCATTCCCACTGACAATTGGGCAAGGGTGCAACGTGCAATGATGAAAGCACTGGAGCATTCAGGTGACATAGACGTTCGCCAACGGCTATGGAGTACCTGCGCGGCTGGCGACTCCGGCTTGCACATTACATGCGAGTTTCTCGACCTGCTTGCTGCCGAGCACGAACTTCTTGGCCATACTCCCTCGGTTTTTCTGGGAGTTCAGCCCTTACTACAAAAGGCAGACGTGGAGTCGAGTATCAAGAAGGTGTGTCGGAAGATTGTGGCAGAGTCAGGACGGCTGGATGAGCGCCTACAAGACCACGCCGCCTTTCTGCGAATTGCTCATCACTGGTACCGATTCGGCTCTCAGTCAGCTTCCAAAAGATGGCTGAGAAAAGTGACCAAGGATGACCATGTAATGCTGGCGGCCATCGAACAAGCGTCTTCTGTTGTGAGGAGCCATGGCACCTCGGATCGAGTCGCACGTCAGTCACTTCGCGTGGATACATCTTTCCTGGGGATGTTCCTGAATCTTCGACAGTTAAAACAACACGCACAACGTCTCCTCACAACCGCAAAGGATTCTCTGACCGTCGCGCAGATCGGGCTGCTTAGCCTCACTGTGGATTCTATCACCGACGACGGAAAGGCATGCGATCAGATGGACAGAAATAGATTGGCAAGACATTTTGCTAGCGATGAATAGTGCTGAAAAAAACACGCCAGACAGTTGCTGATGGCTTCGGTGTCTCAGATGTAGTGGCGAGGTTCACATGCTTCCCGTGGCGTTTGTCGATTTCAACTTGAAGCAAGATTTTGAGTCCACAGCTGTGGTGGAGCCAAAATCGCTTCGGGTTTCTTTGCGACCTTCCGCTGCTGAAGGCGAGAGTTGGCTGGGAGACGCGGGAGTATTGTGCATTGTGCAGCAACTAGCAACGCATTACGCAGGCCCATGAACTGATACACCGGTTCTATTGTGCTCCTCGGCGTCGGTTTGCATGAACCTTTTCGTCCCGTGACAGGGGAACAAAGGGCGGTTGCCAACTTGACGGCATCTCGACGCAGTGGAGGTCGCATATCAGACGAGTTTGTTTCGTGCTGGTGGCGGGTAGGAAACCTCAGAAGCTGCGACAGTTCTTTAGCCGCTGACGGAAGATCCGTAGAAGCCATGGCAGCGGAGGTGTGCTGCAGTTCCGGCTTCTCGTTCGGTCAATCCGGACGGTAGCCGAGATTGGTCAGATGAGTTCGTCGCAATGGCCTATGCTACAAGTGACTCGTCAGATGGCATTGTCGATGTTGCCGAAAGCAAGCCGATCATCCGAGCCGCCGTCCTTTGAATCCGCTCCAGAGAAGCAGTCAGTGTAGCCTCGGTGCCGTTGTAGAGCTGGATGTAGTCGGCACTGCGGGAAGAGCAGTCAATGCCAAGCGAGCGACAGACGACGTAGGCCACGGCTTCGGCTTCTGTCTCTCGAACCGTCCGGTTGAGATCCGCTCGTTGAGTCTCATCGTGCATCCATTCATGGGCCACTTCATGGGCGAGGACAGCAAGACGTTCCGCTCCGGACAGCGAGTCTGAGATTGCGATTTCGCCTTTGCGAGACACACCTTTTACGCCAGGAGCCAGAGTTTCCGTCACAAGACGGATTCCGCAGTTCCTGACCCGTTCCTCCAGCGATGGAAGCAAATGACCGACGTCCCCCCGCAGAGAACTCAGTTCCGGCAGGTCAGCACCCTCGGTTTGCGATACGTCAAAGACATGGACAATCCTGAACCCCAGAATTCGACGCTGGTCCTTGTCGCCTGTTGCCTGTTCATCAGAGGCCGATTTCTTTCGGTAAACCATCGGTGCCATGATGCCGATGCCTTTCTCTCCCTGCCGAACATGCCGTCCCAGTTCGAGCCATTTTCGATAGCCAGCCACATGGGATGCTGTCGGCATCTGCAGCAGGATCAGCAGACTATTATTCCATGAATACGAGTGAAACCGACTCATGGCATCAAGGTACCTGAGTAGTGTTTCACTGCGGCCTGCTTTCAAGTCGCTGTGCAATTCCTGCAGTGCCTGATCGGCAAGTTGTTTTGCTTCATCTTTTGTCATACGAATTCTCCGTGGAAAATGCTGCGTCCGACATCCGCAGCGTTGAAGTGCAGAAGGGCCTGTCGGCGGCCCAGCTTCAAGCCGCCACGGCAAGTCAAGGTGGAGTCTTGACCAAGGGTCAAGCAGCAGTGAGCACAGCGAACGGACCTTGATGCCGTGGTACAATGAGAAGGGCCGAGCGAAGTCAGCCTCAGTTCTGTCGTGCGGCAGACCAACGTGAGTCGTCCGCAGTTGTTCCGGGGGCAAGTCGCGTGGAATCAAAGACCGCTTGGCAGCATGGCCTTCGTTGGATCAAACAATTCGGGTTGGTCGCCCGGATCGGGCCGATCAATGATCGTCCAGTCGCCGTAGTACCATCCGTCGTAGAACACCAGACCATCGACGATCTCTAGAACGAATCCGTTGTGTTCGTCGAACTTGATGTCGGAGTTGTAAGTCGTGTGAAAGAACGGAAACGGACCGAATGTTGGTCCAGGTTCACCCCAGCCGTTCATCTCCTCGTCTGTATTCTTCCGCCCGTGAAACAATCGGAGAAAAGCCATTTCACTTGCCATCCTGCTGGCAGTCAGGGCAAAGGCCAAGATGGGTATACCAGTCCGTCAACCGCTGCAGTTTGTTCGATGGATCAACGGGTGCTGAAGCTTCATCAAAGGATTGCACTTCGATAATTTCCTTCCAGTCCGCTGGGATCTCATTGATTCCATCGCATACGTCAGTGTCGCAGTTTCGGCATGCAAGACGAATTCGTCCCGACATGAGAATTGCTCCTCAGAGAACACCATGCGTGTTAAACCTCTCAGAGAAACCGTTACACGCCACCGGCTTCGACAGAGCCATAGAGAGACTCAATCGATGCCAGAGGATTCGCGTCTACTCGGACGTTCATGGTGGAAAAGATCTTTGGTCGCCAAGGCATGTTGACATGCTGATGTGAGTCACCGGCGTTGTTCTGGCATAACATTACAGGCCGCGCAAGAAACCGCAGCTTTGAGCGGAGAATGGGTTCCCTGAAAGGTCGATGTTTGTGGATGAGTGCCTGGGAGTTCGTTCAAGCACATTCAGACCGAGATTCGCTCAACGATATTTCGTGTAACGGTTCGCTGACGACGGTCATACAAACGCGTTGTTCGAGGATCGCTGTGGCCTGCAAGATTCTGGACGTCTTCCAGCGGAACACCTGAACTCAACAAATCAGTAATCGTTGTCACACGCATGGAATGGGGTGACAATCGCGGAGGGAGGTGAATTTGTCGGCACCGGCGTTTGAACATGCGAGCGATATCACCGGGACTCATGGGACGTGAATTCAGCGTTCCTGTTCGGCGATTGGCCGTCACAAAGAGCGGCGACTTTTTGTCCGCAGGTTCAGCAGCAGTCAGATACTCCTGCAGAAACGTTTGCAGATCATGACGACACGGGATTTCGCGAGACTTACCACCTTTCTCGCGGAATCGCAGACAAAACTGCGTTCCGACATCGTAGAAATCCCCGGCTTGCAATGATGCAATTGCACCGACTCGCACGGCCGTGTAGATCAGGATTCCGATGATGGCTCGGTCACGGAGGCCAACAATGCCTGCCGTATCGATGGATCGGAGCAGCTTGCGAGCCGCAGCCACGCCGATTTCCGGGGTCTTGCCTTCGATCACCTGCAATCGTTCACCACGAACTGACGCTGCCGGATTCAGCAGGACAGCATGGCGACTGACCAACGTATCAAAGAAGTGCCGTAACGCTGCGAGATACAGTTTTTTTGTGGCCGGTGCGAACGGCAGTTGGTCGAGGAACTCCCCAATGTCACGCGGCGTCACCATCGTCAGGGTTTGCTGGCGTGACTCGCAGAAGCGGAGAAACCGATGGACGCAGTGACGGTAGTTTTTGCGAGTCGATGGATTTCGCAGTTTGCCGTAAATGAATTCTTCGTAGGCAAACTGAGCTGCTGGCCCGGCAGCCGCAACCAATGTCGGCACTTCACTTGCCTTGTCATGCAGTTGCGTGGATGCAGGAGCATCTCTTCGGTCAATCGGGTATTCCATTTTCTCCTTCAGCATTGCGGTAACAGAACGAGCATTCCATTGCCTCGTTCAAACACCGGTTTCTTCTCTGTTGTGTTTTCAGGTTATCAATTCTTTACGCCCGACAACGTCCTTTGTCTGCCACAAATCGGGCAACATAGCAAGTGGCTTTCCGGCTGTGTTACAACATCTGTTGGCTGACGGAGATGAACGAGTTTCGCAGGAATTGCAGCTGCGATTCAGTCAGGATTTGAGATGGCATCGAAAGCCGCAACGTGCGGTCAGGATAGACGCTCAACGAAATGCCATGTTGGTAAATTGCGGTGGCAATTGCTTCTGGATTCCATCGCTCAGCTTTTCTTGGTTCAACCAGAAGAATCCCACAGTCCATCGAAGTGGAAGCCACGGGGCACCAGGGACTGTCTAGAAGGCACTGAGCCACCAGTTGACTGTTAGATTGCCGCATCGCAAGCGATTCGTTGATTGTATTCATGCCCAGTGAAGCGGCACGTAATGTTGAATTCGCCGTCAACAATGGCAGAACATTCACCGTTTCAGAGTATTTCTGCAGGCGTTCCGTACGGAGTTCCTGAGAAAATCGCAGCAGCGGATCATGGCAGTCTGAGCTGGCTTCGCTTTTCATCGCCAGGTTGGCGAATTGCTCAGCAGTCAGACGATTACCGGTCAGTGCGACGCCCAGTGGCAAGTGGGCCTGCAGCCATTTGTGACATCCAGCGATGAAGACGTCGCTGGCATCAATGATGTCGTTGACGGGAATGTGTCCCAGAGCTTGAGCACCATCGACGACAACGAATCGCACCGGCCGAAGACTTCTGAGTTGTCTGAGCAACTGGGCAACGGTAAGGTGAATTCCAAGACTGCTGACTGCAGGAATGAACAGCCCGTCGCAATCGTGGTGAAGGAATTTTGACTGAAGCACCTCGTTGAGTTCCTGAGGAGACGCCTTCCCACGGATTGCAGGGTCTTTCAACTCGACGACGTGGAGTCTTCCATGATGTCTCTGAGCTTCTTCGTTGGCAATCTGCTGCCACGCGGGCCAGTTGAGGTCCGTCGTCAGAACACTGCGGCATTGACGAAACATGAGTCGACAGGCTGTTCGCACCAATCGGGCCGACTGGCTGGCTACAAAAACACGGTCCGCGTCTTGGGTTCCTAAAGCGAGAGCCATTTGCCCATGAAGCTGATGACTGCCATTCCAGCAACTCAGTTCAGGAAACTCGCGTTGTAGTTGTTCCGGCCAGACGCTGGCTCCGTGCTGCAAAAAGGAAAGTGAGCACAGGTACGGATCTTCAAAGGCAAGTCGAGCAAACTCGCACTCCACCTGCATCGCTGCGGGACATGCCTGTCCCTGCCGAGCTGTATCCATGTAGATCCGCATTGAGGATGCGTCCGCCTATGCACTTCCTGCAACGCCATCGAGTCGGACTCGATAGTGTCATCACGATCGTAATGCTACAGACGGAATTGATCCAGAAGATCTTTGTATGCCGTGCAATAAACGCCAAGTTTCTCCCACTGTTGTTCAGCGTCGCGGATCGCAGTCAGATTGAAATCCAGAACGAACCGCTGAGTTCGCAAGTTATCCTCAGCGAGTGACTGAGTTCCCACAGCCAACTGACCGTAGATTCCGATATCTTTGACTAACTCGGGTTCCTTCTGCAGGTCTGAGATTCGTGCAAGACGAATCCAAATGCCATGAACAGACTGCTCATGAATCCACTGCCGAAGCTCTTCAACGGGGAGATCCTGATCTTTTGGCCACAACTGATCGGCGATCAGTACGATTCGTTCGATGGTGACTATGTGGTCATCGATCAACTGGAAGTTGAATTGCATGCTGCCGGTACCGGCAGCATCCTGCCAATACTTCGGATGCCGCACCACAGCGATTGAGCGATAGTGAAAGACCGTCGGGGCCCTCAGGAGCATTTCATAAGCCAGTCGCCATGTTTCGGTGTCAACGAACACGACTTGGCCATCTCCCAATTCCGTGCAAGTGGTAGCCTTGTTGAATCGCTGACTGATCCGCAGCAGCTGCTGAGAAATCCGCTGATATCGCTCAAACACCTCGGGGTCATGCGACAGATAGAACGGCGTTTCGAGCAACCCTGTCGATGACTCGTTACGCTGGCCTGTTCGCAACACGAGCATTCCGATGATCACACTCAGCAGCACTGCCAACCAGAAGAACTGCACCGGCGCTGCTGCCCACATCGCCAACGCTGCAGAAACCAGACAGCAAACGACAGGCAGCAAGAGTGCTGTCATTCTCATTGAATTTGTCGTTCGTTTTTCAGCCATTCGCCGAAAGTACGACAGTTTTCGAAGAAGAGCAAGCCCCAGGCAGATTCCGGCGGTACCGCCCTCAGAAATCCCGGGACCCATGGCAGCGTTGCACGCATCAATGCCGAGTCAACCATCGGGTCAGCAAACTTGACGCTGTGACAGATTTCAGGCACTGTCACCCAGCTCGGTGAAACAGCAACAGGCTCTGCTGGGAAGCAACCTGCGAGGGATAACCGAGCCAAACGTCGGAGTCCGCTCCGCAGGGGAACGGCACTGTCGAGCCCTCACCGGTTCCCAGTTCCGTTCCCCACTTTTACCCTCATTTTTCTCCCCCCAAAGGTTCCGCCGCGCGGTCCGGCCGCAAATTGACCGCACTCCAAAGTCACTTTTTGAAGAGCAGATAATCCAACGACTGAAGCCACACGACATGTGAGAAGACTTAATAAGAAGGAATCGGGCCTTCGATTGTCTGGCCACAGACGCCCGAACGAAGAACTCCGATGTTTGCAATGCCCAGAAAAATCCAAGTAGGATTTCAGGATGGGAGGCCAGCGGTCGCAGACCTATGACAAAACCGGCCTCGCCACGTCGCGAAGAAACTGTGTCAAAGAGTTTTCAGCTATTCCGAAGCAGTTTCATGGTTCGATGACGGATGCTCATAGATCCACGTGTGAGCCAGATCGAGCACCTTGATGACCAGCGGCAGGTCTTCGCGTCCGAAGGACGAAGAGTCTTTCCACTGTTCGCCATCCTTGTATAAACGTGTCACTGTAACATTGTGACGTGTGCCTTTCTCGGTGCTGTTTTCCCACAATGCCGCTCGGATGCGGCCAAGGCGGATTTCGTGAACGGGGCGTGTTTTTTCCTGAGCCATTTGAATATCTCCCAATGATGTTGACCAATTGAATTGCCGCGACCCGTGGCCGCTGGCATCCATGGAACTACCACAGTTCCCGGAAGCAGTCACCTGTTTTGTTCAGGCAACCAGAGCCAGAAGGGCACCAATTTTTGCGTCGAGCTCTGCTCGATCACCGGCGTAGGAGACACGCTGTGACAACCGCGTGAGAGCATCAACGATACTGAAGATCGTGAAGCCGCCCTGTTGTCGAGCCATTTCCACCGCTTCCTTCGCCAGTCCACGTGGAAGTCCATGGGACGTCAACTTCTTCGCAGCCTCATCTGCGTCATTGCCGAGTCGTTCTGCCAGAGCCTTCTGAAGGACCCGATAGAATGAATCGCGTCGCTCATCCCGGCGTTTCACCAGGGACTGAATGCGGCTGCCAATCTCCGTCAGACCATTGCCAACATTGGCCGTGTGCTTGCGAGAGAATTCGACAACTTCCGTTGCGTCCCAGACAATGTGGTTTTGACAGACTCGCTGAAACCAGAATGTCTGCACGCCGAGAGACCGTCTTCCCACTTCTGAGTTCCAGACGAAGAAGCCAGGAGCGAACGCCTCGCCACCAATTTCCACCCAGCCAGTGGGATCAATGAGGAACGAAAACAGATCCTGTTCGCCGCAATAGAGTCCAGTACTACGGTTGTCGAACGCCTTTTGCGGTGGCGTGAAGTCCGGAGCAGATTCCTTCACAACATCCAGCAGATCTGCATTCCACAGTCGCGTGTAGGACACGCCATGGATAGAGCGGATTGTCGAATTGGTGGTAAGAATCTGAAGCGGCTTTTGAGACCGAGGCAGAGTTTCTTCAAACGCCTTGCTGGCCGTCTTCGTGCTCAGTCGATTGATGGTCTCTTTGCTCACGTTGGCCATGCGGCACAATTGAGAAAACGACCAGTCGTTCAGTGAGAAGTCGGCATGCCCACCGACGCCCAGCGTGAGATCGTGCGTAAACACAATCTGCTCCGGGCGTTCCCAAACATCAGTTGAGTTATCACGTTGCTGACAACAGTGGTCAGACAGTTCGTCGAGCGAATCAAAGCATTCATCCGGAGTTCGACGGAACAACTCCGAATTTGCACGTGTCAGTACAGCCATCATAAAGCTCCTTGAAACAGGAACAAACGAAATCGATTCGGCCCCGTGGTCGAACCGTCAATGCCTGAAGTTCAGTGATTGACGGAACGGCCGTGGGCAAACGACTTCGCTGGCTATACTGAAAAACCTTTCGACCACAGGCCTCTGTGGACACCTTCACAGTGCCGACAGAGTGCCGGGGATTGCATCTACCGAATCAACCAGTTTAGAGAGCGGGAACATTGCGTTCAGGCAGTGACCTACCAGGAATTCAGAAGCTTGTCACGTACCGCATTTCTGACTGAAGCGGTCAGGATCTTGGTGTCTACAGGATACGGCCGTAGTGAGCTGAATGGATCTGAAGGTAAGCCCATGCGTCAGAGTATTCGGCGGCCTGAAGCAGAGCGTTCAAAGCAAACAGAACGTCCGGTTCGGCAACGCACCAGACTGCTACTCGATCCTCGCGATGTTGAAAGGCCCGTTGAAACCGGTCGCTTCGGTTCAGTGTTTCCGGCTGAAGAGTCCTCAGGCCGTTACGGTCGGCCCAACCGATAAAAGCTTGCATCATGTTCCATAAGTACCACGGAATCATGTTGGAAGGCAAGTGCCAATCGCGCTATGCGATTCGCATTGAATTGAATGCCGACGGTTCGAATCGACAAAGCGGTCTTCCATCCAACACACGAGTAATTCCGAGCGGTCGACCAACTTATCGAGCAGGCTTCAAGGGGCGAGGACTTGTGACGTGATGCTGTCGATGGGCGATGCCCGTCAGTGCGGCGACTTTGTCAGAGGGATCCTCCAATTTCTCAATTTGTGCCTGGAGGTCCGGTATTGTCAGCTGATTGGCGTGAGAGGCAAACATCGCATGCAATGCTCGTAGCCTCCAGAATCGCTCTGCAGGAAGATACGATTCCGCTTCATCGGCGCGTCCCTGTACGGAGAGTTCGACGCACAACTGCGACAGCACGCGTGCCTTGCTGCCAAACAGTGGTAGCGAACCATCCGGCTTCCTGGTCTCCGCGACAAGATTGCATTCGCCTACAAGGGCATCTGCTTCGAGAATAGCAAGCAGGATTGACTGAGAGGCTCCGTTGGATTCAATCATGCCGAACGCCTTTCGTCGTGCACTGCGATAGTCCTCCACCTTGCCATGAATCGCGGCTTGTCGAGCCAGCTCGGCCCAGGCTCTTGCGAGGCAGTCATTTGTCTCAAACTGATATGGAAGCCCTTGCTTTTCGATAGCGACGATGCCGTCCTTGACGCCATTGATGTCCGACAGCAGCGAAGCGTGAATCGTTTCGTAATACGGATTGTTTGGAAAGATATTGCTTTCGAGCAGATCGGCCGAGAGCCCGGTATCTTTATGGATCCGAGCGATCACAGCACACAGGCGAGGTCGCAATTCGTCCTTGGCGTCGGACAACAGATGCGATGATCGAAGGGCGAGCAGGGTATTGCGAAGTGCGGATGGCGAATCCCGTAAATCGTGGGCTTGAATCTCGGCCATCGTCATGTAGAGGTTCGTGATATCCCAAAGCATTCTCTCAGCACGGGGAGCCCGGTCGTAGTCATTCGCGAACTCGAAGGCATGCGAGTCTCGATAGAAGCCGTCACTGACGGTTGAACTTGCAGTCGGCCGTTCTTTCCAGTAGCTCCGCCAGTATTGCAGCATCGCTTCATCGAACTTCTTCACACCCTCGGCGTAACTTGCTGGCTTTTGCAGTTGATGCCAGCAGACGGTGATCCACAGTTGTGCCCACGCTCGTTCCGACGAAGTCTGCAGCGTTGTGGTCACAATCTCTGCGTTATCCATGACCGATACTGGTGAATCGAACTGCAGGTCCGTTTTTGCTGAAGTTGAAAGCAGCGGTTCGGGTGATTCATTGACTTCAACATCAACGGACCTCCGCGACAGCGCTAGGCAGATTGCAGCTTTTGTGGATCGCTCTTTGAGATTCATGAGCGTTGGAATCACTGAATCTTTAAGTTCCGCGTCGGAGCAGTTTTTGGAAATGACCCGGTAGATCGCGGGAGCCGACATGGATGCCGTTGGACTCTCAGCCATCATCTGCAGAAAAAGACCGAGCGGAACGGCGCCAGGTTTGTTATACGAGAGCCGATAGAGCAACTCAGCTTTCAACCTTGGATCAGGCGTGTTCATTCCGCTGATCAACGTGAAAAGGCTGTTTCCAGCTTCCAGTTCTGCTTGTGCCATCCAGTATCTGGCAAACGCATTGACGTATTCGTATCCAGCAGCATCCAACTGGTGCGACTCGGCGATCAGTATGGCTCGATGAAAGTCTTGCGATTCTTTGGACCGGGTCGCAGCCATTGCGGCCATCGCAGCGGCCATTGACGTACCCGCTCCGGCTTTCACGCCGATGGTGCGTTCGGAATTCGGAATGTGAATCGAATCCTGGAGGATGTCGTTCGGCTTATCTGTCCAGGAACGAATTCGATAGTCAATCAAGTTTGCCCATGCGGCTCGAAAACGTGTGGAAGACTTTTTTGCCGCGTCCATGGCTGAGGTTTGGCAAGTCTTAAAGGTTGTATTTTGTTTGTCAACAAGTGCCATTCCGGCGAGATCCGCAAACAACTCAGACATCCGCACCGGGTCAGAAACACCATTCACTGCGGAGATGGCATTTGGCCAGGCGTCCTGAAGCCGGATGGAAAGCTCCGGATGTTGTCGAAGAAATTCGACCGCGTTCACGGCAGACTCGGCTGCACGACGAGATGAAGTCATCCGCGCCACCGAAGGAAACAGACCATCCAGGGAAGCAGCAGCATCCGCTTGCTCACCCTGATCAAGATGGTAGAGGAATTTCGCCAGCCAGACTTCGGTGAATCCATCATCTGAAGGGGACAGTTGGTTCAATTCC
>Ga0255094_1000174_pt1 | contig 36815 bp, 24 predicted proteins | sample Colum_Law_RepB_8_2_FD_188434 | JGI IMG/M metagenome (GOLD analysis project Ga0255094, IMG submission 188434) | Freshwater microbial communities from Columbia River, Oregon, United States - Colum_Law_RepB_8d | ecosystem: Environmental > Aquatic > Freshwater > River | place: USA: Oregon...
ATTGTCGGAAGCCTCCAGCGTCTGGTTCGGCGCGGTGTTGCGAGCGGACAATGAGCCCATCACGATTGGTGCTCGGACAAATATTCAGGACCTGGCTGTGCTGCATACGGATCCAGGCTGTCCGTTAACGATTGGCCCGGACTGCACGATCGGGCATCAGGCGATGCTCCATGGGTGCACTGTGGGCGAAGGCAGCATGATTGGCATCGGAGCGATCGTGCTCAATGGTGCCAGGATCGGTCGCCATTGCCTGATCGGTGCAGGAGCCCTGGTGCCGGAAGGAGTGGAAATCCCGGATCGCTCGCTGGTGGTTGGATTGCCAGGGAAGGTCAAACGCGAGCTGACCGAGGAGGAGATTTCTCGGTTGCTGGAGAATGCAACCCAGTATGCTCGACGTGCTCAGGAGTATCGCCTGAACGCAAAAGTGATTCCCGGTTAGAACTTGCCGACTCCGTTTCAAAGCCGCGGGAAACCGCAGTGAGAGAGAATTTCATGTCTCATCGTTCGTCGGTTACTACCGATGGCCCGGTTTTTGTTGGCACTGATGCCTTTCGGTTTGAAGCCGTGGCTGACTGGGCTCAGCGTCCCACAGACTATCAGTGGCAGGAAGTTTCTGCTGTGGCCGTCGATTCTCACGACAACGTCTTTGCGTTCAATCGTGGCGAGCATCCGGTGATGGTGTTCGATCGATCCGGAAAGTTTCTGCGTTCGTGGGGCGGAGGTGTCTTCGCAAGAGCGCATGGGATCACGATTGGTCCGGATGACTGTGTTTACTGCACCGATGACCTGGATCATACCGTCCGCAAATTTTCGCCGGATGGAACACTGCTGTGGAAGCTGGGAACCAGTGGACAGCCGTCGGATACCGGAGCGACCAGCATCGATTTTCGGACAGTGCGTTATTCCGGTCTTCCCTTTTATTTCCCCACGAACATCGCTCTGTCGCCAGATGGTGAAATCTACGCAGCTGACGGTTACGGCAACGCGCGGATTCATAAGTTTACGGCTGATGGCCAGTTACTCTTTTCCTGGGGAGAACCCGGAACAGGGCCCGGGCAATTTCAGGTCCCACACGGAATCGCGGTCGACCAGAACGGAATTGTGCATGTTGCTGATCGTGAGAACAGCCGCCTGCAGAGTTTCACGCCGGACGGAAAATTCCTGAGCCAGCACACGGATGTCGCTCGACCTTGTCAATTGACGTTCGATAAATCCGGAAACATGTATGTGGCGGAGTTGGGTTTTCGATCAGGGATGTGGCCCGGAATTTCTCCACCCTCACAGAATGCGACCGGCGGTCGAGTCAGCATTTATTCGCCGACCGGTGAACTACTGTGTCGCTGGGGCGGCGGATTGAATCCGACAGCCCCCGGAGATTTCTTTGCGCCGCACGATATTCGCCTGGACTCCCGTGGAGATGTCTACGTCTCCGAAGTTGTCTGGTCAGCCGGCGCAAATCGCGGGCATGTGGACGCATCCTGCCACACGCTCCAGAAGTTTATTCGTCAGCCGCTTTCTGCAGGTCTTTGAGGCTGAATCCCATTTGTTGCAGGTAATACAGTCCCAACAGTGTGACTGGTATCCACATGCTCATGTGATAATAAAGAGATGAACCAAGCACGGTGGAGGCTGCGACCGGGACCTGAAGAGCCTCCATGCTGACCTTAAAACAAACCTGAATGACGCCAAAGTAACCCGGAGTTGAAGGAATCATGACTCCGATGGCGGTGACTCCTGTCACGATCAGACCTTCCACCGGTGAAACATCAATGTGGAAGGCTTTCAAGGCAACGTAGGCGATCAGACCGTTAATAAACCATTGCGCCAGGCTGCTGATCGCAATCAGAAAAACGGCCTTTCCGCTTCGCAAAGAGGCCAGTCCGTGAGCCCCGTTACGCAACATCTCGATGACGCCCGTGGTCAGCTTTTCTGGCAAAAACGGAAACCAGCTCATGCTCCATGTCATGAACCTCAGAAAGACCTCGGTCCAGATCAAATAAACGATGACAGCAATGACGCCGACAATGGCTCCGGCCCCCAGAAGTAAAGCTGCGTTCCGATACTTGTCGGGAAGATCGTTGGTAAAGAACAAACCGACCCCAAACAGCGCGAGGATGGCAAGGACGTCGAAGATTCGTTCGAGCACAACCGTGGACAGCACCGTCGTGGCGGGAACGCCGTATTTTTTTCGAACGACAAAGACGCGAACAAACTCACCCAGATGAGCAGGCAGGATATTGTTGGCAGCAAAACCAATCAGCATGGGGGGAAACAACTGACCGAACGTCAATTTTGCGACAGGGGCCAGAAGCCATTGCCAACGCAAAGTTTTGAGCCAGTAAAACAGGAACAGCAGTCCCAGCATGACGGGCAGGGACCAGTAATTCGCCCCCGCAAAGGCCGCCGTCAGTTGTTTCTGGTTCGTACCCTGCAACGACAACGCAAAGCAGGCGACGGAAACGACAATTCCCAGTGTTACAAAGAATGCTCGCTTCATGTTCCTGTCTGTTCTTCCGGATGCTCTTCAAATCGTGATCGATACTCGTCCGGAATCTCCAGCGATTCCAGCCCGTGTCCCGGGCGAACGACGCAGCAGACTGTTTTCATCGAGCCGCGAGCGATATTACGATCACCGTTGCGAAAGACGACATCGAAAGTCAGTGACTTCATGCCAATACGCTGCACGGTTAATACGACTGTCAGGATATCTTCGTAACGGGCAGGGGATTCGAAGCGACATTGAGCCGACACGCGTGGCCAGCCGATCGTGCTGCCATCTGGCAAATGCCGCACGATGGAAAGTCCCTGAGTTCTGAAGAACTCATGCTCCGCCTGTTCCATCCATTTGTAGAAGTTCGAAAAGTGCACGATGCCGGCCATGTCGGTTTCGCAAAACTCAACACGCCGCGTCATCTCGAATGACGAAGCCATATCTATTCTCCGCGTGGTGTGAATTGAGCCCGGGTGTTCGCGGGAGAACTTTGGATGTCAGCCTCAATCGTGGCCGCGCACAGAACAATCCTGTTCCCACGTTAACCTGCTCACCCAGTTCCTCAAACCAGGGGGCCGGTCCAGAAACAAGAAGTCGGGTACGGTAGGCTGTCCGGCAATTCAACGCAACGTGATCCATTGAAGAATACCGCTAGACGTTTCCGAGCTCCGGCGTGACTTCCTCGACCTTGTTCTCCGTGAAATTGGCTCGCGAAACGTTCACGATCTTAACAATTCAGGCGCCGTAAATGCCTTAATTGGGGCAAACAGCCCGGATTGTTAATAATGCGCAAAATCCCAGACAGCCTGCAGTCCTGTTTGAATTCTCCCCACTCTGTGGGCACCCTGCTCGTTTGTCCAAAGGCGGATGTTCCCGCTGCTGGTTCTCAATGGTCCTGAATCGTGCCTGGTATCGTGCATGCCCCGCAAATCAAAACACAGTGTGACTGTGGAACAGATGGCACAAACGCTGCTGAAATCCTGTGTGCTGGACGTCAATGCACAACTCAGGGTGGCGGCTAAAGATTGGCGAGACAGCATCGACGGGGTTCATGAGCTGCGGATTGGCCTGCGTAGAACCTTAGCCTGTCTGGACTTGTTCTCCGAGCAGTTTTCCGTTGCGAAGGAAACACGCTGGCTGCAGAAGACTCTGAAGGAGTTACTCAAGTCAGCCGGTAAAGCCCGAGACCTGGATGTTCTGTTGGCTCGAGAAATGCCTGAACGAGGTAAAGCTCAGGCTCAGTTGCGAAAAGCGTGGAAGCGAAAACGCAAGGACTGCCAGGAACCTCTCAGGCAATCCTTCGAGACTCTGGTCCGGGAAGAAAAACTTCAGACCAAAACCCGCGCGTTGCTTAAGTCAATGTCAGCGAAGAAGGCAGATGCCTCCAGCGAAGCAGATCCAGATCGTGGATCCTGGAGAGCGCAGCAGTTGCGTGATCGGATTGACCTGCTGTTGAAAAAATTGCCCGAGGGATCGCAGCTCAAGGGAATGCATTCGTTTCGCATCTCCTCCAAACAGCTTCGCTATGTTGCTGAACTGTTACAGGAGTTTCACACCGACAAAACGACGAAGCACCTGCTCCGGTCGCTGGCGGATGTTCAGAAGAAACTTGGACGCTTGCAGGATGAAGCTGTAGCGGCCAAATCTGTCGCACGGCTCAGCAGCAAGCTCAGCAGGAAGCAGGGAAAGAGCCTGCAGAATATGTCCGCCAGTGCCAGGGTCGCAGCCGAATCCAAAGCCGTTGAACTCAACGCATGGCTGAACGAAAAAATCGTTCCCGAGTTGAATCGAATTATGCAGGCCCTGGAGCAATCTGTTCGCCCCGCACCGAAGCCCGCGAAAGCTCGCTCGTCAGTCAAACGCGCACGCGCGGCAACTTAGGCGCGGTCCCGACATAACGTCCGGTTTGAATCAAGTGAAGACTGAAGCTGTGTGCCTGCCTTCGCTAAGGCTCAGTTGTCACACCCAACCGGAATGAGTTGCGATTTGTAGGGTGAGCCTGCGTTCGCTCCAGCGAACGCAGGCTCACCAATTGCGGATATGATTTCGAACCAAATCCCTAACGTACGTACAGAAACTCTTTTGTGTTGAACATGGCATGGGCCATGGTTTGCCACACGGATTGGCTCCGCAGAACCTCCCGTTCAGGGATCTTCTCGTCGCTGGCAAAATCACGAGCCGCTTCTGACCAGCGTGACAGTTCCTCACTGCTGGCTTCTCGCCCCAGAGCCTTCACAAACATCTGCTGCAATCGTGACTCGATCGTTGTGTCACTCTGCTGAATCAGTCGCGAGGCCCAGTAATCCGCCTGACCCGCGACAAACGGGTCGTTCAGCAATGTCAGCGATTGAGCCGGAGTGGTTGTGACATCGCGACGCCCGGTAGGAATCTTCGGAGCTGGCTGATTGAACGTCGCCAGAAACCGGGGCGGTTCCATAATCGTCACTTTGGTGTAGATCGAACGTCGACCAAGGCCATCCAGCGGACCGGAGAACAGCCGCTTTTGATCGTCTTCGCTCAGGCGATAAGGATTCGAAGTTGGTCCATACAGATGACTCTCCAGTCGTCCTGACACAAACAACATGGCATCGCGGAGACTTTCTGCATCCAGTCGCTGCACAGGAAAATGATGGAGCAGTCGATTGGTGGGATCGACATCCTGCGCACCAGAGGCGGACTGTTGTGATTGCTGCCACGTTTGACTCAGCAGAATGCTGCGGACCAGTTGCTTTGTCGACCAGCCGCTGGCGATGAAGTCATGGGTCAGATAATCCAGCAATTCCGGGTGCGACGGCAGATCACCAACGTGGCCAAAGTCATCGGGAGTTCTGACCAGTCCCTGACCAAACAGCCAGTGCCAGACACGATTCACATACACTCGTGCCGTCAGCGGATTCTTTGGACTGGCAACCAGCTCGGCCAGTTCCAGTCGCGTTCGCTGGGTCTCGTTCGCGTCACAGACATCCAACAGAAATCTGGCCGACCCGTGCGGAACAGGATCGCCTAACTGGTCATAGTCTCCTCGAATATTCAGGCGATAATCCAACGGCTGATCAATGTCGGCCATCCCGTTGACCGTAGTCGGCTCAGCCAGTTTCTGTTCCAGTTCCCGATAGCTGAGGATCAGCCGGTTGATCGTTGATTCCGGTGCCGTTGAATCCGCAGAGTTCTGCAGCACACCGGCGGAAAGCATCCAGTTCAACATGCGCACGTGATCGTCTGTGGCATGTTCCTCCTGCCAGGCCGCGACAGATTGCTTCAGCACTGCGCGGAATCGATTGGCCACTTCATTCAGTGATTGCGGTGTCTCGCCGTGCAGCAATGGCAGCATTCGAGTAAGCTCATCGTGCGGTGAGAACGGGGCCGTGTGTTTAACCACACGACTGATCTGGAACCAACTGCGAGGATCTGCGACCTGCTCTTCAGAACATGCTCCGCCAAGGCCGACGCGTGGTGGAAAATTAGGGTTGCTGGTCTTCGTTGCGAACTCGACATACACGTTTCTGTCGAGGCTCGAGAGCGTGTCGACCAGTCTCCACTGAGGCGTCGCGTTCGCCAGATACTGTTGTTTCTCAGTGAGGAACGCGTTGTCGACGACTGTGCGTTGGGCAGAAAAATCTCCTCCGGCCACTTCAAAGCTGAGATGCCCCGGGCCAAACGATTTTGTCCATGGTGTTCGCAGTGCACCATTCAATCGAGGTGATAATGAGTTGGTGCAGAGTCCTCCGAGGAGGATGGAATCGACAGCCTTTTCTCCCGACAGTGCTACGACAAAGTCGCCGCGTGGTGAGATTTCGCGAGTGCCTTCGCCGTCGGTCGACCATTCCTTGGGCACGCCATCACGGAAGTCGACCACCGTTGCGAAGTGACCGGAGTTCTCGGAAATTCTCCGCTGACTTTCGTCACGATAGGTTTTCTGCAGAGCCTGCCAAATCGTGTCAAAGCCTTGCTCAGCGGCTTCAGCATTCTGCAACTGCGACCAGATTCGCAGAGGATCCTCCAGCGGTCGCTCGGGGACTGTTTTGCTGAGCGTGTTGAGGGATTCTGCAGTGAGCAATTCAAGGTTGGCTTGCCATCGTTGAGCCAGCTCGGATCGCAATTGTTGTTTCAATTGTTTTAGCTCTTCACGGACAGCCTTGTTGCGTTCGGGCAGATCGACCGTGTTCGTGATCCAGCGAGCACTCATAAACAACCCGCCGAGCGCGTAGTAGTCGCGTTGAGAGATCGCATCCAGCTTATGATCATGGCAGCGAGCACAGGAGATCGTGGTGGCCAGAAAAGCCTTGCCGAAAGCGTCGATCTTATTATCCAGCATTTCCTGATGGATCCCGTTAAACTCCGAACTGTCGCCGTGACGTTTCTCACCCATTTGGTAGAACATCGGGCCGATCAGCGATTCGTTGATGCCAAGCTCATGATTCAGACGTGGTGAGTTCAGCAGATCGCCGGCAATCTGTTCTCGCACAAGCTGATCAAATCCGACGTCGTTGTTGAACACGCGAATCAGGTAGTCCCGATATCGCCATGCGCCTTTGACCGGCATATCCCATTCGTAACCGTAGGTGTCGGTGTAACGAACAACATCCATCCAGTGCCGCGCCCAGCGTTCACCAAAATGCGGTGATGCCAAAAGCTGATCAACGACATGCTGCCATGATTGAGCCTCGTGATCATTCAGAGATGAGTGAAGCTGTTTTTCCGACGGGGGCAGACCGGTCAAAGCAAAACAGGCCCTGCGGATCAAAGTTCGCTCATCCGCGCGCGGCGCTGGAGCCAGTTGCCGATCGTGCAGTTTCGCCAGAACGAACTGGTCAATCTCCGTGCCCGGATTGTCGTTATCGACCTGAGGCCATTTCACCTGCGGAGGTTCAGTGACGACTGGCGGTTGGAGGCTCCACCATTGACGACGATCCTGATAAAGCGCTTCGAATGTTTCGGTTGCGATGGACTTGAGGTCGGGAGGGTGATCGCGAGGATCGAACGCACCCGAACGAATCCATTCTTCAACGTTTTGAATCTCAGCATCCGTCAGCTTTTTTCCCGGGGGCATCTCCAGACCTTCGTGTCGGATCGCACTGAGCAACAGACTGTCGTCCGGGCTGCCTGCCATCAGGATCGGACCGGAATCTCCGCCCTTCAGAACGGCATCTCGGTAGTCCAGACGCAGACTACCCTTCACTTCGTTGCTGGCTCCGGAATGGCATTCATAACAATGTCGAACAAGGAGCGGTCGGATTTTTTGTTCGAAGAACTCATTCCGCGCAGTGTCGCCGATAGCTGTTGGAGACTGTTCATCGGCGGCTGACGAACACTCGATTGTTATCGCTGCGAGAACCCCGAAAAGCAGCCGAAACTTTGCCACGTGCCACTTTGGCCATCTGTGCTGCTGCAAGGTGCTGCTTTGAGTGATCACATGGTGGTTGATTTTGGCTGGTCGTTTCACGGGCTGTCATCTCTGATACAGGGATGGACGGTGGCTAAGGAATTCCATCGCGAGAGGATAACCGGCCGCTGTCATTGGCAACAGCATAGACGCAGGGTAAGCAGCCTCAAAGCCATCCGGCCTTGCATCAGCAGGCTGTGGTGCGAAAGGCTGAAGCCCAATTCAGAATTCTACAATGATCTGGCCATCGTGAATGTACGTGAGTCTCCAGAATGTGAGTACATCCATGTTCTCGCTGAGGAATCTCACGGAGCCGTCGGCCAACAAAACCTGAATGCCGCCTGCGTGTCTGCTGCCGTAACCCCGGGCATACTGACGTTTTTGCGGATCGTTATTGATCACGGCATTGATCTTGAAATGAGACGCAAAAGTGCCCGTGCCGCTGATCGCGGAAACGGTCGTTGTATCAAGGTTACTACTGCTGCTGGACGGAGTGTAAAGATGACAGCAGGTATGCGTCCCGGTCAGGCCCCAGGGGCCATGGTTTCCATTTCGTTTGAATTTATCACCACTCCAGGATTCTCCAATCGCGATTGAATTGGAAACACCATCCGTGATGTCCCTCATGCGTGCACTACCGCTGTTGCCGAACATGCCCTGGCGAATATCACTCTGATAGGCCGTGTGGAGAAAGCTATAGTCTGTCATGCCGCCAGTCGCAAAGCCATAGCTTGCTCGGCGAGCATTCTCGCGGGAGAAGTACGAGCTTGAACTTGTCGGTGAGGAAGTGGAAACTTCTCCGGCCTGCGGATGTGAAGGACATTCCAGTGTTGGCATCCGCATGGATGTCACTGCAAGATTCGGATTCCTGTCGACTGGACCGGCCAACCCGAATCCACAGGGAGATGAAAGGCTGGCGGTCGCATTGAAATCGTACAGGCTGTAGGCCGCTGACTGTTCGATGTAGGGCAGCAAAAAAATCCAACCCGGCGTATTCTGAACCCGATTGTGATCGGAATACAAAGACGCCCCATAAACTCCCTGCGTCGCACCACTGCAGGAAACTCGACCAGGATGATTGAGTGCTGGCGGGAAAATCAGATTGGTATCATGGTAGTTGTGGAGAGCCAGTCCCCACTGCTTCAGATTGTTCTTGCACAGCGTTCGACGAGCGGCTTCTCTGGCTTGCTGAACAGCGGGTAACAGAAGTGCGACCAGCATCGCAATGATGGCGATAACCACGACCAGTTCGATGAGTGTGAAACCTCGAGTCTTCCTGACCGTCTCCATGATCAACATCCTGCGAGAGGAGCACACCACGTTATCCAGGGACCAGCAGAGTTATCCAGGGACGAGTGAATCCTGCAATAAGCGACTCGTGGCTGCCCAACCTGCTGGTATGAGTGTACTGGAACCTCCGTGCCTTGCAACTTGGCACCCTTGCATTTCATTGTAAGTTAAAGACTCGCCACAACCGTCTCCGGAGCCTGAAAGCTGACGAATGACTGAACGGACTTGCAGTTCCCTATCAGGCGATTGCCCATCGGAAGGCAAGGATGATTGCAAAGGATCGAAGGCCGTTTCTCGCCAGTTTGCAAATCCTGACATCGTTGAGACAACTGTCCTGATAGAGTTTCTGGACAAGCTTCGGTTTGTGTATCATGAAGGCTCCTGAGTTTCCCCATCCAAGGGATCTTCACAATGCTGTCTATGCTGTTGCTTGCGATCTTGATCGACGAATCGTTGCCTCGCGTTGGGCCCAACCCGACGATCGCTTCAGTGCCTGTGAACCAGGTGAGTGATGACGATTCGGTTCCGCCGCAGGGGGCAGCTGCTCCTGAGCTGGAGGCCGAGACACCGGCGTTTACTGCGGAACAACTTCGGCAGTTTGAAACCCATGTTCGTCCCATTCTGGATGAACACTGTCTGAAGTGTCATGGCAGCACGAAGCAATGGGCGAATCTGCGACTGGATTCACGCGAAGCGATTTTGAAAGGTGGCGATTCCGGCCCTGCGGCTGTTGCTGGTGAGCCGGACGAAAGCCTGTTGATCCGTGCGGTGCGGCATGACGATGAGAATCTGAAAATGCCGCAGGACGATAAGCTCACTGATACGCAGATCGAGATTCTCAGCAGCTGGGTTAAATCCGGCCTGGCGTTTCCAGCGGTTTCGGCGGCGTCAAAGCGACATCGTGATCCGAACCATTGGGCTTTCGTTCCGCCAGCGGAGGTCGCAGTTCCGCCGGTGCAGAACTCCGCCTGGCCACAGTCTGATCTGGATCGATTTGTGCTGGCTCGGCTTGAAGCGGAAGGTTTATCACCAGCACCGAAGGCCGATAAGCGAGCCTTGATTCGGCGAGTCACGTTTGATTTGACCGGACTTCCTCCGACGCCAGCGGAGATCTCTGCCTTTCTGAACGACGAGCGTCCGGAGGCTTATCCTGAACTGATTGAGCGATTGCTCAGTTCGCCCGCGTACGGCGAACGCTGGGGACGTCACTGGCTGGATATTGCTCGTTATGCTGATTCCAATGGGCTTGATGAAAACGTGGCGCACGGCAACGCCTGGCGCTATCGCGATTATGTCGTTCGGTCTTTCAACGCAGACAAACCTTTTGATCAGTTCATTCGCGAACAGCTTGCAGGCGATCAATTAGAAGCTTCGTCAGATGAAGTTCGAAATGAACTTTTAACCGCGACTGGGTTTCTATCGATCGGTCCCAAGGTGTTGGCCGAAGTGAACATGCCGAAGATGCGAATGGATATCGTGGATGAGCAGATCGATACCGTCGGCCGCGTCTTTCTGGGAATGACGTTCGGATGTGCACGGTGCCATGATCATAAGTTCGACCCGATCGACACGGCTGACTATTACGGGCTCGCCGGGATCTTTAAGAGTACTCGCACCATGGATACTTATACCAAGGTCGCGAAGTGGCATGAGCACCCGCTGAAGTCGGCCGAGGCGACTCAGATGCAGGCCGATTATGAGGCTCAGGTCGCGGCGAAGAAGATGGCGATTGAAACGACCGTCAAGTCTGCCGACGAAGCCTTGCAGGCGTCACTACCCGATGGGGCAATTCCGCCGGAATCGAAGGAGTCGCAGTATCCGGAAGAGACTCGAACAACACTGACGAAGTTACGGGAAGAACTCTCGGCTCTGGAGAAAGCTCCTCCGGAATTGCCGACATCGATGGGTGTTACGGAAGACGAAATCGTCGATGTGCCCATTCATGTACGTGGCAACCCGTCTCGATTGGGCGATGTCGTCCCACGTCATGTGCCGGCCGTCATGAAGGGGCCGGAGATGCCTGGATTTTCGGGACAGCACAGTGGTCGTCGCGAGTTGGCGGAATGGCTTGTGAATGATCACCATCCGTTGACGTCACGAGTTCTTGTGAATCGAGTCTGGAGATGGCACTTCGGACGTGGGCTGGTTGCGTCGGCTGATAACTTCGGACTTCTGGGAGAAAAGCCTTCTCATCCGGAACTGCTTGACTGGCTGGCGAAGGAATTCATTCACCGCAAGTGGTCTTTGAAAGAGATGCATCGGGTGATCCTGCTGTCGAATACGTATCAGCAGAGCACTCATGTTTCATCGGAAGCGGCGACGGCCGATCCTGACAATCGGCTGTGGAGTCGTTTTCCAGTACGACGTCTGGCCGCAGAGGAAATCCGCGACTCACTGCTGTTTGTCAGTGGTCAGCTGGATGCGACCATGGGCGGGTCGTTGCTGAAGGTGAAGAATCGTGGCTACCTGTTTGATCACACGTCAATTGATACGACCGATTACAACAGTCCTCGAAGATCGCTGTATCTGCCGGTGATTCGGAATAACGTCTTTGAGATGTTCCAGTTGCTGGATTTTCCTGACCCAGCGGTACCAACAGGCGATCGAGCTACCACAACCGTGGCGCCTCAGGCGCTGATGATGATGAATAGTGACTTTGTGATGCAGGCGGCCGACGCGTTGGCCGGGCGAGTCCTGACGACAGATTCGACCGACTCAGAACGGGTCAAAGAGATCTATGTGACCTGTCTGGGCCGGGAACCTTCGAATGAAGAGATCTCTCAGGATCTGCAGTTGATTAAGGACACCCTGCAGACGTTTTCGTCTGACGCTCGCAGCGACAAGGATCGGCTGATCGCGGCGTGGAGCGTTGCCTGCCAGGTGGTTCTTGCTTCGAGTGAATTCGTTTATCTGCAGTGATCATTGAGAAAGCAACAGCGTGCCTTCCAGAGGATTTCCGCCCTTGCGGTAGATTTGACACTTCATCGATGTGGCCTTCTGAATGCGATCCTGCTTCAGGATGTAATTCAGATTGACCGGACCAAGTGTTTCAAATCCGTCCAGCCCCAGCAGTACGTCGCCTTCCTTGACGAACTTCGCGGCCACGCTGTCGCTTTTGACCTCGACGATTCGCAGTCCGCCGTTGTAACGCACTGGACCACGGGCCCCTGGATAAGTTCGCGAAGTGACTTCCTGTTTTTCGACATCACTGAGCGACTCAAGTCGCAGGCCCAGCAGCTCCCAGGCGCGATCCAGAATCTGAGCCTCTGTATTGACAGGCTGAGGCTTTGACTGGGGAGGCGTATTCGTTTGAGAGACGTTCACAGCAGGGACCTGTGCGGTCTTCTGTTCCGCCGTTGCGACTGTGACGTCGGAATTCTGCGCTGTTGGCTGAGCGATCACTGGCGACTTGCCCACTCCTACAGTGAACTGCAGAGTCTGCTCGCGGCCTTCTCGCTGCAACACCAGGTCCACGACTTTGCCACGCGGCATGGCGAGCAGTGAGCGTTCCAGGTCTGTTCCGTCGTTGATACGAATTCCGCGAACGTTGCAGATGATATCCCCGGACTTGATTCCGCAGAGTTCTGCAGCGCTGCCGGTCGCCACTTCGTTAACCACCAGCTTCTTCTCTGTCGCCGACTTCACATCTGTCGTGACAAGTCCGTGTGGCGCACCATCCAGACGTTCGACACTTAGCAACCGTGCGATCGTGCGACGAGCATCATCGATAGGAATCGCGAAGCCAATCCGCTGAGCACCCGAGCGAATCGCTACGTTGATTCCGATGACCTCACCGTTCACATTCAGCAAAGGGCCACCGCTGTTTCCGGGATTGATGCTGGCGTCCGTTTGAATCAGATTCTCGTAAGACTGTGTCTCATCCACTTCAACATCGCGATGCAGCGCACTGACGATCCCTGCCGTAACAGTGTGCTCGTAACCGAATGCATTGCCCACGGCGTAAACCGTCTCGGCCAGCATCAGGTCGGAGGAAGTTCCCATTGGCATCACAGACAGGGGTTCTGTCGCGGTGATGCGAATAATCGCAAGGTCATGCTTTCGGTCGTAAGAGACCGGGCGGCCATCGTAGGAGGCCCCGCCATCAAGCGTAACGGTGATAACATCGACGTCCTGAATGACGTGATAGTTAGTAACGATGTACCCACGTTCGTCAATCACCACGCCAGTCCCCATCCCCGTCACTTTTCGTGATTTTGGAGAAAAGAACCGGGCTTCTTTGTCTTCCGCCGCCTTTTTCTCTGTGTGAATATTCACGACAGATTTGCGAGACGTCTGCACGGCACGCACCAATGGCGTTTCGCGCAAGTTGCCATCGGCAAAGGAGGGTGAATGAAGCACGCTGACGAGCATAATCATCGCCAACAGCGAGCTTCTGGTGAACAATCCTGACATTCAGAACCTGCTCAGTCTTGTCAGAAGTAAACTTCTGGTCCAAAGTACTCCGGGAGCCGATTCCCCGGATTCTCTGTCGTGGATCGACTTCGCAGGTTTTCCCGCTTGAACTCGCCGTATGGACGACGCAAACTCTACCCCCGTTTAACATTGTCAATTCAGGTAAACTTTTACGTCACTCCTCGTCAACGTTTTCAGAAACACTTTCAATTTGATTCCCGCCTAAACTGACCCACAAATATCGGCTTAAACACGCTCCAGGGAGTGTTGAGCCAGGCAGTGCGATCAGCCGTACACTGGTGTTCCATCCACCGGACATCTGCTGGAACTGCCGATCAGCATAATTCTCTTTCAGAGTTCTCTTACCACGCCTCGGGATTACTGAATCTTCCGAGTACCACGGAGCAGCAACGATGACTCAGCAGGCATCAGGCGACAGTTTTTTGAAACTCAGTCGCGATTTGTTTAGACAAAAGAGATATGCGGAGGCCGCGGAGATCCTGCAAATCATGCTGGAGAAGGATCCTCGCGATGAAGTCGTCCTCGAAATGCTCGGGATGGCTCGGTTCTACAACAAGGAATTTCCGGCGGCCCGTGAAATCTTTGAACGTCACACAAAACAGAATTCAGGCCATGCTCAGGCGTGGGTCAATCTGGGAGCTGTGCTGAATCGTCTGGGAGAATTTCGCAAGGCCGTCGAAGCTTTGCGGCGTGCGTTGCAGAAGGATCGAAAATGCGCGGAAGCCTATTACAACATGGGAATTGCTCAACGTGGGCAGAATATGAACACGATGGCGATCTCGGCCTACAAAGAAGCATTAAAGCTTAAACCAAATCTGATTGAAGCCCATCTGAATCTCGGCAACATCTACGTCGACATGAAAAACATGGGATTGGCTTTGCGATGTTTTCAGACTGCGGTCCAACTCGATCCTGATTCCAAAAAAGCTCGCAGTTCACTCGAGAAAGCTCAGATCAACCAGAAGAACGCTCGCCGTGAAGTGTCGCCATTTGGTCGATTGGTGAATATTGAAGAACTGGATCGTCAGAACGTTGAGACTGGCCCGCGGGAGTTGGATGCTGCTGGTCGAAGAGCGGAGCGAGAACTTGTTCAGGAGGTGACTCGAAAGGTTCGGTCCGGTACCAAAGAGATGCTGCCGATGCTTGAAGAGACTCTTCACTCACAATTGCATCGGTTAGAGAGAATTGTACTACAGTCCGAGACGCGGTTTTCATCAGCGGATGAGATAGAAGCGTTCGGCCAAACGCTGGGCGATTTGCAGCGTCTGCGAACGGTGATGCGGGATGGTCTGGCCGAGATTCGGGAACACCTGTCGTAAGCGGATTGTTGCACCGTTTGCTTCCGTTGGGCGTGAAGTTCCAGTGATCAGTTGTTGCGAGGCCGGCTCAACAGGTTCCGAAGTGGCCGATACCGTTATGCCGAGAAGCTTAGAACGCAGAGTCGGGCGGCTCAGTCTCGGAATCTCTGAAGGCAGAGAACTCGGTGGAGACAATCAGGGCTTCGCGAATCATGCTTTGAAGATTCGTACCAACCTTCTCGGCTCACTCGGGCGATTTTCAAGTCGCACATTGCTGGTCCGGTTGAGTCGATGACGGCCTTGTATGCGTACGGGCCGTGGAAGTCCCAATAAAACTCCCGGAAGTTGTTGTGCCAATCGAACAGTTCGCATGACCAGGCAGCATGGAGAGTCACTTCTTTGGAGGCTTTCGATGGATGCTCACTCAGAACACAAAGCGCCGATCGTCAACGCCCGGACCTCGCCCTGATCCACACACTTCAATTTTGAGCGTGCCATAAAGATCTGTCTTAGAGGCACGAACCAAACCGTGACTGGCTCAAGCAGCGGACCCGGATTCACTGAGAAACGCGACCGTAAATTGTGTCCCGCTGTTGTTGGTGCCTCGAAATCAACAGTCCGCGGGGCGGCCCGAGCGGTGCTGGAAGCAGATTAAAAAGTCCGGGAACCATCCATTGGACGCGGTTTTCTGCGGAACAACATCAGGTCCCGGGATTTATGAAGAATTTTGGCCGACCTCTCAATGCGGCTTCGATTGGACCTTTAGCGGCGACGACCGCAAGTTGTGCATGGGTGGTGTGGACGAGTTGCAACAAAGAAAACTGCGTGGCAGCACGGGACATTCCATCAAGCTTGCGTTCGTGACGAGTGACATTCCGTTAACTCAGCGGCTGCCGCAGAAAGATTGCAGCCCATGGTCAACATGAGTGCTCGACGACGCGGCTGGCTTTGGTCAATTTCGGATACTGTTTTGTGGAGACCTCTCAACGTGACAACGACTGATTCTCTGACTTGTTTGCAATGGCTGGCTCGCTGTCGCCGTCATCTTTGTTCTGGTTCACTGGGACGACGCGTCGCATGGTCGAACAAATCGTGCACCGAATCGCTCGAATTTCGCAGCCTGCTGACGATATTTACGGTCACCAGCCTTGCAGATTCCGGGGCCGGAAGCTTGCGGCAGGCCATTCTTGATGCAAACAACAGTGCGGGAGACGACGAGATCGTTTTCCAGTCGGGTCTGAACGGAACGATCGCTTTAACCTCCGGGCAAATGACGATCTCCGAGACTGTCGAAATCACTGGTAACGGAGCTGCCAATTCAATCATTGATGCTCAGGGCGATTCTCGAATCTTTGACATTAGTTCCGGTGCAGTTTCTTTAAGTGGTCTGACGCTGCAGAACGGACAGATTGCCGGAAACAATGTTAACTATGCCGACAACACGAACAACGGTGGAGCCATCAAGTCCTTATCGTCGGGGACTTTGACAATCAGCGGTTCCACAATAACGGGAAACTCGACGCTCGGCGGCGGCGCGCATGGTGGTGCCATTTTCTCTGACACCGGGGCCCTCGTCATCATTGAAAGTGTTCTTTCCGGAAACCGCACGAAGGGTGACGGTGCGTATGGTGGAGGTCTCTTTTGTCGAAGTGGTGAAGTCACGATTACTCGCAGCACGTTATCAGGGAATCTGACCGAAGGCGCGTCGTCTGATGGTGGAGCGGTCTTCGTCGCGAACGGCTCAGTCTCGATCAAGCAGAGCACGCTGTCTGCGAACTCAACGACGGACGTGTTCGCTGACGGAGGTGCTGTCTTTGCTCGCAATAACTCGATTATTCTGAGCCAAAGCACGGTCTCCGGGAACTCAGTTCAGGGGAACGGGGCACGAGGAGGCGCGGTGTTCGCCGGTTATGGAACTGTGACCGTCAGTCAGAGTACGCTTACCCTTAACAGCTCGACGCAGAATGTTGGTGGCGGAATCTTCAGCGACTCTGGGGCCATTTCCATCCGCAACAGCATTGTGGCAGGAAACACCGATAACGGTAGCGCTCCCGATGTGCAGCGGTCAATCAATATCGGCGACACGTTGAGCGTCGTCAGTAGTCTGATCGGTCGCAACAACGGCACTGCTCTCGCGACAAGTGGCGTGATCAATCCGGATGCTAATGGCAATTGGATTGGAGGCGATACGCCGGGGGCCGCTATTGACGCCATGCTGGCCACGTTGGGAAGCAATGGCGGCTCCACGATGACTCATGCTTTGCTTGAGAATAGCCCGGCCTTCAATGCTGGCAGTAGCTCGCTGGCAGTTGATATTCTTGATAATGATGTGCCTCTTGCTGTCGATCAGCGAGGAGCTGGGTTCAGCCGCATCCAATTTGGTCGGACGGATATGGGCGCATTCGAATCAGCAACCTTGGACTCCCCTGATGGAACAACCTTCAGTGACGCATTTGTGCTGACATACTCCAGCACTACAACGGTGGGAAATGTGGTCGTCACAATCTCCGCCAACGGAGGTCCTGTTAGAGAACTTGGAACGTTCCCGATGAATGTTCCCCTTGTGCTGGATGGCCTGGGAGGAACGGATTCGGTGCGAGTTGTGGGCACCAGCGGTGCTGACACGATTACCGTGAACAGCAGCACGGGTTTGGTGGCGAACGGGGCGAGTTTGATTCTCTCCAGCATCGAAAACCGAACTCTGGCCGGCGGTGCCGGAAGCGATGTTTACCGATTCGACGCCGATACGGCTTTGGGCCTGTGGTTGCTGGATGAAGCGGGCGGCGGAATCGACACGGTGGATTTTACACCGACAACGACCGTTGGTCTGGTGTTGAATCTGGCGACCTCCGGAACACAGGCCGTGCATGCCACAAACCTGAGTCTGATTCTGGGCTCGGCCGCCACGATTGAAAATGCAACTGGTGGCTCTGGTGCTGACACGCTGTTCGGCAACGGCTTGGATAATACTCTGACCGGCGGTGCGGGAGACGACAGGCTCATCGGAGCCGCTGGCAACGACATACTGCTGGGTGGAGCCAACAACGACCGCTATGATTTTTTCCCAACCACTGTGCTCGAAGCCGATCAGGTGACGGAGAATGCCAATGAGGGCATCGACACTCTGAACTTCGCCTTTCTGACGACAGACGTGGTGGTGAATCTCGCGTCGACTTCGATCCAGCCGGTGCATACGAATCGAACCTTGAAGCTAAACTCCGCGAGTGTGCTTGAGGACATTGTCGGCGGTAGCGGTGCTGACACGCTTTTTGGAAACAGTCTGAGCAATTCTCTAAGCGGCAATGCCGGTGACGACAAACTTCTCGGGGCCTCTGGGAACGACGTACTGCGCGGCGGGGCCAACAACGACACCTACATGTTTGTCCCGACTTCCACAGCCGAAGCCGATCAAGTGACGGAGAATGCGAACGAAGGCACCGATACCCTGAACTTCGCCTATTTGACGAGCAGCGTGGTGCTGAATCTTGGCTCGACTTCGATTCAGCCGGTGAATTCAAATCGCACGTTGAGGCTGAATTCTCTTAGTACCTTTGAAAATGCAGTCGGCGGCACGGGCAGCGATACGCTGCTGGGCAATGCAGTGGCGAATCGCCTGACGGGCGGCCTTGGCGATAACATTCTGGTCGGAATGGAGGGCGGCGATATTCTGGAAGCGGGAAGTGGTCGCGACATCCTGATCGGCGGCCTGGGACTGGACATTCTGAAGGGCGACGCCGGCGATGACATCCTGATCGCGGGACGTACAACGAGCGATACCAGTCTGAGCAATCTCAGCACGCTTCGGACACAGTGGATTTCTGCCAACGCCTATGCAGCCCGGATCACGAATCTGCGAGCCGGCGTGGGGAGTCCGTTGGTTTCCTTGAAGACCACTATCAATGTGCTGAACGATGCGGGTGAGGATGATGTGCTGTTCGGTGGAACTGACACAGACTGGTACTTCCGATCCGTCGACGATGTGATTGCTGATCTGTTCGCGGGTGAGTTGATCGACGTGTTGTAACTGTCCCATTCGCCCCGGCGAAATAACGAACTCGGCGAGCGGCAGGGCGAGTTTGGATTGCAGATTGCAGATCTGTACATCTGCGTTCAATCGCAAATCGGCAATCGCAAATGCCGGTTGTTGGGACTTTCCATGTGCTCTGCTAATCACCTGATTCCGGACTGACGATCGCCTGCAGGTATTGAGCGATGTCGCGATTCATCAGCAGCAGGCTTTGGAATCGCTCCCAGCTGACCTGCATGATGCGTTCGTTGTCGTCATGCGATGCAGAATCCAGCACAACGTTTTGCAGTTGCTCATGAATGCAGGTTAGCAAATCCGCCAGTTGGGCTCGCTGGATGGTTGTCATCTTTTCAGGGAGCGGCGGACGTTCGCCAAAGAACAGCGGCGTGAACATGTGGTCGGAGTTCACGTTATCCGCCATCATGAATTCCGCATCAGGAATTCCGCCCGCCGGGATCGAACGATTTGGTGGAGCCTGAAGTGGGAGCAAAGCAGTGACGTTGACTCCCAGTTCTTCAGCGCGGGCGGCGATCTCCTGTTCACTTCCGAAGAGCAACGTGCAACGACCAAGCTGTAAATGGTCACCGGGGCGAAGAATCCGCAACTGCACAGGATGGCCGTTGACTCGACTTCCGTTGGTACTATTCAGATCTGTGAAAATGACTCGGCCGGAATCTTCCTGTAGCTTGGCGTGCAGGCGACTGATCCGCTCATCGTTAAGCTGCACATCGTTCACTTCCTCCCGCCCGATCGTCACAGGCGTTTGAAGATTACGATACACGTGGCCTCGTTCGAGACCTTCCAGGACTGACAAAGTTATCCGAGCCATCACGGGTCATTCATACGCAGTTAAGAAACGGGACATCCTACAGTGTGCACAAATTCTCGTCCGACAGCAAACCTCACTGCCTTTTGATCGGCAGTTCCTGCAGAACCGGCTCAAACTTTGAACGCCGTTGCTGGTTCGAGTAAGGACCGATCAAAACGCGTGGATGATGAATTCAAAGTCCGTTTTCCGCCTCTTGACTTTTGCGAACATCGAATGGCATGCTCAGCAGAATTATCATCGGACTGATGTTTCCTGAGTTTCGAACCTCGGGACATTCCCTTGTTTTTGGTGTGCCCGATGATCTGATTGTTGATCGAATGCATCATGGAGGATGCTCACTATGTTCCTGATTCTTCGTCCGCTGCGTCTGCTTTTGCAGGCGTTTGTTATGGAATCCACACCTCGACAAATGTCACTGGGCCTGGCGTTCGGTGTTCTGGTGGGGCTGGTTCCGAAGGGGAATCTGCTGGCGATTGTGCTGGGGACATTGCTGGCCTCAACGCGAGTGAACCTGGCGATTGCGACGCTGGCCATCGTCCTTTGCACATTTGCGGCCACGGTCTGTGATTCACTGTTCGATCAGATCGGTGGATTTATCCTGGCCCATCCATCACTGCAGGGCATGTGGACTGAGATGGCCAACATGCCTTTTATGCCGTGGACCAACTTTAACAACACGATCGTGATGGGCAGCTTTGCCACGGGCCTGGTGTTGCTGTGGCCGGTTCATCTTCTGAGTCGTCCGCTCTTCGAGAAATACGCCGAGAAGATTGCTCAGCGAGCACGTCAGTGGCGATGGGCGAAGCTGATTCTGGGAGCCGAGTGGGCTAATCGCATTGCAGCAATCAACTAATGTGACAAGCAGGAAATCGTGATCTTTCGCCGGCAGCTGTAACAGCAGAACTCTGATCTGCGTCGCCCCGGTAACAGTCTTGAATCGAACTCGAAGAGGGCTCCATGCGCTGGACCTATCTGATATCCCGTCTGCTGATCGTTGGAACCGTCTGGGCCTTTATCGCCTTTGGAATGGACCCGCTGCTCAGATATAGCTCCGTTCAGGCCCTGCAAACAGCCACTGGTGCGCGGGCTGATCTGGGCCAATTGAAAACCTCGTTCTTTCCACCGGCAGTGACACTCAGCAACGTCGCTCTCGCCAGTGCGCGGCGACCGGGATGGAACCTGGTTGAGTTTAATGAAATGCATCTGGGCCTTGAGCCTTCGTCTTTGTCGCGGCGGCGTTTCGTCATCGAAGAAGGTCGACTCGATGGGCTGCGTTTTGATACTCCTCGCAGCGATGATGGCCAGTTGGATTTTGATCCTGAGCCGGTCAGTGAAGAGCCCTCATGGATGTCGGAGAAGCTCACTGAAATGGGGTCGGAATGGCTGACGAACATGACAGAACAGGTCAAGTCGCAGTTGGATCCCAATACTCTGGAAACTTACCGCCTGGGTACAGAAGTCTATGAAAAGTGGGACGAGCGATTTGTCGAAATGACGGATCGAGCAAAGGCGATGAAACCCCGCGTTGATGAGCTCCGCATCCAATTTAAGCAGGCTAAAGAGGGCGACACGCTGCAGCAAATTGAACAGTATCTGCAAGTCAGCCAGAAGGCCGAACAAATCATTATCGAAGTCCAGGGCTTTCGCGATGAAATCAAAGACATCGTGCCGGAAGTGCGCGACGATTTCCAGACACTGAACGCAGCTCGCGAACGTGATCAGGAGAAAGTCAAACACACGATCTCGCTGTTAAAACCCGATGCGCGTCGTATTTCGCAGGCGCTGCTGGGAAAAACCATGTACCGTCAGTTGCAGCAGGTTCTTACCTGGGTCGAATTCGCACGAGACTACCAGCGTGATCTGAAGGAACAGGTGCAGCCGCCGCGAAGCGCCGGACGAGATTTCGAGTTTGTCATGAGAAACCCGGCTCCGGATTTTCTGTTGAAGAAACTTTCGCTCACGGGAGTTGTTTCCATCAACAAAGAGCAGGTGCCTTTCAAAGCGTTGCTGACCGATGTGACCGAAGATCCCGTACTTCTGGGGCGTCCCTGTGTGATGAAACTGGCCGCGGAAGGCAGTCGACCCCTGCAGATGAAAGTCACCTACGACGCCACGGGCGAAAGACCTCGAGCCGAGATGCTGGCTGACTTTCGCGATACGAATCCTTTGCCGTTGGTGGCTGGTAAGCCGGACAAAGCCAGTGTGCATGCCACGTTGAGTGATCTGTCATGGACGACGCGACTGGCTCTGATTGAAGACAATATTGAAGGAAATATTGATCTGCAGTCGAATATATCCAACCTGAGTTTTCAGGCTTCGGATGACGTCCGGAGTGAAATCACGGAAGCGGCAAATGATGCGTTTAACAGCATCCGCGTGCTGAATGCGTCGGTTAAACTGGGAGGCACATTACGTGATCCTGTCCTTGATCTGCAGTCGGATGTCGGTGAGCAGGTTGCTCTGGGCGTGCAGACTGCCTTTACGAATCAACTCGACAAGGCCAAAGAGCGGCTGATCTCCGAAGTAAACTCCTACGCCAGCGATCAGATCGAAAAGCTCAAAGAGCGATTCACGGGCGAGTACGACAAGCTACGAGAAGACAATAAGGAACTTCTGGCCCAGATTAATGAAGTTCGTGAAATCGTGGCGACTCTGCAGTCCGGAAAATTGGATACTCAAACGATCTTCCGGCAGGTCAAAAATTCAAAACTCATCCCACAAAAGGATCAGGAAAAGATTACTCGCGTGATGGACGAGATCGACAACACTTTGCAGGGCCGTTCGCTGCCGTTGGGCATTCAGGAGAAGCTCCACTTGCCGCAAGGTGCGATGGAATTGCCCGGGATTCTGCAACGATCCAACGGCCAGTTTCCGACGACGTCTGATGTTCTGCAGCAGGCTCCGATCTTTATTCCTCAGACAACTCAGCTGTTGCAGCAGACGGAAGGATTTCTCAGCCGAACCGACAGTCTGCTGAGTCAGACGGACAGCTTTCTGAACCAGCCGATTGGCATCCTTGGGCCCACCGTTCAATCTTCAGAGACGGAAGAAGAGTCTCCTGAAGCAGCCTCAGAAACAACAACTTCGACGCCGTCTGCTTCCGCAAAACAGCCTGCAGCCAGCAAGACTCCCGCAAATCGGCTCAACATTCCGATCCTTCCCGGAGGATTGCGTTCCTTGTGGCCGAAGAAAAGCGCACAGCGTTGAGTCCTGAATTCACACCTTGATGTACACCCTGAGTTCGTTTTGCCACTAACACGCGGAAGATCCTCCGACGAGTATCGCCGCACGTCTGGCTTAAAGGTCCGGTAGTCCTGTGAAAGTCCTGATTGTCGACGACGATGAAATGGTTCGCACTGTCTGCAGCGGAATGCTGACACTCCTCCGGCATGAGGTTGTTGCTGTCAATGGCGGCGAGGTTGCGATCCGAACACTGCAATCATCAGAGACTGCGTTCGACCTGATCCTGCTGGATGAACTGATGCCCGGCATGAGCGGTCCACAGACGATGCAAAAACTTGCTTACCTCGGAATCAAAGTGCCGATCGTTTTGTGTTCAGGGCGAGAAATGACGGTGGAAGAATTCAACGGCTCGGACGAGCTTCGTCCCAGTGCCGTGTTGGGCAAGCCGTTCACGATGCAGAGATTACAGTCCGCGATCGCTGCGGCATTAGCTAACCGATGACGGATTCATAGGCCACGTGAAGACCGGATGGATTCAGCCCGGATGTCACCTGGTACTGGGCCTCAGCAGATGAACTCGGGCTTCGGCGGCAAGAAACAGTGAGCCAGTGACGCAGATAAGTCCATCCGCCCCGGCCAATTGGCGAGCTTTCGCGATGGCGGTCGGCGGACCACTGGCCTGATGAAACTGCGTCTGGCTAAATGGCCGGGAGTCGAGGTCGTCAACGAGAGCCTGCAGCTGTTCGGGAGGCACGCTTCTCGGATTGCCAATAAATCGTGTCAAAACCACGTCGTCAAAATGCGGAACAATGATGCTCAGCATACTGCTGGCATCTTTATCGGCCGATGCTGCAAACACAAGAACCCGCCGACGGCCCTGCCATTCCGTTCCATCCAGAACCCCAGCGACAGCGCGCATGGAATCCGGATTATGTGCGGCATCCAGAACAATTGTCGGCTGGCCTTCGAGAACTTCAAAACGCAACGGCCAGTGGGTTGCCTTGATTCCTTCGGTAATGGCTTCAGCGGTGATCTGCGGATAGCCACGATCTCGCAAAAGATTGGCCGTCATGATCGCAAGGCTGGCGTTGTGCGCCTGGTGACGTCCCAGCAGAGGCACCGTCAGGTTTTCGTAATTGCAACAGGGAGTCAGCACAAGGATTCTTTGAGATCTCTGCGGAGCCGCTGCGGCATGGCCATGATCTGCATCATGCCACGCAAAATCCCGACCGCAGACAAATCGCGGGCAATGCAGTTCGGTTGCTCGCGATTCAACGACACGGTCGGCATCTCCCGGAAGCTGGCCCTGCACGACGGGGACTCCGGCCTTCAGAATCCCGGCCTTCTCCCAGGCAATCTTTGAAAGTGTGTCCCCCAGGATATGGGTATGGTCGAGTCCAATGCTGGTGATCACCGTAACCAGTGGGCTGCAGACATTGGTGCAGTCCAGACGACCTCCAAGCCCTGTTTCCAGGACGGCAACCTGAACCTGCTCTTCGTCGAACAGCATCCAGGCCAGCAGAGTGGTCACTTCAAAGAACGTCGGGATCCGGTCACTGACGTCCATTTCGGCGTCCTGCAGAACTTGGCAGAGACGGCCGACAAGTCGCGTCAGTTGATCTGCATGCGGCATATGTCCCGAAACCCGCATGCGCTCTTCAAACTGTTCGATATGCGGCGAGGTGAACAGGCCTGTACGAATTCCAGCCGACTGCAGAATGGAATCCACCATTGCGGCCGTGGAGCCTTTGCCTTTGGTTCCCGCGATGTGAACAGCAGGGATTCGTTCGTGAGGTGCCCCGATTCGCTGCAGCAAACCTTCAATACGTTCGAGGCGAAACGGATTGGTCTGAGCGGACGGCCGAATCCTCTCGTAGTCAATACGATCGTAAAGCCATCGAATGGCGTCTTCGTAGCATTCAATTCGGGTGGGCAATGGATTCCTCATATGCCGGGCCAATAGACCAGGATCCCATAAATCTCGATTCTTCCGTCGGCGAAATCAGCGGGTGACGGAAGGTATCAGCCAAGAACGTCTTCAGGCAACGGCGGATCAGTCGAAGTTCGTCGGTTACGAAAATTCTCAATGGAAATTGCTCCCGTCAAGATGCCTCAAACACTGTGCAATTTCTTTACGTGTTTCTCGATGCAAGAGAACATCCGACCGAAAAATTTGACGACCGAAAAATTGAATCGCCGGGTGGTGAGCCAGCTTTTTTTGTGCTCAATCTTTCGGTCCTGAAATCTTTCGGTCAAATAAGTCGCAGCCCTGGACCACCTACCATTCAACTGGCACCCCATGAGATGGCTGGTGTCGCACTCTTTCTCGATGCAAGAGAACATCCGACCGAAAAATTTGACGACCGAAAAATTGAATCGCCGGGTAGTGAGCTACTTTCTGCCCTCAATTTTTCTGTCAGCCAAATTCTTCGGTCGGATTCTGCGAGTCTGATGCAGTTTCATGCGGGCGTGGTTTGGGAGTCCTTTTGCGAGACGCACAGAATTCTCGAAGCCTCAAGCCGACAGGAGCCGGTGGATCGAGGTGGTTCGGGGATGTGAGCCTGATCAGATCTGTTTCGTCGATCAAGTTTAAGCCCGACCAGGGCCGGCAATCTTTTTCCAGATTGCAGTACGAGCACCGATCACCATGCCAGCCACAAAACCACCGACATGCGCGGCGTTTGCGATGGGGCCAAAGGCTCCTCCAATGCAAAGCAGCATCCACAGCATCGACATCACGACCTGTTCCTGTGGAAGTGCCAGTCCATGCTGCGGTTGAGTCTTCCCTTTCATCCAGACGTAGCCAATCAGTCCAAAGTCAACTCCCGACATTCCCCCAAACGCCGGGCCGCTCCAGATCAGTTGAGCCACATTGGAGACAACGGCAATAAACAGAACCAGACCAAGGAATCGGCGAGTTCCGCGGACAAACTCAATCGCGTTTCCCAGCGTGCGCAGCCAGGACATGTTGAAGAGAATGTGCAGAGCATTGAAATGAATAAAGATTGGCGTCACGTAGCGCCAGATCTGCCACGTCTTCAGGACCTCTGTGGGTGACTTGTTCAAAAATCCAGCCGCATCATTTCCCTCTTCATCAACCATCGTGATGGTTTCCTGAATGAAGAGTGAATTGCGAATGACAGACGTTTCCAGGTTACAGGTGACGGGAATGATGCGTTGAGTAAACTTGACCGGACTCAGCTCAGTGGATACGGCAACCACAAACACAGAAATCGCGACCATAATGGTTGCGACCGGATGGCATTTCCACCACACCCCTCGCCAGCGATCCCGAAGATCTTTGCGAAGCTTCTGCCGGGATTTTTCTGCTTCCAGCTTCTCAGCCAGAATTCGCTTTGCGGTCTTCTCTGCCTCCGCAAATTGCTCCGCATCCGGGTTGGCCTGAAACTCCGTCAGCAACTCCCGCGCTTTGTCACGATGATCGTCGTTTTCAATCCACACGATCCACGACGCGCCTTCCTGTTCTGCATGCGCTGGCATCTGTCGGGACTGCAGGATACTGACAAACCGGTGAGCGACCTGTTCATCAGCAAAGGTGTGAAGTTCACGCACGGCTAAATGATTCTGTTAAAGGACTTCAGGAGCGACGGTCGGAAGAAACCGCTATTCTTCTGACACCGCGGCAGTAGTAATCTATCACAGCCCCCGCATCCAGTTCTGTCACCACGTCAGCATTTGTCTGACTCGGACGAAACGGACGTCGATCCAGGACGGTCATGCCACTGGTGATATCTCCGGAAGTTTCGATATCGATGAAAACGCTCTCGGTCGAGAATTTGGCTGCTCGCGACGCAACTGCAAGGGCAGCCACCGCCGGAAGAGAAACTTCTTCACGAGGTAGTTTCTGTCGATTAGCTCGGACGGCGTACTGCATCAGCCCTGAGATCATTTCACCGACTGGTGTTGACGGAATCAGTCCAGTCAGACGATCAATATCCTCAAACGTCAGGCCGGGATTCTGGCTCACATTCAACGGGACCAGAATCTTGCCGACGGGGGATTTCATAACGGCCCGAGCCGCCTGAGGGTCTGACCAGATATTGAACTCCGCCGCCGCAGTCACATCGCCATCATGATGCAAAGCCCCGCCGAGACAGATAAGTCCATTCAGTAGGAAAGGCAGCTCCGGATCCAGATCCAGTGCCATGGCGACGTTTGTCAGAGGCCCAAAAGAGACAATGCGAACCTCATTCGGATGCTCCCGCACGAGATCCACGATCAACTTGGCTGACTCACGTCGATTGTGCAGATCCGGCACCAGCGGATCGACTTCGCCAAGTCCGAAACGGCCATTCAACGCCTGCGGATGCGGCATTCCCAATGGCGTTTGATCGGCCGAGCAAACCGCGACGTCCGATTGACCGACTCGTGGATGTCGTAACGGATCGGCAATCCCAATCAGGTAGTGAAGATTCCGAGTGGCCTGGATTCCCGAGACCATTCCGGCGACCGCCGTTAGTCCGAGAATATCCAGCGAAGAATCGGCCAATGCGACCAGAATTGCCAGTGCATCGCCAATGCCAGGATCAGCATCAATGATGATCTTCTGAGCCAAGGTCGCTGTACTCCTTACAGGTTCGATTGATGACGACAGTTAGACCAAGCTATGTCAGCCCCGTGAGAACTCCGTCTTTACAGAAGTCCGGATTTCCGAACGATTCGATGTGATGACCAAATCCATGAGCCAGTGCCACCAGCAGTCTGTTGTGCGGCACGTGCTTGTATTTCAAGGACCGCCCCATGTTGAAGTCGAGCCCATTGCCGACCATCACGAACGGGATGTTATCGAGCGTATGCGAGTTGCCCTGACCCAGCTCATTGCCCCAGAGGATCAGCGTATTATCCAGCAGTGATCCGTCGCTTCCCGGTTCAGGAGTTTCGGACAGCCGACGTACTAGATACGCCAGTTGCTCACAGTACCAGGTGTTGATCTTGGTCAGCTTCTCGTGAGCATCCTTGTTTTCATTGGGCTCATGAGAAAGTTCGTGGTGGCCTTCATCGATTCCCAGCCATCGCATCTTCGGCTGACCCACGGAATTCGTAATCTGAAACGTGGCGACTCGGCTAAAGTCATTCACAAAGCTGTTCACCATCAGATCCAGTTGCATCTTCGCGATCTGCGGGATGTTGTCGTTCTCTTCCTTGATGCCCTGTTCCAGTTCCGGAATCGCATGCCCGACATCGCTGGACTGAGCCTGCCGCAACTGCTCTTCCATAGTTCGTACGAAGGTCGTGTGCTCTTCCAGAAGATGTCGGTCTTCTTTGGAAACGCTGCGACTGATTTTCTTCAGGTCTTCCTGAACGCTGTCCAGAATGCTGGTCAGCACTTCGCGATCTTTAACCTGACCGTAGAGCTTGCGGAACATCTGATAAGGATCGTCGATCGGAGCGATTGGCTTATTGGCCCCGGCGTAACTCATGCGAGTCCACGTGTCAGCTCGGTCAGGAACCATCACGCCGAATTCAAGAGTTCCGAAACGTGTGCGAGTCTCTTCTTTTGACTGCAGGAAGTTGGCAATCTCCTGATCGATGGAGATACCACTGGCCCAGCCGGCTGGCGTATCCGATCCACCCTGAATGTTGCCTGGGAAAAGTTCGGTTCCTGTCAGCAGGCAACCCATGCCACGCATGTGATTGTCACCATCGCCGCGAACTTTGTCGCACACGCCATTCAGAACCAGAGTTCGGTTCTGGAAATCCTTCAGAGGTTCCATGATCCTCTTCAGAGTGAACTTGTCACCTTCTTCATCCGGCCAAAAGTCCCACGGCACTGTTCCGTTCGGACTGAACATGACGACCATTCTCTGTTTACGAGTTGTCGCCATCAGGGATGACGCAAACGTATTGAGATTGGAAACGAACGGCAGTGCTGCAGCACCAACGCCCAGTTTGCGGAGGAATTGTCGTCGGCTATTCATTGGAGGGAGGCCATTCGAAGGCGGAGGTCTGGGGAAGGTTAGTTTCGGAGGGAGTCCATTCCGCTGCAGGTTTCGTCGGGTTTTGCGATTCTGGCAGAGCAGCCGCATTCAACCCCATTATGGCGAACTCTGCGGCTCGGCTGCAACCACAGGCTGTGAACCTGCCGAGGTTGTTTCAAGTGCTGATCGACACGCTATTTCAACCATCAGGTGCTTCATATGAAACTGGTGATTCTCGAAATACTCGGTCAGTTCAGAAATTGACTCCGGCCCAAAGGCCAGAATCGGCTGCTGAACCATATGATGGAACAACTGCCGAGTGAATGAGCGGTGAGTTTCCTCGCTGCGAGCAAGAAAGCTGGCCAGATCCCGCGCTCCGCCGAACCTGACTAACTCCCCGTTTCGCTGAAGATACTGGCCGTTTGCATCAATCGGCTTGGTCTTTTCGCTGTCTCGGTATCGACCGACTGCGTCAAAATTCTCCAGTGCGAAGCCCAGGGAGTTAATGAGCCCGTGGCAATTGGCACACATTTCGGCCTGTGTCTGCACGGTCACTCGTTCGCGAGTCGTCAAATCCGGAGCCAGATCCGGAGCCGTCGGAGCCACCGCAATCGGTGGCGGCTTGACGCCTCGGCCCAGAACTCCGCGAGACAGGAAAACGCCGCGATGAATGGGCGAGCTTGTTTCCATGTAGGCAAACCCGCTCAGTAGAAACGGATGTGAGACGATGCCCGCTCTGCGATCCGGTTCGAAGTTTACTTCCTGGAAGTCGGCGTTCTCCGGCAATGACGCGCCGTAAAACTTTGCGATGCGTCCGTTCATAAAGATCGAATCGCTCAACAGCAATCTACGGAAGTCGCTGTTCTCCGCATCGACTGTCTGCTGCATCAGCAGCTCCAAAGACACCTTCAGGTCGGCAGCAATCTGCGGAGTGAAGTCCGGATAAACGGCAGTGCTCTTGTCGATCTCCTGCAGCCGTTCGAGGTTCATCCAGCTTCGCAGAAACTCCAGCAGGCGAGATCGGCTGCGATAGTCATTGACCAGACGCCAGGCCTGATCGCGAACCTGCTTGTCAGTTTGCAGTTGTTCGTTCCTGGCCGCTTCGAGAAGTTGCTTGTCCGGGATCGAATTGATCAGAGCAAACGACAAGCGAGATGCCCGATCAAATTGATCTTCAGCTTCGGCATGTTCACGATACAAAAAGCGTGGCGACATCAAGGTGACCAGGATCACTCGTCGCAATCCTTCTTCCGGAGACTTTGCCACCGCGAACTGCTGATCGACAAAGATCGCCTTCAGCTCATCTGATAGAGGCCGCCGGAAAGCACGCTCGGCAAACAGTCCGGCAAACTCACGGATCTTGCCCGAGTTATCTTCGCCTTGCTTCATATCACTAAACTCACGCAATCTCGCCACGAGTTTGTCGGCAACTTCAATAGCGGCGTTGGTCACCGCGTCTTCCCATTCCTGTGAGACGCTAGTACCGCGTTCATAACCCGAGCTGCGATCATCTGGTGGGAATGGTGTCTCAACCAGCAGGACGGCGGGGGACCATTCCGGCATCAGATTCGCGGTCGGGATGACTTCTTCCACACTGTGTGGCGTTTTCCACAGCAAGGCAACAGAGGCTGTTGCTTCTTTGAACTTAAACCAATCGAGCCGAATGCGATAAGTTCGACCGGCCAGCAAATATCGTGATCCTCGGAATTCGGTGTCGCTGCCGGAACGAACCCACGCATCAATCAATGGCGTCTCGTCGTCGTTCACAAATAATCGCGCGCCGTTTTCTGTGCGAATCGTGAATTCATACCAGCCGGATTCACGAGGAATCACTGAGCCATTCCAGACCATCGAGAATTCTTCTTCCGGAATCTTTTCACCGTCCGGACTGAAGGCTCCAAAGTTGAAATCGACCTTGCTGTCGATCCGGTCATAAACCTTGCGATCACCGCGTTGACCACGACTGGCAAAGTACTGGCCCTTCAAGCCACGTTCCGGCTTTGGTGCACTGAACCACCGGAAACTGGCCCCGAGATCAGCGATCGCATTTCGATACTGCGAGACTGTAAGTCGGCTCAGTTCAATCCGCGGAGGGTTCAATCGAGCCTGCGCTTCGGGAGAATAGAATGCGGACTGCATCCATTCAGCAACCGCGCGAGCATCATCGCCGACGCAATCACCGACGGCGTCTTCCGGCATGGTGCGAGAAATCACATCGGCCAGGTCGGATGTCGGTCGATCACCAAAGATCGGAGCCGGAACTTCTTTGGTTCCGGTACCATTCGGACCATGGCAGCGAATGCATCGCTCTTCATAGATTTCACGACCTCGCTCCATTGCGGCATCGGCCGACGCAGAGACAAGTCGCACTGCGGCAAGATTGCGGACGGCCTGATTTGTACCGGCTGCTGATGCACCGACCTGGGCCATCAACGGAGAGCACTGGGAAAGGCCGATCAAAGCAACAAAAACCAGAGCCACTGGCAAAACGCAGGTGCGTCTCATGATTCGCTCCGGACACTTACAAGGCGGTGGGAAAGTTGGGCGGGACGACTCTTCTGGAGAAACCAACTGATCACCAGTCACAATTGTCAGGATCGTTGTCTGGCTCGTCGATTTCTCTGCCCACATTATAGGCTCGCTCAAAACTGAGCCGCAATTGGCTGCCTGACCCGGTAAGACGTCTTTATCATCTCTGGGGAAGCCTTAACCGCCCTTTTCGGCTTACCCCTCCGCCCCGAATCTCAGTTAGCGAGCGTTTCCGGCCTCGCGAAATATCCAACGCAGTTCACATCGCTGAGGACACCGGCAACGCCAAAGACCGGCTTTGGGTCTTCGTTGACGGCGATGAGTTGTGCCACAGCCGACACACAGAGCTTCCCATTTTGCTGACTGTTCCGCCGGCAAAGGATCCGGCGGTCTTCGTGACGGATCCCCGGCAAACTGAAATGTTAAAACTTTGCGAGCAGCACAGCGACAGCGATAACCGTCGAGTTGTAGAGGACGCCGATACTTATGAAATGTCCGGCCACAGGCCTCACAGGTTGCCTGCCAATCGCCAGGCATGACAGCGGTTTCTGAACAGGTGTCGTACGCTCTGGGGATCGCTCCAAGCTTGGCGGCGATCGCTTTCCAGGCCGGACCATGGCCAGCCTTCGGTCCGGCCAGCGCATGGGCGATTTCGTGCATCAGAGTGTCGAGGACTTTTTCTCGAGGATTATGGCGAGCGTAGTATTCTGCGATCTCGATTCGACGAGAACGATACTTGCAGACTCCCTGGCGACGCTTCGTCTTTGCCCAGGCGAACGTCCATGTTGTCAGGCCGTGCTTCAGCAACTCCTGCTTTGCAATTGATTCGACCTCATGCAGATCCATACACAAGTTCCCGACAATATCCTCAAATTTTTGCGGTGGAAAGTATACGGAACATCTTCGAAAGAATCACGCAATCAGGTGTTCTCGCAGCCGCGATATTCATTCAGGTACAGTCGAGGCTTAAACAATGGCGTTGAGTGTTGCTATGCTGAGCAATTCACGATCCCCGGAATTTCCAGAGAAGAGGATTCATGATGAAATCAGTTCTTTCGCTTTTGCTGGTGGTGATAACGATGGCTTCTGTGGCTCACGCGCAAACGGTCAAGCGTGATGTCCCTTATGCCGAACCTGCGGTCGAGCGGCAGGTACTGGATATCTATGCTCCCGCAGATGCAAAAAACCTCCCGGTAGTTTTCTGGATTCATGGTGGAGGCTGGCAGGTTGGAGACAAGTCGGACGTCAATCTGAAACCACAGGCGTTTATGGATCGAGGCTTCGTGTTCGTCTCCACAAATTATCGCCTGCTGCCGAATGTTGATATGGGAACGCTCACGCGAGACGTTGCGAAGTCCTGCGGTTGGGTTCACAAACACATTGCAGAGTTTGGTGGCGATCCCAATCGTATCTTCGTCATGGGACATTCCGCAGGTGCCCAGTTGGCGGCATTGCTCTGCACAGATGAGCGTTATCTGAAGGCGGAAGGTGTTCCTTTCAGTGTGCTCAAAGGATGCGTTCCTGTTGATGGAGACACATACGACATTCCGGCAATCATTGAACTTGCGGAAACTCGCTGGCGTCTTCACGGACAAGCTCGCGCCAAATTCGGGCATCGCGAAAAGTTTGGGAATGACCCTGCGCTGCACAAAGATTTTTCGGCGGTGAACCATGTCGCTAAAGATAAGGGCATTCCGCCGTTTCTGATTATGTATGTGTCAAGTCATCCGGACACATCGGCTCAGGCAAACTGGTTGGGAGATGTACTCAAGAAGTCTGATATCGCCGTTCGGATGTACGGCGGTCGCGATACCAATCATTCCAAGCTGAACGACGATTTAGGAGTTCCCGAAGATCCTGGTTCAAAAGCTTTGTTTGAATTCGTTGCGGAATCACTCGCGCGTTAGCGTGCTGCGGCGAATCGTTTTCCCATGCCGATGGAGTTCTTCACTTCTGGCGAAGTCAGGTTAACATTCGCCGTTTGCGATGCGTTTTTCTCAACACTGTGCGCGATGTCGGCTAGCCTGTCATGAATCCTCTGGATCTGGAACTTTTAAGCAGTTGGCAGTTTGAACTGCCTGCGGAATTGATCGCATCGCGACCTGCGGAAACGCGGGACGGAGCCAGGTTGCTGGTGGTTGATCGGCAGACGGCCTCAATCACTCATGCGCGGATTCGTGATCTGCCGGAACTGCTGCGACCGAATGATCTGCTGGTGTTCAACAACACAAAAGTTCTGCCGGCTCGATTGTTCGGTTTTCGCACGGCCACGGGCGGACGTTGGGAAGGACTTTATGTCGAAGAAGTTTCGCCGCAACATTGGCATATTCTGAGTGATACTCGCGGTCGACTGCAGCCTGGGGAAACGATCACCGTCCATCCTGCGTATGGCGATGGTTCTGAAAATGATCTGAATCGTGCAGCAGGCGATTCGCAGGGCCCCGAGAATCTTGTGCTGACCTTGATCGAAAAACGTGAGGACGGAGGTTGGATCGCGTCCCCGAATTCCTCCGCGCCGTCGCTCGAACTGCTGGAACGGTTTGGCAGTCTGCCGTTGCCGCCGTATATGGGACGAAAGCTGGCGGATCAGGATGACCAGAAGCGATATCAGACTCAGTTTGCATCAGAACCCGGAGCTGTCGCCGCTCCGACGGCTGGACTGCATTTTACAGAATCGCTTTTAGAGGAATGTCGTTCGAGGGGTATTCAGAAGGCCGAGTTAACGTTACATGTGGGAATCGGCACGTTTCGGCCCGTGGTGGCGGAGCGGCTTGCGGATCATAAAATGCATGAGGAATGGTGTCGGCTGCCTCCTGACACCTGTGAAATGGTGATACAGACTCAGCAACGTTCGGGGCGAGTTATCGCGGTGGGGACAACGTCTGTAAGAACTTTAGAATCTGCGGCTCAGGCGACGATGGGACCAGGCGATGTTCTGCAACCGTGGCAGGGACGAACGAATTTGTTTATTCAGCCCGGTTACAAGTTTCAGGCTGTTGACTGCTTACTGACGAATTTCCATCTGCCGGGGTCAACTCTGCTGGTACTCGTCGCAGCCATGGCAGGATATGATTTGATCATGGAAGCGTATCGTCAGGCAATTTCTGAACGTTACCGCTTTTACAGTTATGGCGATGCGATGCTGATTGTGTAATTCCTTAGCTGGACAGCGCCATGTTTAGCGACTCAGATTCAACGAAGTAGTATTCTGCTCCTGATTTTTCGTGTGAAACAAAGTCCCCTCTCCCCCAATTTTTTGCGAGAATGCTGCCATGTGACGCCAAGCAGAATCAGCAAAAAACTTGGGGGAGAGGGGGCAACATTGCGCTGTCCAGTTAGGAAGTCTATTTCGTGTTTAATATCTCAAAACTCACGAGTCACCTGTGTGTCATGGCGACTCGCTTGGCGATCAGCTTCTGGGTTGGCGGCGCCATCCTGTTTGTGATCACAAGCGTTGCGGAGCAGAGACATCCTCAGTTCGATTCATTGATCCGGGATCAGCTCGCCACAATTCGTTTTCCGCTGTACTACATTTTCGGCTGGGGCTGTCTGGGAACAACCTTGATTGCTTCACTGATCGCCGCGATGTTAAACAAAGGTTGCCTGCGGAAACGGCTGCTGGCTTGTTGTTGCCTGACTTTGATTTCCACTGCGATTGCTGTCGTTGATTACAAATGGGTTTATCAACCGCTGCAGGTTTTGATTACTCCACCGGGCCAGGCGAGAACTCAGCAGTTCATCACGCTGCACGAACAGTCTCGACTTATCAACGAAGTGCATCTGACGATTGCCTTGATTGCCGCGATCATCATCTGTCTGCCGGAGAAGCCGCAGGGAGAGTGCAAGGCCTGACGACAAAGGCACGGCCCTGCTCGCAATTGAGGCGTGGGGCTTCTGTCTCGAGGCTGAATCGCATGCGACCGGTAGATTTTGTGACCAGAAGATTGAGGGCAGAGAAAACCTCAACATTCTGAGATTCATTTTTCGGTCGCCCGGATTTTTCGGTCGGATGCGATCCCACGGCACGGAGGAAGTTGCAATGCCGCGTGTAAGCCCGAATTAATCCGTCGCCAGAAGCTGTCCCTGCCAATGGAACTGTGGCAGCGGCTCGTTGGCTGTGCTAGATTGAGGGAAGATATCTGGCGGATCATGGAATCCTGGCCGGGATTCTGAACGACATCGGCTCGTGAGAATCGTTTCTGATCTCTGCGGCGATGGCTCTCCACGTGAATAATCCTGTCTGTGAAGGCAAATTCAGCAATGAGTGAACGGGAAAAAGGGGCTCAGGACTGGTTCCGTAAAGGCACCGAGGCCATGAACCACAAGAATTGGGATTACGCGATTGAGTGTTTTACCAATTGCGTTCGGCTGATGCCCGAGCATCTCCTGTATCGACAATCCAAACACGGTTGCCTCCGTAAGTTGTACAACGACAATGGCTCCGGCGCGAAGATGGCCGGGATGCGATTGATGGGCGTGAAAACGCGATTAAAAAAGTCGCGAATGCAAAAAGACTGGAAGAATCTGGAAGTGACAGCGGAAGAAGGATTGCTCACGAATCCCTGGGATCCGCAGCTTTGGTTTGATCTGGGCGACGCCTGTGCCAACCTGAACAATATGAACGTCGCTCGATATGCCCTGGAACGAGCGATCGAGTACGACAAGGATAACGTCGACTTCAATCGTCGTATGGGGCACTTTCTGTTTGAACGTCAGGAGTTCAAAGCCGCTCGGCCTTATTTCGAACGACTCTATAAGTTGGCTCCCACGGACAGCGACGCACGCAGCATGATGAGTCGCTGTGACGCCGAATCCACAATGAAGAGCGGCTATAACGACGCGGACAATACGCGTGACGTAAAGGTCGAACAGCCAGCGGCTCCTATGAATGCCTATGAGGCCGATCGCCTGGCACGTCGAGGTGGCCCGAAGCCGGCGGATGCTCCTGGAGAGTCGGAGGAAACCGATATGATTCATGCGATTCGCAAGGATCCCCAGAACATCAATCTGTATCTGAAGCTTGCAGAGCACTACAAGGGAGCCCGTGAGTTTCCGAAGGCCGCTGAGCAACTGAATAAAGCTTTGGAGTTGTCGAAGGGCAATGCGGCTATCAGCGAGCAGCTGCAGGAAGTTCAGTTGGTGATGCTTCGTAACGACCAGATCGAAGCCGAAGAGCGTGCTCGCAAGAACCCCGGCAAGGAACGCCTGATCGAAAAGGCGAAGGCGCTCAAGGCCGAACTGCTGGAGAAGGAAATCGCGTTTTACACGCATGGTGTGGAAAGCAACCCCAGCGATTTGAAAAAGAAGTACGAACTGGCCAAACGACTGTTTGATGCGAAGATGTATCCTAAAGCAATCCCTTTGCTGCAGCAGGCCGTCGCCAATCCCACGATGAAGAGCGATGTGCTGGTG
>Ga0255094_1000175_pt1 | contig 36750 bp, 34 predicted proteins | sample Colum_Law_RepB_8_2_FD_188434 | JGI IMG/M metagenome (GOLD analysis project Ga0255094, IMG submission 188434) | Freshwater microbial communities from Columbia River, Oregon, United States - Colum_Law_RepB_8d | ecosystem: Environmental > Aquatic > Freshwater > River | place: USA: Oregon...
ACGGGCCAGGGGCGGGTGTCCAGTGGGGTGGCGGCCGACGCTTTGTCAGCGCGGCCGAAGAAATAGGTTAGCCCCACGGTGGCTTGGGTGGTTTGCTGGTCAGTGTGGTGGGTGAATTTTTTGCTGGCGGCGAGGTGAAGGTCGGCGTTGCCGGTGAGCCTTTGGGTCCAGGCAACGCCGGCTCGGCGCTCGCGGGTGTCGGTTTCGGCAAGCAGGGAAAAATGGTCGGTTAGCTTGACGATGGCGCTGCCGAATTTGCCGTTGATGAGGCCGCCGCCGTGGCTGGAGTCAATGGACGATGCGGTGCCGGCGCTTAGAACGATGGGGCCGGAACTTAGGGAGCCCACGACGTATTTTTGGCGGTAGAGGGTTGCGGCGCCGCCGTAGTCTGTGATGCCAATTGCCAGGTTGGGCTTGAGGTAGGGGTTGTTGGCGAGGGTGGAGCCTAGGAGGCGCTCTAGAGGGAGTTGGTATTTGCCGCCTACGGATAAGTCGCGGGTGCTGGACTTGCAGTTGGCATAGTAGGTATCGCAATTGAGATCGCCATTGAAGGTTAAACGCCCAACGGCTTCTAAGCCCTCCACCAAACCAAAGCCCAGATTGATGCCACCAAAACCGCCAACATCGGGGTAAAGCGCATGGAATTCAGGGATGGAGTTGGTCAGCGCCAAGCCCATGCTGCCCGGTCGCATTGTGAGCGCAGTTGGGGTGTTGATGGCGCCGGTATAGCCTGAGGGTGAGAGTGGCTGAGCTTGCAGGCGCACTCCCGCCAAAGCCATGAAAATGATCCCCAGCCAGAACAGCGCGCGACAACTCAATTTCTGGGGAATTCTGAACATCATGACCGGTTGATTAACAGATCATTTTAAGTGTGCTGTAGCCAACAACATCAAGGCAATTCAAATATTGCCTAAAACCCTGGGAGTTCAGGCTCGAATAAATGCCTTTCCTGGCTTCACCATCAGAAATTGAACGGGCGAGCACCAGTGATGTCTCACCATTCTGGCGTAAATGGCCACGTAGCCAAGCCCCAGCACAACGAATCCCAAGAGCGATAAAGAAATTGAGCTGTAGGTGAGGTTAGCCATGAAGACTGCTGTGAAAGTCATGCTGCCCACCATCAGTCCTGTGATCGAATTGCGAAGGCCTACAGACAAGTTACCAAACCAACGCCTCACATAGCGTTGCTTCACCAGGCTGTGAAAATGCAACCGGTCAGGGTGCCCGGGGTGGGCCGATTTGATTTTACGGCGATAGATGCTGAAGACCACCTCAATCACTGGATGTACACAAACCAAAAGCACGGCGAAAGCCGAGACTGAAGGATTTCGCCCCAGAAGCATCACGGCTACCCACGCCAGCGCAAAGCCTACGAAGTAGGAGCCACCATCACCTAGGAAGATCTTTCCAAAGGGCCAGTTCACCCAAAAAAACCCCCAGACGCAAGCAGCCAGAACTAAGCTTGTGCAGGCCAAAGTGGTGTCACCCACTTGATATGCGATCATGGCGTAGCCTAAAAAGGCAAGACTCGAGGCCGTGCTAGCGAGGCCATTGAAGCCATCAATGATGTTGATGGAATTGGCCACTCCGCCAACAGCAAATGCTGTGAAAACCACAGAAATAAGAGTGAATTGCAGCAAGTTGTCGACACCCCAAACATCCACCCGTGTCAGTGAATAATCGGTGATGTACCAGGCCAAGACACCAGAGGCGAATGTAGCCAAAAGGCGCTGAAGTACGCTCACGCGCTTGGTAATGTCTTCTGCGAAACCAAAGAGAAAGGCGGGCATTCCTGCGATGAGGATTGGCAAAATCAATTCCTGGACTGCTTGATCCGCGTTAAGCCAAGCCGCCCACAGGCCCAAAACAATGGGTACCCCGCCCACACGAGGTGTTGGCGCGGTATGAAATTTTTGAACTCCTTGAGCCTCATCCATTGAGACTTTGCCGTGCCAACGTTTGGTTAACACTAGCAGTACACACGCTGAAAAAGTGACCGCATAGCCCCAACCTGCCGGGAAAAGAGCGGGCAAAGTAAGGAAATCTCTGAGGGTCACAAAGAAATTCATAGTATTAGCAATACTGGTAATAATTTGTATTTAGCAAAAATTTAATACACATTTTAACTGAAATAAGTTTAAAAAGGTCTTGACGGGGTAATCGGCCCATCAAAGAGTAGGAGTGAGAAGTAGAATTTTTTCCAATGGAAAGGGTTCTATATGAAGAAGTCCAGACGTAGACTCCCCGAAACAGGCAACAAGATGAAAATAGGGGCTTCCGTCCTTTTAGGAGATGAGGATGAGGAAGTCGAAGTTCACGGAGAGCCAGATTGTGGCGATATTGGCCGAGGGCGACGCTGGGTTGCCTGTGGCTGAAGTTTGTCGCAAACACGGCATCAGCAACGCCCTGTACTACCAATGGAAGAGCAAGTATTCGGGAGTTTCGGTCAATGAATTGAAACGGGTTCGAGAGCTTGAGGCCGAGAACAGCAAGCTTAAAAAGATGTTTGCCGAACTGGCCTTGGAGAACGCAGCCATTAAGGATGTGCTGTCCCGAAAGTTGTGACACCGCACGCAAAGCAAGCGGCGGTGGAGTTGATGACAACCCACCACCACTTGTCAAAGGCCAGGGCCTGCCGAATCGTAGGCCTGTCGCGTTCGGTGTTGTACCGGCCCAAGGTGAACTGGTTGGAAAGAGACAAAGAAGTCATTGACGCTCTGAATGCCATCATCGCCAAGCGAGCGCGCTGGGGGTTTTGGAAATGCTATGAGCGCATGCGTTTGGATGGCTTGCCCTATAACCACAAGAAGGTACATCGGGTGTATTGCGACATGAAGCTGAACATGCCTCGAAGAACCAAGAAACGGCTGGTGACAAGGCCTGCGCAGCCATTGGTTTGCCCAAGCGAAGTCAACAATGTCTGGGCGATCGACTTCATGCGTGACACGCTTTATGACGGAAGACCATTCAGAACGTTCAATGTAATCGATGAAGGAAACCGTGAGGGATTGCGCATCGAAGTGGGAAGATCCATTTCCAGTCTTCGGGTAACGCGCATCATGAGTGAACTCGTAGAGTTCTACGGCAAGCCGTTGGCTATACGGCTGGACAACGGCCCCGAGCTAACCGCTGAATCATTCACAGAATGGGCAAAGGAGCAAGGCATTGAGCTTCGTTTCATCCAGCCAGGAAAGCCCAATCAAAACGCATTCATTGAAAGATTCAACAAGAGTTTCAGGGAGGAAGTGCTCAATGCCAATTTGTTCAACACGATGTCAGAGGCTCAAGAGGCAGCTGAAGTCTGGCTGACGGATTACAACGAGTACCGCCCGCATGAGTCCCTGGGAGACATGCCGCCGGCAATGTTCAAACCCAGGGGGTTTCAACCGGAAATCTCTACTTTTAATTTGTAGCCTTGACAGGGAAGTCTACGAACACACAGAAATCAGACATCGATATCATCGCAACCAACGACCTCATTCGAGAAGGTCAAAGTGTCAGGTGAATTGGGGCAACTCCAAGGCTGAGATAGTCGCGGAGGAGCTTGAAAAAAAGTGAGGAGTCCAGCTGGGGTTCAACGCCAACAGCTTAGCGCAGACATTTGCGCTAATCTGCGAGGGCGCGGGACTCGAAGGGGCCAGCAGCCAAAGCGGCCGCAGAACGTTTTTGACGCACTTGGTCAACCAAGGCATTGCCATTCACCGGCTCAAAACGCTGACCGGGCAACGCAGCATCAGCACCACCGCTGCCTACCTCTACAACAGCCCTAATTTGCTCAAGGCGGCGTTGGAGTTGGCTTGAGCATTTGAATTGGGCGAATTAACAATACCCTAATCCACTCCCCATTACGCACATACTCGTAAATACGATATCACAAACTATGCAACAGTTGCGGCCTGCCCATACTGGATAAGTAGAGTTTCGCGGCTGACCGCTAGGCTTGCACATACCCGTTCGGATTCATCTGCTGCCAACGCCAAGCATCGCGCATCATTTCGTCCAAACCTCGCTTTGATTTCCAGCCGAGCTCATGCTCGGCTTTGGTGGGATCGGCGTAGCAGGCCGCAATGTCACCGGGGCGTCGTGGAGCTATTCGATATGGCACTTGACGATCGCTGGCAGCCTCAAAGGCCCGCACCATATCAAGCACGCTGTAACCTTGACCGGTACCCAGATTCCAAAAATGAGCACCTTTGAGCGCTTCCAAAGCTGCCAGGGCTTTCAAGTGGCCGTCGGCTAAATCGACCACATGAATGTAATCTCGAACGCCAGTCCCGTCGGGCGTAGGGTAGTCGTGGCCAAAAACCGACAATTCAGACAGCTTGCCCACTGCCACCTGCGAAACGTAGGGCAAAAGGTTGTTGGGAATACCGTTAGGGTCCTCGCCAATTAACCCACTTTCGTGCGCACCTACTGGGTTGAAATAACGAAGAATCGCGATGCGCCAACGTGGATCAGACACGGACAAGTCACACAGCATGTCTTCCACCATCAGCTTGCTGCGGCCATAGGGATTGGTGGGTTTGCCGACCGAGCAGCTCTCAGATATCGGCATTTGGGCTGGCTCACCATAAACGGTTGCCGACGAGCTGAACACAAAGCTATAAACGCCAGCATCTGCCATGGCCTGAAGAAGGACCTGGCTTCCATGCACGTTGTTGTCGTAGTAACGAAGGGGCTGTGAAACACTTTCGCCTACAGCCTTTAGACCTGCAAAGTGCAACACTGCATCGATGGTATGTTCAGAGAAAAATCGCCCAAGCAGCGCGCTATCTCGAATGTCGCCCTGAATGAATTTGGCGGCACGACCAGCAATCTTCTCCACCCTAAGCAAAGACTCAACCGAACTGTTGCTGAGGTTATCAAGAACCACCACCTCAAAGTCAGCTTGCAGCAGTGACAGTGTGGTGTGAGAGCCTATGTAGCCAGCGCCACCTGTAACAAGGATTTTTCTCATTCGTTAACCCTTTCAAGCAAGCGTTCCAAGTAAACACTCGCCGCATCCCAGCCTTCCACTGGTGCCCACGGCGCAAGATCTTTTGGCTGATTCGGGTCGAAAGGTCCCGCTTTCACCTCTAGCAAAACGCAGCCAGGCTCCAATGCAATCACGGTATGCCAAGTACTGGAGGCCACCTCCGCACCTACCGCCATCTCATCTCCATGCTTTTCGGTGCCAAAGCGCAGCACGTTGGTCACGGCGCCTTGGTCATCAAAAGCCACCATGACCATCACACCTCTTACCGCAATCAGTAGCTCATCCCTCGGGTCAGAGGCATGCCGATGAGGGCGAATGTAGCTGCCAGGCTCAATGGCGTTGAACAAACGCTGGCTTGCCTCTTGATAACTTTGGTGGACGTTACGGTGCTGACGAAGCCTCGGGCTGACTTTGGCCTGGCCAGTCAAACCGTCCAGATAATGAGCGTCAAAAATTTTCACTCGGTCACCTGACTCGCTTCAAGCTGAAAGCGCAGAGACGATTTGGCGGACCGTCTTCTCAACAGTAAACTCACGCTCGAATAGGTTTCGGCAACGAGACGATATTTGAGCGTCTGATTCAATCTGATCCATCAGCTGGTTAGCAAACTGCACCAGATCGTTTACCAGGTTGCTTTCGCAGACTTGGCCCACCTGCTCGTTGCGAATCATCTGGGCCAGATCGTTACCTGCATTGACATTTGCTAGCACAGGCAAGCCGCTCTGCATGTAGGTCAAAAACTTACCAGGAATGTTGTGCGACTGATGCCGTGGGTCCAACGCCACGATTCCTGCACTGCACTGGGCATACAGGTCGGGGATTTCGTCCGGGTGAATTTCGTCAAAAAACAGGACGTTGTCCATTTTTCGCGCTTTAGTTGAAGCTTTGAGCCGATTCGAATCGCTACCACGTCCAACGAAAAGAAAACCGACATCCCTTCGGTGGAGAAATTTCTCGGCTAGATCGATCAAGATGTCCATACCTTGGGCGATTCCCATATTTCCGGCGTAAACAAACACTTTGCGCCCAGCTAAAGCCGTCTCACTAACGCGAATGGGGCAGAAGTCCTTCGCAGGCATACCCAGCCAGTTTTGCAGTACTTCCAACTTTCGCTCTGGTCCATGGCGCCAACTATCAAAGTAAACGCAATTGCCTGGCGCTTGGACCCCAATCACATTGGCTACAGAATACTGGTAATTTGCAACAGCCTTGAAGAACTTGTAAGGCAATCCGCGGCCCATCAAACCCATATCAGCAGCCCACTCGGGAAAAATGTCACGAATGATCAAGTATCCCTTGCATGAGCTTGCACTCATCAACACTTTGGCAATTGGCCCCAGGAAAATGGTGGGAGAGTGCCAAATCACACCATCCCAACGATTTTCGGCAACAGGGCTTTTGCGGAAATTGCGCAGCATTACAAAAGGCATCAATATCTCATTTATGGTGCGGCTAATATAATTAATATCTTTATTATTTAGCGCATGCAAGCGAAGCACCTTTACACCGTCAATATTTTCCAAATCCCAACTAGATGGCAAACTAGCTGTGGGTAGTATTACAGTAATGGAATGCCCTTGCCGAACAAACTCGCGTGATAAGTCTCGTAATTGAACTGCTCCAGACGCCCGCATTGGCGGAAAAGTATCGGCTATCAGTGCGAAGTGCATTTATATTTTTCTCTGAAATGAATTAATTTGAAAAAAAATAAATAAATCAAAGATATCGATTGATATGTCCTATTAGTCGCCCATGGAAAATTGACAAACAGATAAATGCACACATCATGGAACCCGCGTTGAGTGGTTTAGATATAAAGAAATACTGCAATTCGAGTGAAAGTTACCCAATCAGGCCACCTGCAGCAAGCAAAATAAAAAGCCGATGACTTTTTTCGAGCGAAAGTTTGGTAAATTAATTAAATTTTCTAGTCTTGTTACCACGCTTATCAGTAAGACCCCGTTTTACCCACAATGCGCTATGGGGATCGCCCACAGAGATTTGCTGATCAGGGCGGGGAGCCTTGGTATAGTAGTAAAGGATTAGAGACTTGCGGGTATGCTCAATAGGAAAAGCTATTGGGTCAGGCAAGCCATGGAAACTGAAATCGTGAGAATCGAAAATCACCAGCCTATTAAAAAGTGGCGGCACACGTTTTAAGCAATCAGTACCAGTCTTGTCATAGAGACCAAATTCACCCCCCCAGTCAGGTTGCCAATCATGGTTGAAGTACAAAATAGCATTGAGTCGTCTATTTAGACCTGATGCATCATGATAATTGCCATCAATGTGCACGTCTAGCAAACCACCCCGACTAGTAACATTTAGTCCCCCTCCTGAAAAATACGGATCGGACATCAATTTAGGTATGCTCAGGCGCGAGGCCATCGAACGCAACATGTCAGCAGAGTTCAAAATGCGTACAACTTCAACTATGTTTTCTGGAATATCAAACTCAGATTTCCAGTTTGTCCTATACTTCACTTCAATGTCTTCGTCATTTGCAAATTCCCAGCATGGATGATCAAGCGAAGGAAAACTATTCAGACACGCGTCTGCCATTTTGGGGTCAAGAAAGTCATCAATAACAATGTGTTTGTAAGGCTCATCAAAATATTCCAAACCAAGTTTCGAATTCAGGATTTTTTCAGAACATGTTTGCGATATATAACGTAGTTCATCTTGACTCCATAGTGACATTTCAATTCTCCTTTAAAAGTCAGTTCTTTGCCAAACCCGGCGGTTTATAAAGTCGGTATAGCTTTGAATAATGCGTAGTACCTTGTCAGACACATTAAAAGGTGCATAATCCGTTACCAACCGCAAGGTGCGTTCGGAACCCCGAGGCTGGGTTTCCAAAATGCCTAAGCTTTGAATAACTCGGTCAATGCTCATGCCCACAAAAATCACAGCAGCCTCTTCAAACCCCTCGGGCCGCTCATGAACTTCGCGCAAGTTCAGCGCCGGAAAGTTAAGAATAGAAGACTCTTCGGTGATCGTGCCGCTGTCTGACAACACGGCACGCGCTTGCGTTTGTAGCTTCACATAATCCAAAAAACCAAAGGGCTTCAAAAACTGAACGAGCGGATGCGCAGTCAAATCCAATGTATCCATACGCTTGCGTGTGCGTGGGTGGGTTGAAACAATCACTGGCTCTTGGTAGCGCTCAGCCAGCGCATTTAAGATAACGAACAGCTTTTGCAAGTTTTCAGGCGAATCCACATTTTCTTCACGGTGCGAACTCACCAAGAAGTAGTGCTGCTGGGTTAGTCCAAGCCGTGCCAACACGTCTGATGCTTCTATGCCCGGCATGTAATGCTCAATGACCTCACGCATGGGGCTACCGGTCTTAATCACCTGGTCTGGCGGCAAACCTTCACGCAACAGGTAATCACGGGCAATCTCGCTGTAGGGAAGGTGAATGTCGGCTATGTGGTCAACAATACGGCGGTTAATTTCCTCGGGCACCCGCAAATCAAAACAGCGATTTCCCGCCTCCATGTGAAAAATTGGAATCTTGCGGCGCTTGGCTGCTATAGCCGTCAAAACGCTGTTGGTATCGCCCAACAACAACAATGCCTCGGGCTGGTGTTGTTCCATTGCCTTGTCAGCAGTCATGATCACTTGACCAATGGTCTCAGCTGCGGTAGTGCCGGCAGCTTCCAAAAAAGAATCGGGTTTGCGGATACCCAAGTCACTGAAAAAGACTTCGTTCAATTCATAATCATAGTTCTGACCAGTATGCACCAGCACATGGTTACAATACTGGTCTAACTTAGGTATAACACGCGAAAGACGAATGATCTCTGGCCTAGTGCCTACAATGGTCATTACCTTGAGTTTACGCATTTAATGCAGCCCGAATGATGTCCAGCTTCATCAAGGTTCTCTTAACACCTTCCACATCAAGGCGTTCTGTGTTGTGAGAGGTGTAGTCATCAAAAGTCGGGATCGCAACTTCACCCTCTACAAAGTATTTCGCGTAATTAAGGTCGCGTGAGTCGGCGGGAATGCGGTAGTAATCGCCCAAGTCATCCGCCCTTGCCATTTCTTCGCGAGACAAAAGCGACTCGTAAAGCTTCTCACCGTGGCGTGTTCCAATCACCCTCACTTCGCTTTTGCTTCGCAATAATTCCTTCATCGCTTGCGCCAAGTCACCCACCGTTGAAGCAGGTGCCTTTTGAACAAAAATATCGCCTGATTGTGCATGGGTGAAAGCATACAAAACCAAGTCTACCGACTCACCCAATGTCATCAAAAAGCGAGTCATATTTGGATCAGTAATCGTCAATGGCTTAGCTGCACATAATTGATCCAAAAAAAGCGGAATCACCGATCCACGTGAGGCCATTACGTTGCCATAGCGAGTAGCGCATAAAACTGTTTTACCAGGGTCGCATAGACGAGACTTGGCAACCATCACCTTTTCCATCATTGCTTTTGAAATACCCATGGCGTTGATGGGGTACACAGCCTTGTCAGTGCTTAATACAACACAACGTTTAACCCTGTTGGCGATAGCCGCTCGCATAACATTTTCAGCACCTTGCACATTTGTGCGTAAGGCCTCCATGGGATAAAATTCGCATGATGGTACTTGTTTTAGTGCAGCTGCATGAAACACATAATCTACACCCTGAAATGCGTCATAAACACTGTCATAATTACGCACATCCCCAATGTAAAACTTGACCTTGTCATTCTTCAAGGCAATGCGCATATCTTCTTGTTTTTTTTCATCACGACTAAAAATACGAATTTCAGCAAAATCAGTATTCAAAAAACGCTGTAGTACAGCGTTACCAAAAGAGCCGGTCCCACCAGTAATAGCCAAAATTTTATCTTTAAACATGAGATATTCCCTCCTATATAAATTATTTTTAAAATAGCAAAATTTTTATTATTTGACAAAAGTCAAGATTATCTGGGAAAGGATGATACAGTAGAGTACCGCAATTCTTAAAATTTGCGGTATGTGCACAAATAATTAAACTCTCATCATCACAAATTTTAGAATTATCATTCATTGGTGTATCCTTAAATCTATGGGTTAAATTAATATCTAATTGGCATAGAAGCACGCATTTTATCAATCAATTGTGACCACTTTGCTGGTTTGTAACCAGTGGCTTGTCTAAAGCGAGATGAATCTAAAGAGCGATCAATCACAAACTGATAATCCTCAATAATTTCAATATCTTTACTGTAAGAATGCGCAACAAGTGTAAGAAGATCAAACTTAGTGATGGGTTCTGCGGATACATGATAAAGTCCGTGAAGCTTGGTGTTAGGAATTACGTAATCCTGAATTATTCTCGCAATTTCAACGGTGGGCAATCCAGAAAATATAGCTCTCTTAAAGCCCTTAACCTGATCTTCCTGCGCCAGAAACCAACTTACTAAACTGCGAGCTCCATTGAGCTCGTGACCAATAATGGAAGTACGCAAAGTAATAGCGTGGGGATAGTCCACTTCACCTAAGTATTTACTACGACCATAAAGATCGTTGGCATCTACTTGATCAGATTCAACATACATACCTTTAGCACCCGAAAAAACACAGTCGGTACTAAAGTGCACTAACCGAGCCCCTGCAACATCGCACAACCGGGCAAGCCGATGCGGCAGCAGGGCATTAATGGGAATGGCAAATAGAGGATCGTCAGATGCAGCGAGCTGTTTGACAAGGCCGATGCAATTTATAACGACTTCAGGACGTACATAGGAAAACAATCGGGTCAAACAATCAAGATTTTCAACATCAACACCAGAAATGATATTTCTATGCAAATCGGTTGGCAGGAGTCGCATAGCGTCGAATGACCTAACGGAAGCGAAAACCTCTTGATCGGGTCTTTTCGCTAACAATCGTAATACAGCATTTCCAAGCATCCCAGATGCACCTAATATTAATATTTTCATAAATCAGAAATCATATGTTTTTTGAATTTGCTACCTTCGCAAGGAAACCGAACGTTTCATTGGAACATCGTTGCCAAGAATACGCCTTCGCAAGCGCAAAACCTTCGTGGGCTAAGCGTTGCCGTAGATTAGGGGAACCAACCAGCTTACGCAAGGCAGCAGAAATGCTTTCGGCAGATTCAGGATCAAAATACACACCAGACTTACGCAAAACCTCAGGCATTGGACCCATTTTCGAACATGCAATTGGAAGACCCGCAGCCATACACTCTAGTAAAATATTAGGCATATTTTCACAACTAGATGCAAAAACAGCAGCATCAGCATTTTGGTATATCGCATTCATTTGATCATAAGGAATCGGACCGTAATATTTGACCCACTGACCATCTGGATCATAGTGTTGCAAACTTCTCTGAAACCTTTTTAAAGCAGGTCCGTAGGCTGGCCCAACAAGTTCAAGCCGCAAAGGCCAACCTGTTGCCTGCCGCAATTTTGCAACCGCTTCAACCACATGCCATTGATGCTTGTACTGATCAATGATCGATACATACAACAAATGAAAAGGTGTGGAAATTGAATAAGCTTCAATAGACTTTTGCGACCTTGGTTGTATGTAAAAACGTTCATTTAAACCATGTGGAATAGTAGCGCTCCCTCCAGCAAGTTTTCCAGTTATTGCTTGAACGGAGTCTTTGGCGTATTCACTAAGAAAAATTGAACTTGTGGCTCGTCGAAATGTGTAACCTTGAACAAAACGAAGCAGCAGTAGTTTAAATGACAGACGGGACCAACCATAACGCTTGAGTTCATGCCACTCAAACGGTAAAAGGTTTTGACTCATTGCAACCACGGGCTTGAAATCACCAGAATAACTGCCACCGGGAACAAATAAAACATTACACCTTGCCGTATGCGCAGCCCTAGTCAAGAAAAATCGTTGCCAAAAAACGCGTAACAACAGACTTCCGTTTAAAAATGTCGGTGAAATTTTTTCAAGCCAAGGCCTATCCTCAATTAGTGCTAACGTAGCAGAACTGCCCCAAACAGTGACCTTACTAATGCCATATTGATGTGGCATGGCAGCATGCAACAGTTCAATCAGATGTGTACGCCCACCACCGTGTCGAATGTTTGTAGCATCAATACCAATGATTAAAGGCTGCTTGTTCTTTTCACTAAATGATAAGCTGTTCATCCTGGCATTATACAAAAAAGAAAAAGTAGCAACTTTTATTGATGATAAAAAGATCAATTTATAAATCTTTCGAAGGGTCAATCCTTGGGAGGAGAAATTTATTGCTAAAGGGAGAGTTGTACGAATGATTGGTAGTAAAGCATTTTGAAAATCCACGTCGTTCAAGAATATTAAGAGCAAAATTGGTATATCCACCATTTGCAAAAGCATAATAAAAATCATCAACTCCGAGTGAAGATAGAAAGTCCTTGGTAATGTCAATTTCAACTTCTATTTCATCATCGGTACAATACCGAAAGTCGAACGAATGATTTCCATGTCCTCCGATTAGATGCCCCAAACTAGCGATATACTTAACTTCGTTTAAGTCAAGATAAAATTTTTTAATTAATTCAACCAAATCTAATTGGCAAAACTTATGAAATAACTCGTATAATATTTTATTCCTAAAATCTCGACTACCGTATTCACGTAGAAAACGGGTTATGAATATCATTTCTCTAGTCCAAATGTTATTTTTCCATTTAGATTTATAAAATGAATTTATAACGTCCGGATCAATTTGATATTTTTCAATAATTTTCATGATCTCTATTTCTATATATTTAGGATCAGAAGATGCGACTATAAACTGTATGAGGTGCGAGTCAACAAAACCACTGTTCATAATAGGAGCAACTGGGACAAAAAATATCCCACGTTTACCTATTTTAAATAAGTGCTCTGCAGCAAAAATATGATCTTTCAATCCATCATCAAACGTATATACAAAACCATTAGAATCAAATAATTCACTATTGTAATTTAAAGGTGGAAATTTTTCAAATAAATTTATGAATTCAGCATTTCTAAAAAAATAAGGTAACTTATATCGCTCAGGAAAGAAATTTTGATCAATATCGCGTATGTCGTGAATCATTAAGTAATTCATTCGATTGTCGCCGTTTTGATAAGAAGCTTACGGCCATCTACTGTTCTTATAAACGCATTAGGATACGGATCACCAAGGGCGTTTATCTTATTCAATAATTTATTTGAATCTAATCTCGATAAATCATCTAACGTGATTTCACTTTGCTCTGGCTTTCTCCTAGGCAGTATAGTAGCTAAATTTTCATCTTGAACAGTTCCCTTCATGAATACGGCATCATTTATCCTATAGGCAAAATCTTCTAATAGTAAAACTGATGCAGACGTCATGTTATTAAATATAGAGGGAATAGGACCACGCAGACATAAGTCGGTCTTTGATAGAACCGGACCAGCATCTAGATACTCATTCATGCGAAATAGCGTTAACTTTGTATCAAGTACACCTTCTAACACTTGATTTTGTATTGGTGAACCGCCACGATATTTTGGCAAATCAGACGGATGTATACAGTAACAATTACCGTGACTGACAACTGAGGCGGGTATAATTTTGCTCCATCCTACAAATACCAAATGCATATTTGCAGAAAACTTAGTAGAGATAAAAAATTCAAATTCTGATTCAGATTTTATTTGAACATGTCTAAATTTTATTAGAGAAAAGGCCTTTAATGCCCAGTCTCTGTAGCCAATCAAAATAATATCCATTACAGCACCTTTGATAAAGCAAAATATTTTACAGTTCGAAGCATATGACGGAATCCATCATTATAAATGACAACTTCTGAATTTGAAGTTCCATCCCAACCAGAAATTCTCGGTATTGTAGAAAAGCAATAATTTCTCTGTTTTCTAAGACGAAGTCGTTCAGCCATTACATGCTCTAGATCATCGCCAACTGAGTCATTTATTGAGAGTTTTATATCTTTAAACAGTGAAAGATAGACATTTCTTGCAGCACAAAAAAAGGCTGAATTTATATATAATAAGTCTAATCTGTTTCCTACAATCGGTTTACATTTAAATTCACAAAATAAGTCCTTCTTATTGAATCTATCAAGATTTGTAATCATCCTTTTCCCGGTTACTTTCATAAAATTATTTGAATTCTTGATAATTTTAGAGTTCATTAATGCGAATTCAATATCTTCAGCCTCACCATAACCTTTGCCTAGTTTTGAAATAGCACTTGAGTTATTTTCGTAAGAGAGTATCTCTAATCTTGAATTATTCGCCATTTCATATTTAAATCCTGTGCCATCAACTATTACTACTTCAATATTTGGATACTTGTCTTGCCAAGACTTTAAAGCGGCAAGTGTTGAACGCAGTCTCTCACTTCTATCCGTCATAGATAAATATGGTACAGACTTGATGTTAATGGCAGATGTAATTAGCAGAGGGGGAAGGTTTATAGTTGACATAGGAAGATTAGCAATTCAAAAAAATATAATATCATATACTTATATCTACGAGTAGATAAAAAACATACCTAATTCAAAATTTCAGTGTATAGCACTGGTTTTAAGAATATCAGGGTGGAGTATTGGTGAATAATCGCTAGCATTTCTTTGACAAAGGACTGAAGTGATTATACTCGATACATTATCTTGACCGACTTTGTTTTCTGAGGCTTTATAATCTTAAACATTATTTTGAAGATTAAATAATTTATTATTGCCAATTATTTTGATGCGCTACGAGCTAGCAACTCTTTCACAACTACATACGCGAATCGATCACCTATAGCATTCTCACGGAGAAGCCGAAAAACATTTAATGGTTTGTATATAAGCGATTTCACCAAATGAAATACAATCAAAATTCCGGTATATGACCTCAGATTTGTTTTCCACTCTATAAATTCAAAATATCCGTCAGACTGCAAACGCTTTCTTATCCAGTCAACAAAGCGCTTGTAAGTTACTTCATCCGCATCGATTGGATCTGCTAACCCTGCCCTGCGCAATAGATACGAGACAATGGCCAACCTGCAATCAACAATTTGATCACGTCCACCGTCACTTAGTGAAATTTGTCCTGAATGTTTACGTATACGCAATAAGGGTTCTTGGATAGACGCCATATCGCCATGTTCAGACAGGCGTAACCACAAATCGTAATCCTCTGCACGACGGATTCGCCCCCTGTAACCGCCATTATCAAGTACCAAAGCGCGACTATAAAATGCAGAAGCGTGCGGAGGAAAACGTCGTGCAGTGAGCAAATATTTGAGCAAACCTGCGTGCCCAGCTGGATAAATGAATTTTGCACCCAAATATCCACTTTCATTAATTATGGTTAGACCAGTCCCAACAAATACTACATCGCAATGGATCGAGACAAAGGCAACTTGCTTTTCTAACCGGTTCGGCTCACAAATATCGTCAGCATCCATTCGGGCAATCCAATCACCTCGAGCGCAACGCAATCCAACATTTAGTGAGTCAGCCAAGCCAGTATTTTTTTTAGGAACCAAAATAATGCGATCATCCTTTAGTGCGTACCGCTGCAATATATCAAGACTGTTATCAGTGCTTCCATCATCGATAATCACGAATTCAAAATCTGTGAAAGTTTGACCAAGCACACTCTCTACAGATTCCACTAGCCAGTCAGCCGCATTAAAACAGGACATTAGCACGGAAACAAGCGGCTTACCATTCACTTCGTTACTCACAGTTGGATCCATTCATCAGGCAGCAGGCCTTCAAAACCCCATGCCATTTTTCCATGGTTAATTCGCACTTTTGGAGCTATGACAATTTTTCCTTGACGTTCCGACAGCCAAGCTCCCCACCAACTAAATGTGCTGTTAGCAATGATGAAGTGCTGACAAAGAGACATAAGCCAGAGATCGGCGTAAGCATTTTCGTCACCCTGGTTGTGAGAAACCACAGTCACACGGCCCCGAGGAAATGCTAAACGACTTAGCGCAGCACTGGGCTGATCAGAAAAAACGAAATAGTGCGCTTGAGGTTCCATAGCATCAATGTAAGCAATGGCTCTGTCATAGTAGTCTGAAGCAACATTACTTCCTGCGCTCTCATCAGGTCGATCGAAAAAACGAACGTGCACTGCCACAGAAACGCATTTATCAATCTGCTGCTTCATTTCACAATTTGCAAAATCAACAGGCGGCATGAATTTCAAATCTGTACGCAATATTTTTTCAATATCCTTAAAATACCTCTCACTTTGCCAGTAGCCTTCAAGAAAAATGTTTTTTTTAAATCTTAACTCTAATAAGCGAGAATCGTAATCGTCGCCGGTTTGGCAGATGTGCGTTCGATATTTAAATGGCAAAAATTTATTAATTTTACGGTTTAAATATCGACGCACACGTTTATAAAAAGAAATATCAAAATTTTTAAATTGAATGTTATCAGGTATGAGAAAATGATTAAGCTGGCAACTTCTTTTGTAAGTGCTATCACGCTCAAAACCACTTGCAAAATCTACACATAAATCTGCATGATTAGAGATAGCTAAACGCCTAGCCGCTGCATATATAAATAGCTGGTTTCCTATACCGCCTACAAGGCGACAAGTAACTTTCATAACGCCCCCTTAAAGGCAAAAGACTCGCTCCGAAGATGATCCAATTTTTTATTCTTTAATAAATTATTGTAACAATAATTACGCTCATAAGCAATTAGGCCGAATAAAATAGATATAATCATAAAAAAAGAAGGTTGCGTTAAGTTGTCTTCAGTAAGTGAAGAAAACACATATGCAATTACGAAAAATATAAAAAACCTAAACTCTGTTTCAATCGATGAATAGATTCTCAATAATCCTTGAGTAATAAAATATAATATAAATATTGATATGAGACCTAACTCAACCGATAATTGCAAAAACGATGACTCAAATCCCGTAGGAAAGCTCTCCAGTTTTTTGTACGTTTCAGGGTACAAGAAGGAAAACTGCGTGAAAAATAAATGATTATTTGAATCAAGATATTGAGGCAAGTAAAACAAACCGATACCACTAAAAATGTTATCAAAGAAAGAAATGGCTGCAGAATGAAAGAGCATGACACGAATATCTAAAGCCGCAAGCTGCATAAAACTAGTCGCAGTCATAAAATAAATCAATATCAGGAAGAGAGTTGTGGTTATAGTCGAATAAACTCTTATACGATTAATTTTATTACCGGCAGTAACCAAAATTATAGCAATGAAGAGGCCCACCATCTGCGACCTTGATCCCAATAGCATGTTTATTGCTATCAATAATAATAAATAAAGAAAAAAACGCCGAAGGCTTTGCTGACAATTTGAGATCATTTGCCAGACAATAACTATATAAAACATCACTAGCGCCGACAATTTCTGCTTAACAAGAAACTCTGATGGTAACATAGAATTTGCACTTGAGTATAAGTAATTTCTGTCAACTAAAAAAATATCAACTAACCCATGGTCAACAATAGGGTATAAAATATATATAGTTACAGCTAAAAACACTGCTCTACGCAAATAAGTAGCAAACTTAACACGCGAACTATATTTCATTCTCGCAATTAGTGTAATTACTGCAGTAAAACCAATTGAAAATAATAGAAAATTTATTATCCACTTTCCGGCATAGTTGCCTATTATTAAATATTGCAACAACGGGAAAACCATAACAAAGAGCAATATCGTCTTTAAGTTTTTTGGAACAATAATTTGCCCCTTTAAACATATAATTATTACTAAGCCACTTAGAACAAAAAAATAATTGTAAACTGTAGTTAGTGATTCAATAAAAGACATTAAAAAAAGAAACACTAAAAACGATGCATCTAATCTCATAATTCAGTTTAAATGTTTCGCTTGTGAAAAAATGTTAAATTTAAAGTTTGCGTAATGTGATTGATCTCATCATAATTATTATATCTTTTACGCGAGCAATCAAGAAAGCCCCTTTGGTACCAAATGTAAAACTATTTTTTTGTAGACTATTTAGGAATAGTCTAACTAAACTTAATATATCCCCCATACCATTTACCTTTAACTTACCAGATAACTTGAGAAGAAGTTTTATTGAATCCTCATTATCATCAATCGATAATTGACGCAAATTTTCAGACCATATTCGACTAAGCGCAATCACCATACGGTCTTGGTGCTTATCCCATCCTTTTTTTGTGCTGTAATCATAAGTATTAACTATATTAGGTAAGTTTGCAAAATTCGCACCAGCGTAAAGCAAATCGACAAATATTTTATAATCTTCACAAAGATGAAATTCAGGGTTGTACTTGATTCCATTTCTATCTAGAAAGTCTCTTCGCATCATCACGGTCGGGTGGAGCATTGTTGTTCTTACAAAGAGACCCGCCTTTATCAAATTGTCAGTTCGCGGTGGACGATTGATTTTCTTTGAACCATCGGAGAAATGCATTAGCTGTGCACCACCAACAACCGAAATTGATGAATTACTGTTTAAGTAATTAACTTGTTGTTCAATTCGTCTTGGATACATTTCATCGTCAGCATCTAGTCGAGCAACATATTCTCCCCGAGCAATTTCTAGACATCGATTCAAAGATGATGGTAGTCCAATGTTACAAGTATTTCTTAGTATAATAATATCAATTGTATTACTATTCTTAAATTCCGAAATTATTTCAAAAGTTCGATCAGTCGAACCATCATCACATAAAATAATCTCTATATTTGAATAATTTTGGCGAACAATGCTGTCTAAGCTCTTTCGAATAGATAACTCTCCGTTAAGGACTGACATAAGAACAGATACTTTATTCATTTACTAAATCTCTAAACCCATCAACTAATCGAGCGGTTGTGTATAGGATGTAAATGAAAATATATTCAGAAACGTTAGTATAGTGAGAGTATCGAGTATTCAATAGAGATCGCAGATCCTTTGTCACCTGGATTTTTTCTCTAAAGATCTTTATATAAATATATTTGTAAAAATTTATTCTCGTTTTAGATGTTTCGTAATTCACTATATATTTATTTATCTTTTTAGCTTCAATAAAGCTTAATGGTAAAAGCGTAAGTAATGTAAATGATGTCCAACAATCGAGAAGTGCCTTTCCAGGTTGATACGTTGATGGTTTTTCAATAAATTTTTCAATTATTTTTTTGTTTGAAACATAAATACAGTCTCCTTTTAGCAAAGCCATCAAGGGCATGGCAACATGTGCAATGCGACTTGAAAGAGTACGATAGCTGTAAGAGATATATTTTTCCACGATTTTTCGTGAAAAAACTGAATTCCCACCCAAAATAAAATCACCCAATGTGAGCCCGCTTTTGACAAGAGCATCTATTGAGTGAATTTGTAGACTAGTCTTATATGTTGAATCGCATCTAAAAAAATATGCAACTGCATCAGGACAGTTAGTCTGCGCTTCATTCAAGACTTCCTCGAAGTTTTCAGTGGGTAGTTTTGAATCACCCAGAAAATATATCCATTCTGCATTACATTGCTCATATACTCTTAGTATACTTTCATCTACCCCCGTCCTGCACTGATTAATACTTAATTTTATGGCTAGTTTATCGCACCAGCGCTCTAACTGTTCGCTTGGTGGCAAACTTTGCGAGTCTGGTTCTGTAAGTATTATAACGTCTGTTTTGCGACTAACTGATTTGTGAAGCCGCTCCAATATCAATGCAAGGTTCGCTGGCCGCTCGTAGGTAGGTATAACAATAGAATAATTCATGTCATTTAGCCATTTGGCTATCTATCATATTGCATATCATTTTTTCAAAGCTAGTCATTGGCTTCCAGCTGATTGTTTCCTTTAGCTTAGTGTTATCTCCGATACGCGTATGGTTGATCCTAGAGACGCTCTCTTGATTTATTGAAACATAGTCTTTATAATCCAACCCTCTATATGAAAAAGCCACCTCACAAAACTCACGGATGGTGTGGCCCGATCCGGATGAAAAAATATAATTACCGACTTTAGCCTTAAAAAGTAGCTGATAGGCCGCTTCCATATAATCTTCAGCAGCACCCCAATCCACTACGGTACTCAGATCGCCCAAAATGAGTTTGGCATTTTTTCGTTTATTAAAGTTCGCAACAAATTCCACTATCTTCATCGTAACAAACTTACTTTTACGGTATTGCGATTCATGATTGAACATTATTCCAACAGTAGTATTTAAGCCAAAATTTTCGCGGTAATTATCACATAATTTCATAGATGCATGTTTGGAAATAGTGTATAGATCGTTCAGCTCAAGTTCTGATTGCTCATTTAGTCTATCGTTAAGATTGGGTTTGAAAATTAGGCTTGACGAGGTAAAAAAGAAACGTGTTCCCAAATTTAATGCTTTTATTGCATCTAGACAATTTAATACTCCAATTGTATTTATTTCAAAATATAAATGATTATTCTCTGTCTTCTGTTGCTCTGTTGATGACGTGTGATGTGCCGCAAAATAGAATATATATAGAGGCTGGGCTTGAAAAATAGCCGTAAACACTTGAGTGTATTCCCGGATGTCGCAATTATTTCTATTAATATTTATGCATGATATTCCTTTGCGTGCTAGTATTTCACGCATTATCTTTCCATCTTGGCCTTCGGACCCAACTATCAATGCATTACTGGTTTTCATATCTACGCTATAGCCGACTTTATAAAAGAATGTAAATTGTATTTATCTTTATCTTGTGGTTCTATCCATATAAAATCTTTGCTTTGATCATCGAGATAAACTTCAAATGAACCATTCCAATCAATTTCGAATATAGTAGTAATTGAATGAAAATGGGATCCCCCTTCGTAAAAAAAAAGTTCGTATGTCCCACATTGTTTTGGTTCAAAATTCAGCAAAAATCCACACTCTTGCAATGCTTTTCGTTTTGCTGCATCCGACATCCGTTCATTCATAAGAACCCGGCCACCAGGTAGCCACCATTGGTCTTTAGCCGGAGAGTTGCATCGCCTCAGAAGCAACACATGACCAATTGAGTTGCGTATAAGCAAGTCGACACAAACGATTGGCATGCTAGCCACAATCGTCTGGTATAGACCATCGTTAATTTTCAACATAATTAAAGTGAAATAATCTCAAGTCGTGGCAATGGAAAAACAAGTTTTTTACCTTTGTACCTACCACATTCAAGAAAGTAATCACGAAAATGCCATGGCAATATTAGGAAGTAATCTATATTTTCAAGCAGAAGGTCTGATTCATTTACTATTGGTATATGCGAGCCTGGTGTTAATCGACCGAACTTGTCTGGGTTAACTTCACCAATAGCTACAAGGTCACTTGAGGTTAGGTTCAAGTATTGCAACAATACATTGCCTTTGGTCGACGCACCGAGTGCTGCAATACGTTTTCCCGTAGCTTTGCATTCCTGCAAAAAGTGATCTATTTCTGTCTTAGCATCTTTGATACTGGCGTTGAATACTTCATACGGAGCGAGAGTTGATGTTTTAAGTGCATACTCACTTACCATCAAAGACTTTACATTTGGCGTGGCTACTCTTGAGCTGGACTTGTGTGCCGCAGTGACTGAGAAACTTCCTCCATTAACATCATTTAACTCAACATCAATTACCTTAAGTCCAGCAGCATTCAGAATCCAGACTACCTGTTCAAGTCCATAATATTCAAGATGTTCGTGACAAATAGTATCAAATGATTTTTTCTCTAACATCAGCGGCATATAGCTTTGCTCAAAAAACCACATACCATCACTGTCCAATACATTGGCAATTTGCTTACAAAAGTCGATTGGAGATTCTAGATCATAAAACATTGAGAACGAAGTAATAACCTTTGGCTTACGTCCATCTGTATGCTCAAGTAGGGAGTTGCTTGAAAAAAAGGCTGGTATTAGTTCAATTCCAACTTGATAGTATTTTCGAAATTTTTCCCCCGTTGGATCCACACCAATACGTCGAATTGTCGGTGGATAGAAGCCCAAGGTTGTACCATCATTGGCACCAATATCCACAACAATATCACCCGCTTCAAGCGCCGTAATGCTCAAAATTCGATCTACCTTGGCTTTAAGGTGTTTAACCATAGAGGCGTTCAAGCCTGAGCGATAGCCATAATTTTCGCCATACATTTCATCCAATTCAAAACTCTCAGAAAGCTGCAACAACGAACAAACCGGTATGTTACTATCAGCATGACATTTAACCAGTGCAAGTTGACCTTTACTTATTTTTTCTTCACTTGTGCGTGGAAAAACCCCAGTTAAATATTGCTCCCCCAAGTCCACTACTTGTACAAGATTAATGTTTCCGCATACTCTGCATCGCGTGATTTTTTTACTCATAATTTTTCCTTTTTAATTTAGTGCTTATTTTTTGCAATATTTAAATACTGAATTCAATTTGTTAAAGTTAATTTATTTTAATAACATTTCATATTTACCCATCCGCTTTATCTTTCCATTTTCTAATTCAATAATTTGATTGCATTTTTTTAATGTTGTTAATCGGTGTGCAACTATCACAATAGTTAACTCGCTGCTAAGTGCTTCCAACGCTTGCATGACGGTTGACTCGGTATCATTATCCAATGCGCTAGTAGCTTCATCGAATATTAAAATACTGGACTTTTTATACAAAGCCCTAGCTATGCCAATGCGCTGGCGTTGTCCGCCTGATAATTGCACTCCACGTTCGCCTATTTTGGCAGAATATCCTGATGGATATGATTGAATAAGATCAGAAATCTGTGCTTGGCATGCTGCGTATTTCATACGTTCCATATCAATCTTGTCAATTGGTACACCAAATGCTATGTTTTCACCAAAAGTTCCATCGGATAGGACAATGGTTTGAGGAACATGAGCAACATTATTTTGCCACGCAAGTCTTGCTGCTCCTGTCAACGGTTTGTCATCGACCAATATTTGACCCTCACTTGGAGAAAGTAAACCCATGAGTAAATCAATCACGGTACTTTTACCGCTTCCCGTTGTACCAATGACACCCAAACGCTCTCCCTTATTGATTGTCAAGTTAAGACGTTCGATGACTAGTGGTAGCTGTGGTTGATAGCGATATGACAAGTTTTCGAATCTTATGTTTCTTTGAAAGGTAAGTGGCTCGAAGTTAGTCAGCGTCTCTAATGCGACAGGTTGTTGCAATAGTTGTATAACATCTTTTACGACTTGCTTGTTGCCAACAACCATTACCCAACCTAAATACATCTGCTGCAACAATGGCATCAACCGTTGCGCACCGAGTGCTAGTGCACCAAGTGTGGGGATCGCTGCGTCAATGCCACCACCTTTGGTGGTCATACTGTATCCGAGTAATGCGATGAAGACCATGCCCATAGACTCGACTGCATAACGAGGACTCGGCCCAATTATTGCGTTACTTGCTTGAGCTTGACACAGGGCTGCATCAAGAGAATTAAAACGTTGCGTGAATACAGACTGCGAATGACTCAATAAGATGTCACGAATGCTACCGAGACCTTCTTGGACTGTTTGCATACGAGCATTCGCCATTGCTCCTCCCGCTATGCTATTGCGTGCCAGTCGTTTGCGAGTCAAAACAGTTACAAACACATAGATACCCCCAAAGCCGACTAATGCGGTGGCAGCGACAAAAGGGTCAATAAACACCAATGCGGCAATAATGAATAACGCCATGAGACCGGCACTAAAAGCGTTGAGTACACTAAAAATTACTGAGATGACAGTACCAACTTTGTTGAGACCTCCTAAAATTTCACTGCTGTTTCGGGCTATATGAACGGAGTAAGACTGATAAAGTGTTCGACGATAAACTTCTGCAGCCAATTCGTGTCCAATACCAAAGTTTAGTTTGGCAATGGCGTATATCATCACAAAACGCACGATCCCAGCAACGACGGCAGTTGTTGCAAAAAGCAATGTCAGTTGCCATCGAATATCCTGTGTGCTACTGGCTCCTATAATATCGATTACTGCTGACACAATGGGGCGCTGTAATGCTTGAACCGGGTCAGCAAGGATCGCCAGAAACGGAATGATTGCACCAAGACTCAATACCTCTACAAGAGCTCCTACCAGCATTAAAGACAGCAAAAAAAACAGCTGTATTTGTCGCCGGCGCTCTAGACAGCCTACAAGCGTATTCAGGATATTAAATTTGGCGGTTACGTTACTCATCAAGAGATTTCAAAAGTTAAAAAACTGTGAGTAACGGGCTCAAGACCAATTAGATATTTGTTGATTCAATACTAACGCTAACGCTGAAGCCATGTTTTTTCAACCATGCATGTTTTTTAGCTTCCGCTGAGTCAGCTACTGCCATCTCTTGAATCATTTGATCAAGCGTTATTTCTGGCACCCAGCCTAGTTTTTGTTTGGCTTTGCTAGGGTCGCCGAGAAGGGTTTCGACTTCAGTTGGACGAAAGTAGCGGGGGTCAATTTTGATGACTGCTTGGTTGTTCCAATAGCCGACTTCGTCCACGCCTGTGCCTTCCCAGCGTATTTGCATGCCAAAGGCTGCGGCGGTTTTCTCGATGAACTGGCGAACGCTGTATTGCACGCCGGTGGCAATGACGAAGTCTTCAGCGTGGTCTTGTTGAAGCATCAGCCACTGCATGCGAACATAGTCTTTAGCGTGGCCCCAGTCGCGCAGGGCGTCGATGTTGCCCATGTACAAGCAGCTTTCTAGCCCCTGGCAGATGTTGGCCAAGCCACGGGTGATTTTTCGGGTGACAAAGGTTTCTCCCCGGCGCGGGCTCTCATGGTTGAACAGGATGCCATTGCAGGCATACATGCCATAGGCTTCGCGGTAGTTCACAGTAATCCAGTATGCATACATCTTGGCCACGGCGTAGGGGCTGCGCGGGTAAAACGGGGTGGTTTCCTTTTGCGGAGTTTCTTGCACCAGGCCATAGAGCTCGGACGTACTCGCTTGATAAAAACGGGTTTTCTTCTCCAGGCCCAGGATGCGAATGGCTTCCAAGATGCGCAGGGTGCCCATGCCGTCCACGTCTGCGGTGTATTCGGGGCTCTCAAAGCTGACTGCTACGTGGCTTTGCGCACCTAGGTTGTAAATTTCATCCGGCTGGGTTTCTTGCACGATGCGTACCAGGTTACTGGTGTCGCTCAAGTCGCCGTAATGCAGCTTGAAGTTGGCGTTATCAATGTGGGGATCTTGGTAGATGTGGTCTACACGTTGCGTGTTGAATGAGCTGGCCCTGCGCTTGATACCATGTACGATGTAGCCTTTTTCAAGCAGGAATTCAGCAAGGTACGAGCCGTCTTGGCCGGTGATGCCGGTAATCAACGCAACCTTGGGTTGCTTTGCCTTACTGAGGGACGAGTGCTGAGTGCTTTGTGTGGTCATGGCTTGTGATTTTTATCTGATAGCTGCTTGCGCTTTAAGGGCTGGAGCTAGAGGTTTTTTGTTGTAAGAAGTCTTGGTATGCCAAGGCCAAACCTTTCTCTAGATTCACCTGGGCTTGCCAGCCCAACGAATTTAGGCGCGTGCTATCCATAAGCTTGCGCGGCGAGCCGTCAGGTTTCGTGGTGTCAAAGTCGATATTGCCTTGATAGCCCGTGACATCGCTAACGACCTGGGCCAACTTAGCGATAGTGATGTCAGCTCCATAACCAAGGTTGATTTGGCTTTGCATGGGGTTGGTGTGCTGGTCATAAACGGCCTTGGGCAGGTTCATAACAAAGACACTGGCAGCTGCCATGTCATCTACATACAGAAAATCTCGCTTGGGCGTTCCACTGCCCCAGATGGTGACGGTGGGTGCGTTGTTGACCTTGGCTTCATGAAACCGTCTAATTAGCGCAGGAATAACGTGGCTGTTTTGCGGGTGGTAGTTGTCGCCAGGACCATATAGATTGGTGGGCATGACGCTCCGGTAGTCAATGCCGTGGCTGGCACCGTATTGGCGGTTGTAGCTTTCACACAGTTTGATGCCAGCAATTTTGGCAATTGCATAAGGCTCATTGGTGGGCTCTAACGGGCCAGTCAGCAAAGCAGATTCGGCCATGGGCTGTGGGGCCAGCTTGGGGTAGATGCAGCTGGAACCTAAAAACAGTAGTTTCTGCACACCATTCTGAAATGCCGCCTCAATCACATTGGCCTGCACCATCAGGTTTTGGTAGATGAAGTCTGCCGGGTAGGTGTTGTTGGCGTGTATGCCACCCACCTTGGCTGCGGCCAAATAGACTTCGTCAGGTTTCTCGGCAGCAAAGAAGGCGCAGACTGCGGCTTGGTTTGTCAAGTCCAGCTCCGCGTGGGTGCGGGTGATGAAATTCGCAGCGATGTCGTCGCTCCCACCAGCAAGGGATTGCAGTTGGCGCAAGATGGCGCTACCGACCATGCCGCGGTGACCTGCCACATAAATTTTTGGGGCGACTATTGTCATGAGGTGAATTGCTTCGCTGCGCTCGCAATGACGGGCGCGCGGCCATAGGTGTCTTCAAACCGAAAGATGTCGTCTTCGCCGAGATAGCTGCCAGATTGCACTTCGATGATTTCGAGCGGAATGCTGCCGGAGTTGACAAAGCGATGTAATACCCCCAGTGGGATATAGGTGGACTGATTTTCGGTAAAAGCGAGCACTTTGTCTCCGTTGGTGAACTCCGCCGCGCCGGTCAACACGATCCAGTGTTCGGCGTGGTGGTGGTGTTTTTGCAGGCTCAGGCTGGCCTTGGGCTTAACCTGAATTCGTTTGACCTTGAACCGGACACCTTCGTCGATGCTGTCATACCAGCCCCAGGCTCGGTGCACTTTTTGGTGCAGGGTTTGTTCTTCGCGCCTTTGTGCGGTGAGTTGGTTGACGATGTGTTTCACGTCTTGGCTGTTTGCCTTGCTGGCCAACAGCACGGCATCTGCCGTCTCGACCACCACCAAGTCGCTCAACCCCATCATCGCCACCAGGCGACGGCTGGCGTGCACCAAGGTAGTGCCTGTCGGTGTGCAGCACGTCGCCCACATGCGCGTTGCCCTGTGCGTCTTTGGACTGGACTTGCCAGACGGCGCCCCATGCGCCGAGGTCATTCCAGCCAGCATCGAGGGGCACCATCTGGATGGGGAATTCGCTGCCGGGGCAGTGCTCCATGACGGCGTAGTTCACCGACTCGGAAGAGATGGCTTCAAACTCGGCTTTGCCGGGGCGCACAAAGGAGCCGTCTGTTTTGCGGGCATCCCACGCGGCGCGGGTGGATTGCAAGATGGCAGGGACAAAGTGCTCTATGGCCGCCAGCCAAACCGAGGCTTTGAGCACGGAAATACCGGCGTTCCAGTAGTAGCCGCCTTCGCTAAGGTATTTCTGGGCAGTTTGCAGGCTGGGCTTTTCTACGAAGGCAGCGACATTCAAGACATTCGCGCACAGGGGTGCGCTCCTAATTTGGTCAGGCATCGCGCTAGGGCTGGCGCTGCTGCTTTTGGCAGTGCGGATGAAGCCGTAGCCGGTTTCGGGTTTCTCGGGGGTGACGTCCAAGATGACGATGTTGCCTTGCTCGGCCTGGGCAATGGCTCGTTGCACTGCGGCGGTGAATGCCGCTGGCCTATCGATGGTTTGGTCTGCAGGGGATAAGACCAACACAGGATCTTGGCCGTTTTGCACGGCGGCCAAGGTAAGCGCCGGGGCGGTGTTGCGGCCCGCGGGCTCGAGCAATGCAACTCCCAATACAATACACACTTCGCGCAGTTGCTCGGATGCCAAAAAGCGGCGGTCTTCGCCACTGACTATGACGGGGGCTGCGACTTTAATGCTGTCTTTACCCAAAGCGGCTAGCCTTTGCGCGGCTTCTTGAAACTGACTTTCATTTCTGGTAAGAAAAAGAAACTCTGTGGGGAAACCGGTACGAGACAATGACCACAAACGTGGTCCTGAGCCACCACAAAGTATATTAGGTGAAATTTCAATCATATTTAAAATATTTATGGCGAAAATTTTTATGGTCAGCATTTACAATGAAAATAATTTCCATTAATTATAATTAACCAAAATACCAAAGATTACAACTATTTGCGAAATAATTGGAAGAATTTTACATAAATAAGGGAAGTAATCCAAAAAATAAACTGCGCCAATTACTGATATAAATCTTTAAAAAAATAGGGGACATTAAAAAACCAAATAAAACTAAAGAAGATTTTAATTTGTTTTTATGTAATAAAATTAAAACTGGTAGCATATAAAAAAATTGAAACTACATCCTTTATTGGCATATTTTTACTCTTTAACGGAGTTTAAGTTCAGAAGCTCATTTTCTAAGTATCTTATTTCCAACTTAAGTGCCTCGTACTCCTCCATCTTGCGGCTGAGGAAGCGGGTTGTCAGGGCCACTTTTTCTGCAATTCCCATGGGCGTGAGCAAATACACGTACTTGAACTTGTTCTTGCTATTAGAGAAGTTTTGCATCTTCACAAGGCCCTTGTCGATGAGTGCGTTGAGGCAGTAGTTCAGCCCGCCCACACTCATACCCAGCATCTCAGCCAGCTCGCGTTGGGTCAGGTCGGGGTTTTCTTGCAAAATGCTCATGATCCGAAAATGTGTGTCTTCTTGGATCTTGGCTTGACGGCTTGTCATTGGGGTAGATTTAGAGTGCTGGTAAATAGAATGGATGTGCTTTGGGCAGGCTACCGCAGGGCCGTATCACGATCGGCAGTGCGGTTTTGGAGTCGGCCAAGCTGATAAGTAGCTACCTTTGTTAGAGGTTGAACTGTACCGCACTTTAGCCGTCCGTTCGAAGTTTGAACAAAATAATTTATCGATTGCAGAATCTTTTTGAGTGGACGATTTGTCTTGAATGCCACGGACAACTTGCATGATGGCCAGAGAGCTTCCAGGCCTTCGGGGCATTCAGGCTGCGGTTGCTCTACCCTGCTGCTGACACTAAATTAGTGCTTTAAACCGCCGCACCGACCATGAATGTTAGCGCTTGTAGCCGCAGCCGCCCAAGATGAATTGCTGATCCTTCCAAGAGGAAAAGTCCGCCTCAACGGCATTGACTTTGATGAAGATTTTTTGACGGAGCTGGTTGCGTGGCACTTCAGGCGCCAACAGTGGCAGGCTAAGCCCATATTTTCGGATGCATATGGCATCTACATGCGCGACAACCCGTCTGCTCACCCCCGCAAGTTCAAGACTGTGGAGAAACAGCCAGACCGACCGCAAGACCAAAGCCAGCATCCGCAGTGTGCCGCTCCTGGGCATCCCTCTGGAGGCGACCCATGAACTGCACCGCCGTGCGGTCAGGGTAAAAAGCGACTAGCTGATGCCGCAATACGCATTGGAGTTGGAGTTGCCCCTTTAGACCGGACAGATTATTGTTCTGTCAAAGGAGTAAGAAATGAACCAAAGAAGAGGGGCCTACCCGCCCGAATTTCGCCATCAAATGGTGGGGCTGGTTCGCCTGGGGCGCAAGCCCAGCGATCTGGCCAAGGAATTTGGCTGTCATGAAACCAGCATCAGTGCGTGGCTTCGCCAAGCCCGTGCTGATGAGCTAGGGGGAGGCAAATCCGATGCCCCACTCACCACGGCGGAACGCCAAGAGCTTGCGCAGCTGCGCAAACAACTGCGGCAAGTCACTATGGAGCGTGACATCTTGGCAAAGGCTACGGCCTGGTTTGCCAACAAAGACAGCGGCATAGACAAGACATCTATGCTCTGATCCAGGCGAACCAGGCCGACTTACCCACCCAAGCCATGTGCAAATGTTTAGGCGTCTCTACCAGCGGGTACTACGAGTGGTGTTCACGCCCAGCCAGTCAACGCAGCATCAATGACCGAGTCATGACGGAGCGCATTCGACAGATCCACGTTATGAGCGATTGCACCTACGGGCGTGCCCGTGTGCAGGCTGAGTTGCGCGACATGGGTCTGTGTGTCAATCACAAGCGAATTGAACTGTTGATGAGCCAAGCCAAACTGCGTGGCGTGAGCCGGCGAAGGGGCTTTGTGGTGACCACGCACAGAAACCCTCAGGCAAAGGCAGCGCCAGATCTGGTGAAGCGTCAATTCACGGCCACGGGTATCAATCAGTTGTGGGTGGCCGATATGACCTATGTGCCCACCTGGGCCGGTTTTTTGTACTTGGCCGTGGTGGTAGATGTGTACAGCCGCAAGGTGGTGGGTTGGGCGTTCGGGGAGCGCATGACCAGTGATTTGGTGATTGCAGCGCTGAACATGGCGCTTCACACGCGACGCCCTGAGTCGGTCATTCACCATAGCGACCAGGGGAGTCAAGGCAGATTCAACCGGTCGTCGCAACACCGAGTTTTGTGACAGATTTTAGATAGTCGTTCAGCGTTTCTGCTGGCGTCCTCCAGCCCAACGTTTTTCGGGGCCTGTTGTTGACGGTCAGCGCCACGGCTTGAAGCTCTTGCTCACTCCAACGCGACAAGTCGGTCCCTTTGGGGAAGTATTGGCGCAGCAGCCCATTCGTATTCTCGTTGGTGCCGCGCTGCCATGGACTATGAGGGTCAGCAAAGAAGACCTTTACTCCGGACTCGATAGTGAACCGTGTGTGTTCGGACAATTCCTTGCCGCGATCCCAAGTCAATGACTGCCATAGCTGTGTAGGCAGCTTGGTCACGGTTCTCTGCAGAGCGTTGGCCATGGTGATGGCGCCGTAGCCTGCCAGCGCAGGACCCTTCTTTGTTCGGGGCGTCTGTCCATATCCTTCCTCGCGCGGCAAGTGCACGAGCATAGTGAAACGGCTGGAACGTTCCACCAGCGTCCCGATCGCCGATCGGTCTAGGCCGATGATCAGGTCCCCCTCCCAGTGACCGGGGACAGCACGCTCCTCTATCTCAGCTGGACGGTTGGAGATCATCACCTCCTCACTGACGTGCGCCCATGCCTTGGCCTGAGACCTTGCCCGTGGCGTACGCAAAGCACGGCCAGTGCGTAGGTAACTCACCAACTCGCGCTTGAGGGCGCCTCGTCCTTGGATATACAGGGCTTGGTAGATGGCTTCGTGTGAGATGCGCATGGACGGATCATCGGGGAAGTCAACCCGTAGTCGATTGGCAATCTGCTCTGGCGACCAGCCATTAACCCATTTGCGGTCACCACGATGAGGTTTATTGCGGCCGATGAAGGGGGCCTGTCGTGGCCCGGCCACCTCCCGGCCCTGGGCGTCGTGAAGCTTGCCCTCAAGGCGATCCTGGACATATTCGCGCAGACACTGGTTCGTCACGAGTTTGGCGGACTTGGGGCGTCTGGCGACCAGGTCGGACTTCCACTGCGCGACTGACGCCCGGTATTCGAGCTTGCCACCACGGGTGGCAGCGTTGCGCGTCAACTCCCTTGAGACAGTCGAAGGGCTTCGACCAATACGACGAGCTATCTCTCGAACAGTGACATTTTGAGCTCGTAAAAGTCCGATCTCTTCACGCTCCGCGAACGACAGATACCTTCCAGATACAGGTTTAGACATGAACAATGGCATGCCTCCACGATGCCGGAACCAGCGCGCGCCCACCGCCGAAGATACGCCAATCGCCTCGGCTGCTCTCTCACTGGGCATTCCAGTTGCAATCTGCACCCAAAACTGCCGCTCGACCTCTCGCCGAAGCGCAGGAGGCCCTGGAGAACGCATCGCGTCTCTCCCTGTCAATTGCTTCATCCATCCTGCGGGTCGCCCCATAAACACCTCCTGGTTGAAGGTGTTGCGACGACCGGTTGAATCTGCCCAATACACCAGCGTGGCGTTTGGCAAGCGCTGCGAAGAGATGGGTGTTAAGCCTTCAATGGGAACCGTGGGCGATGCGTATGACAACGCTATGGCTGAGAGTTTCTTCGCTACCTTGGAGTGCGAACTGATCGATAGGCGATCGTGGAAAACAAAAACGGAAGCACGCTTGGCGATCTTCACTTGGATCGAGTCTTGGTACAACCCATTGAGGCGTCACAGCGGAATAGGTCAATGTTCACCCAATGCATTTGAAAGGAGATTGAACTCAGAGAAATCAGACATCGATATCATTGAAGCCAACGACCTCGTTACAGAAGGTCAAAGTGTCCGGTGAATTGGGGCAACTCCACTCCAATTGATCGGTCGTATGTATGACATCGAACGCCAGATCGAAGGCAACGACGCGCTAGAACGATGGCGAATACGACAAGAGCAAAGCCAAGGCATTATTGAAGAATTGCACCACTGGTTGCATACCCATCGGGCCAAGGTTCCCGAGGGGTCAGCCACGGCCAAGGCCATTGATTACAGCCTGCGGCGCTGGGTGGCGCTCACCCGGTTCCTGCAGGATGGGCGACTGCCACTAGACAACAACTGGGTGGAGAACCAGATTCGCCCCATTGCCATCGGGCGTAACAACTGGTTGTTCGCTGGCAGCCTACGTGCCGGCCAACGGGCCGCGGCCATCATGAGCCTGATTCAATCAGCCAAACTCAACGGGCACGATCCGCATGCCTACCTCAAGGATGTGATGGAACGATTGCCCACGCAACGAGCCAGCCAGATTGGTGAATTGCTGCCAAATCGTTGGGTAAACCAATCGCCATAAGCATCGCCTGCTGCTAAGCTTGCAGGCATGGTGATATCTCTGAACCCATCCACCTCGGCCAAACGCATCTTCGTGCTGCGCATTGAGTTGCAGTATGTCAAGCCACTGGTCTGGCGTCGTGTCACAGTGCCGGAGACGGTCAAGCTCAAGAAGCTCGATCGCATCATCCAGGCAGCCATGGGTTGGACCAACAGCCATCTGCATGCCTTCACTATCAGGGACAGGCGCTATGGCGCCAAAGACCTGGATGACTGGGGCATGGGTCCTGAACTGTTGGACGACAAACGCTATGCCATCGGTGACTTGCTGGGGGAGACAGGCTTCGAGTTCGAGTATGTGTATGACTTCGGCGATGACTGGGTCCACCGCGTCACGGTCCAGGGCATTGAAGAGGCCACGCAGTTGAACAATTGGCCCATGTGCATGGCAGGTGCAAACGCCTGTCCACCAGAAGATGTGGGTGGCTCACCTGGCTATGAAATGTTCCAACAGGCCATGGCAGATCCTAGGCACCCGGAGCATGCGCATTACTGGAGTTGGGTTGGCGGTCCGTTTGACCCATCGGCGTTTGACATGAATCTGGCCAATCAGCGAATTCGCAAGTTGCGCTGAGCGCCGTCAATATGGCGTGACCGGGCGCTTACTCTTCAGCAGCTTGAAGAGCAAGCGTATCAAAAAGCGGATTTACTTAACGAGGGCGGAAGCCAAGTCGGAAATCTTCGATTACATCGAGGGTTTCTACAATCGGGTTCGGCGCCATAAGCATCTCGAGCAACAGAGCCCCTATGAATTCGAGCGCCAGCGTCGAACTGCGCTATGAAAAATGTCTACTGATTTGGGGGAATGCCATCAATCTGGTTTTTGCGTGCGCAACTGTCATCACTGAACCAGCAATATCCGTAATGACACTGTCGCATTTTTACAATGCAAAAATATGGTGGAGTGAAAGGGAATCAAACACGAGTCCGCAACTCAAGTTCTTATCATGCTATAGACCTAATTCACCTCAAGTAGCCCTCTAAACGCCAATTGCGAGACTGAACACTCATTTCCTTGTGTTTGAAAAACCAATAGCCTATCGATAGTCACAAGATCAAGATACACGTCCAATTACTCTGGAAAATGATTCTCGAAGCGCTGTTATCCTCAAAGCAGCCTCTGGATTTCGCCCCGCATTACGCACAGCTTGTCTGACAAAAACCCAAAGCAACAAGGCAAAGCCAGTGGCAAGGGTAGCAATTATGGCAATCAGAGCCTTCTTGGGCTTAGACTTTCTCTCCGGCGCTTGCGCCACATCCAGCACCTGAATCACAGCACCTTCCATCGCTTCATCCACCTTAGCTAACTCAAACTGCTTGGCAAAAAGCTCAAAAAGCGTCTCGTGGTACTTAAAGTCTCTGTACCGAGCCACATAGTCCCCCTGCCCAGCAACTTGAGGCACATCATCTCGCTCAGCCTTAGCAAGTTGCTCCCGCAAAGCTAAAAGCTCTGTCAGGGCCTGCTTCATGGCAGGAGCCGCCTCTGTCAAATACCCTCGCATGCTGGCAATCTTGATTTCTTGTGCAGAAATGCCCGCACGCAAGCGCGCCACAGCCTCAACAGCCGCAGCAGGGCTGGACTTCAAAGCAGAGCTGTTCACCCCGGTAGACTTCAAGGCAAACTCGGCTTTGACCAGGTTTTCTTTGGCCAACGCCAACTGCTTTTCAAAAAAGACACGCCGTTGCTGGGCCTCGGTCACGGCTAACCGGCCTAAGAGCTTTTGCAGCTCTTCCGCATGCGCGTTGGCCAACTGGGCTGCAAATTGAGGCTCTTTGTCATCCACTTCCACAGCGATGAGCCCGTCTTTGCCTGAGGCAATGCGTGCCTTCCCAGAGAGCGCCTTGCGGGCATCGTCTTTCAGCTTGGCCTCATAACGCTCCACTAGCTTGAACCGCTCAATCAAAGCATCCTGAACAGTCACACTCTTCATGAACGCAATGTACTGGTCCGAAGGGTTCTTAAGCCCGGTAGCCGCCCCCGCCAACCCCCCCAAAGCCCCCAAACTCGCCAACATGCTGGCCGCAGCACTCTGCTGTTGTTGCGGCGGTAAAAACTGCGTCTTGGCCGTATAAGTAGGCGGAATAGTAAAACTGAAACCCAAAGCCGCCAGCCCCACAGCCAAAGGCCCCAAAACCAGCAACCGCAAGTTATCAACCACAACCTGCAGCAAATCGAGCAAACTAATTTCGTCGTCGCCCTCAGGCACCGAGGTGGACACGGGTGTTGAATCATTCATGCCACCCTCCCCTCAATTACGCAAGGTTTTGACAGCGGCCGCACCCAAGCCAAACTGGTAGAACAATTGCGTCCAGTCTTTGGCCCCCATGATGAACTGGGTGTAGCTGCTGCGACGGTCCAGCACCTCGGGCACAAACACCGAGTCGCCAGGGCTGAGCTTCTTGTTGTTGATGAAGCTCCCGCCAAACAGCGAGGACTTGCGGGCATTGCTTTCAATGGTGCCATCGGCGCGGATGACCATCAGGTTGTCCAGGTCGGCCTCACGGGTCAGGCCGGCTTTCTCCAGATAATCTTTGAGGGTGTTGCCCGACTTGTGAATGAACGAGGTTTCCGTGAACACCGCGCCAAAGACGCCCACAAAACTGGGCGCATGAGGCACTGAAATTTGGTCACCATCTTCCAGGGTAACGGTGGGCAACTCTGGCTTGGCAGGGTCCATCTCCAGTGCAATACGGCCACTGGCCTTAAGGCCTTGCATGCGCGCCAGCAAGGCTTTTTGGCCAGCCACTTGGGCTTGTACGTTGTTGCCTTTTTCTTGGTCAGTCACATTTTGCGTAGCCGTGGCCGCGAACGAGGTGACCTCTGCCTCCAGACGGCGAATGGCCTTGTTCAGGTTGTCTTGTTGTTGCAGGCGGGTGCTTTCACGGGTGAACACCGTGCCAAACAGATAGGCATTGCGGCTAAGCCCTCCGGCGCGCTTGATAACGTCCAGCAAGGTGTCGCCCGCCTCAATTTGGTACACCCCTGGCACCCGCACCTCGCCGCTGACGCGCACAAACTGGGTGCGCTTTTCCATGGGAATGGGAATGTCGCTGACGCTGAAAATCGTGACCACATCGCCCGCTTGCAGCAGCACGTTGTCTTGCGGCGTTTTGTCTTTGATGGCGCGGCGCAAGTTGAAGGGAATCAGGCGGGTTTTGACTTCTTGGCCGTCCAGTCGCTCGATGGCGGCGTAGTCCCAGTTGATTTCGTCCAGCAGGTTGCGCACGTCGTTGACGGTGCGCTCGCCAGACTTCAGCGGTGCACGCTCTTGCTGCACCAGGATGTTTTTGCGGCTGTAGTAGTCGCGCTGAATCAGGGCTTCGGGCTCGGGAATGAGGTCGGCCACGCGCATGCCGGGCTTGAAGGCGTAGCGCAGCGGCTGCGCCACATTGCCGCGCAGGGTGACCGCATTGGCAAACTCGGGGCTGAGGTTGAGCAGGGTGACCAGGTCGCCATCACGCAGGGGCGACTGCAATCCGACAGTGTCCAGCGCCAGCTCTTGCACTTCGCGCGGGGCTTTGTCCACCCCGGGGCGGATGCGCTCGATCAGCACCTTGCCGGTGGCCGACAAAACATGCTGGCCGCCGCTGTAGCGAATGAGGTTTTGCAAGGACTCTTGCGGGCCGGCCAGTTCATAAACCGCGGCATTGTCCAGGGCGCCCACCAGGCCCACGCGCGGGCCGGCAGGGGGAATGACCACCACGTCGCCCGGCATCAGGCGGGCATCGGCCTGGGTGTCGCCGGAATGGATGAATTTGTACAAATCGAGCGTGGTCACGGTTTTACCGGCGCGCACCAATTGAATGGCGCGCATGCTGCCGGTGGCAGCGGGGCCGCCGCTTTCAAAGAGAGCACTTACTAGCGTGGAAAGGCTTGACACTGTGTAAGAGCCAGGCTTGCGGGCCTGGCCCACGACGAAAACCTGAATAGTGCGCAAGCGGCCCAAGGTGGCGCTGAGCTCGAAGTTGCTGAACACCCGGCCCACTTGGGCTTTGAGGGTGGCTTCCAGGGCGTCGCTGCGAATGCCCGCCACAGTGATGGGCCCCACCCGGGGCACATTGACCTGGCCGTTCCGGTCCACCGCCAGGCGCAAGGACACATCGATGGCGCCCCAGACCTTCAGGTCGATTTCATCGCCAGGGCCCAGCACGTAGTTGGCCGGCACCGGAATGTCGGTGACCGCGGGGTAGCGGTTGGCCTCGAAAAGGTTGTAGCCGTAGAGGCTGACCGGCTTGCCCGTGCTGTCTTGCACGAACTTTTGAAACTGGGTGAGCACCAGGGGGGGCAAGTCGG
>Ga0255094_1000178_pt1 | contig 36350 bp, 27 predicted proteins | sample Colum_Law_RepB_8_2_FD_188434 | JGI IMG/M metagenome (GOLD analysis project Ga0255094, IMG submission 188434) | Freshwater microbial communities from Columbia River, Oregon, United States - Colum_Law_RepB_8d | ecosystem: Environmental > Aquatic > Freshwater > River | place: USA: Oregon...
ATCCTGGGAATAGACAGCGGCTCAATCCGCTTAGTCCAGCAATCGAAGATCGTCAAGATTTCCGCCGGAGATCAGAGCCACAGTCTTTGAGCCCAAGAACAAGTGCCCGTGCTGGAGAATCGCCGACAGTGGCACAGCGCCGGAAGGTTCGGCGACCATGCGACATCGTTGCGCCAGCAGGGCCGTGGCGCGGATGATAGTGGCTTCGTCCGCACACAGCACGTCGTCGACGAAGTGTTGAATGATGGGGAAGGTCAATGTCCCGAGCGGCGTTCTTAAACCATCGGCAATCGTGTCTGTTCTTAGTGCCGGCTGAATACTTCCCGCCTTGAGACTGCGAAAAGCGTCGTCAGCCCATGCAGGTTCTGCGGCGAATACTCGCACGTCCGGACGAATCGACTTGATGGTCATTAGCGTCCCCGCAAGAAGTCCTCCACCGCCAACAGGCACGATTATGGTGTCGACATCAGGAACCTGACGCAGGATCTCCAGTGCGGCCGTGCCCTGCCCCGCGATGACTCGAGCGTCGTTGAACGGGTGAATCATCGTCGCCCCGGTCTGCTGTTGAACCGCAGATGCAGTGGCTTCACGAGACGCCGAATCGGGCTCGCACAGGATCGGCTCAACGCCGAGATTTCTAACCGCTTCCAGCTTAACCCGGGCGGAGTTATGCGGCATGACAATATGAGCTTTGATCCCTCTCAGGACTGCTGCGCGCGCCAAGGCGGCGGCGTGATTTCCGGATGAATGTGTGACAACACCCTTTGTCGCATCGTCATCAGACAGGCTAAAGACAGCGTTACAGGCCCCGCGTGCTTTGAACGCAAAACCATACTGCAGGTTTTCACACTTCAAACTGAGGCGACAACCAAGCTCCTGATGCAAGTGCCACGCATCGACAGCGGGCGTCATCAGCACATGGGGGCGAATTCGTTCGGCCGCCTGACGGATGTCGGCAAGATTCAGGCAGAACTTTGCAGCGGAGGATTGTGCAGTCGAGGTCAAGCGGAGAACTCCTTCGGTGCTGGGTGAGGCCTGGTGCGACCTGCAGCCCGGTGGGACTTCACGCTTCAAACGCAGCGACGCCATCTTCTACTGTCGGAAACACCTCCAGAACAGTGTCCAGCCTGGAGACAGATAACGCTGCGCGGCAGAAGGAATTCAGTCCGCACATCGCAGCTCGCCCTGCATCGCGAGCAGACAGCGTTTTGTGGACAAATACCATCCGACCGAGAAAAGCTGATCCGACAAACTTCACGTGCTTCATGTCGATGAGCAACTTCGGTGGATTCAGCTCATCCAGAAACTGCGGCGACATACCCAGTTGATCAATCAGGCTCTCATACAGATTTGAAAAATCCGCTCCCAGGGAGATCACTGTGACAGACTTGATGACGGACACTTCGGGAGGATTAACTGCGCTCATTTTCAACTTGCCTGAAGACTGATGCTCAAAAATATGATCAAAGAAATGGCCAGACCGACGGCCTTCGGCACATTGTGAAGCCAATCCGCTGGATAGTGATGTGCCGAGTTCCTGTTTGCAATCAAGATGGCGCGTCAGGTTCAAAATGGATGTCGTCCCAGCCCAGCCCGAACCGCGCAAGGTATTTCTTCAGACGATCCGAATCATTAAACGACGTTCGAGACTGTCGTGAGATCGCAAAAAGTCGACGACCAGCCTCTGCCATCGAGCGGCATTCTCGACAAACCGTCAGTACGGCCGCTAACTGAACGCGATCAAACAGGTCCAGTTGCTCAATCTTTTCTGTCGACAAAACTTGCTCCAGGGCGTCCTCGCTGGCGGAGTGATCTTTTGTCTCCTGCGGCTGCCAAAGCCTTTTCAATCTCTCGCACTCCTGCTTGACGTCGGCTTCGCTGATTCTGCCTGCCGTTGCCAAAGTCGCCATGCGCATAACCGCAGCATTCAGATCTCGAAAATTGGCGGTCCACTTCGCGTCCGGCGACTGGGCCCATTTCAAAAACGCTGACCGAGCTTCCCGGCTCATACTGACTCGGTGCCCGGTTTCGTCCGTAATCTTCTGCAGCTCAAAGTCGAGATTTGGTTCCAGATCTTCCCGTCGCGCGGCAAGACCGGGCAGTTCGAAAGTCCAAAGGTTGATTCGAGCCAGCAGATCTTCTCGAAAGCGGCCCTTCTGTACAGCTTCCTGCAGATTGCGATTCGTCCCGGCGATGAGTTGAAAATCACTTTGCACCTCGTGGTCAGCACCGACTGGGAGAAATCGTTTTTCCTCAATCGCACGCAGCAGCATCGCCTGTTCATCAAGACCCAGTTCACCGATCTCGTCCAGAAACAGCAAGCCGCGATCCGCGGACATCAGCAAGCCCGGCCGATTAACGGTTGCTCCAGTGAAGGCCCCTTTAATGTGTCCAAACAAAGTGGACATGGCCTGATCACCTCGCAGAGTCGCACAGTTGATTTCCACAAAGCTGCCGGACAACTGTTCTCGCCGCCGTTTCAGTTCAAAGATGCGGCGGGCCAGGCGAGTCTTCCCGGCACCAGTGGGGCCCGTGATCAGCATCGGGCATCGACTTGCGATTGCGACCTTCTCGATCTGTTCGATCAGTCGATTGAAGACGGTATTGCGAGTTTCAATGCCGGACTTCAGAAAGGTTAAGCCCTCCTGCTGTTCCTGAGCAAATCTAGTTGCCAGAGCATCGTATCGCGACAGGTCCAGATCAATAATCCGAAACGCGCTGCCGGGCATTCCCTCCCGGGGCGGAGGTGAGGTCTGGAGCAGTCTGCCGGGAAGATGTCTCGACTCCGCCAGCAGGAACAGGCAGATCTGCTGAACGTGACTACCGGTCGTGATATGAATCAGATACTCATTCTGATCCGTGTCGAATGGATACGCGCGAGCGAACTCGTGCAGGCCGGAGAAAACCTCTTCAAAATCCCATGGATCCTGAAACGCAACCGAATGCAGAGTCACGATTGTTTCGGGACTCACACTGTTGATATCGCTGGCGACCAGCTCGGCCATATCTCGATTGCGAGGTTCATGCAGGAGTTCAAAGCGACTGATCAGCAGATCGTCGTACTGACAAGCCGCCACAGAAGGTCGCCAGCGTGACCAGCGATCCTGTGAGCGCCCTGCATCCAGTTTGCTGCCCAGCACACCAATCAGATGAACAGATTTTGACATGCCGAGCAAAGCTTTCCACGACTCATTTACTTCGCGAGATCCACACAGATAATCTCTTTGTCGTTGCGAATGTATGCATGCTTGTTTGCGAACGCCGGCATGCTCCACACAACTTCTCGACCAAACGCGTTGTTGGTCTGATCAATCACCTTCGCTCGGTCGATCTCGGTGTAACCTTCGGGTGAGAGTTTCGCCAGCAGCAACTCACCCAGCTCGTTAAACATTACAAAGCGATCTTCGTGCTGAACAATGAAGGCCGTCTCGGAGCCGGCTGGTCGCTTGCCAATGGGCGCAGAGGACTCCCAAAGTCGTTTTCCGTCCGGAATCTGCAGCGCTCGCATGACACCCTTCTGGTCAAAGCCGTACAGAATATCTCCGACTACGAACGGCTGAACGTTTACCGGGCAGATGACGTTCTGCTTGTCTCGCCAGATTTCTTTCGCGCCGGGCTTCGTTGAGTCGAGTTGAAGCAGCAGACTGCGATTGCTGTAACCGGCCACGTACATGTATTCGCCCAGCATGACGGGCGCCATAATGATCGAACCATTGGAAGCCTCATAAGGAACCGACCAATACTCTTTTCCGGTCTCAGGGTCGACTGAAGAAACCGCGTTCGGGCGATAGAGGATCAGTTGTCGCGCTCCGCCGAATTCGATGATCGTCGGAGGGGAATATCCTTGTTCCGGAGACGTTGAACTCTTCCAGATTTCTTTGCCTGTCAGCTTATCGAAGGCCACGATGTGACTGCCTTCTCCGCCAGCCAGACAGAGCAGCTTATTGCCGTCGATCAGCGGATGTGCCGCATAACCCCACAACGCCGCCTTGGTGCCATAATCGGCTTTCAAGTCGTGTGACCAGAGAACCTTTCCGTCCGCGATGTTCAAGCAGATCAGATCGCCTTCAGCTCCCAGCGTGTAAACTCGTCCTTCTTCGACATTCGGAGTACATCGCGGTCCGGCCGGGTACGAAATGGTGTACTTGACGGGATACTTATGAGTCCACAGAATCTTTCCGGTGGATTCATCGAGGCAGTGAATACGCTCTTCGCCCGTGAATTCCTTGCGATCAAAGTTATCAACCTTGACGTTTTGCTGAGACACATAGTCGGTGATGAAGACCTTTCCTCCGGCGACAGCGGGACCAGCGTAACCACCGGCAACTTCCGTTCTCCAAAGGACTTTGGGACCACCATCCGGGAACTTATCCAGAATCCCGGTTTCACGCCAAACGTTGTCCCGTTTTGGGCCCATCCATTGCGGCCAATCGTCAGCGCGGGCCACGAGGCTGGTGCAGAATAATGAAACGACAAATAAACTTCGTACGCAAAACATCCTTGCACTCCGTCAAGAATCGAGACCAAAAACAGGAAGTCGGAGTATTTTGAGCGAACGAAGGCTCCATGAGGAAGGTCGCTGCAGACAGTTTTGCGTATCCTAAACGGAATTCCCGCAGGCTGCTCACCCAGTCATCGGGAATCCTCATTCTCCAGCGATCGTTTTTCCATGAGCGACAACTCGACGTCCGAATCCCAACGATTGTCGTTAAGACAACTTCTGCTGGCGGATCTCGCGCTGCTGGCGGTGGCCGTGATCTGGGGCGTCAACATTCCGGTGATGAAGGTTGCTCTGGAATCCGGCATCACTCCGTATTCGCTGAACGCAATTCGCCTGGTCGTCTCCGCGATTGTACTCCTGGGTTGTGCAGGCTGGGAATATCGTACCGGTGTGCGTCCGGCAGCCGGGATCTCTCGCATCCGAATCGTGATCTATGCCCTGATTGTATCCGTCGCTTATCAATACTTGTTTCTGATGGCCGTTTCCCGCACAACCTCGGCCAACGTCGCCCTGATCATGGCCACGGTGCCAATGTGGACGGCATTGGGGGCTCGCTCATTTCTGAAAGAGATACTGCCGGCGATGGCGTGGGTTGGGCTGTTGATCGCATTCGCCGGGACAATGATTGTGACGGTCCAGAAACAGGTCACTCCGGTCGCGGAGGTGACGATTTCAGAAGTCGTCGGCAGTGAGAAGACCGCGAGCGTTGCAGAACTGGCTCCTGGCCCGATCATTGATGAAGTGAAGTCTCGTCAGTCAGATCTTGATGCTGCGACTCGGTTTTCCGGCAACATGATCGCGTTGCTGGCTGCATTGACATGGGCGAGCGGAACGGTCTTTAGTCGTCCGATGCTGAAATTGATTTCTCCCGTACAGTTGGCGGCATGCTCGGCGACCATCGGATTGCCGTTTCATGTGCTGTTTGCCTGGCCAACGCTGGCCGTCTGCATTCCCCTGCTGCAGGAAACGTCGCTGCAGTTGTGCATTCTTTACTCTGGTATTCTTTCCACCGGTCTCGCGCTGGCGATGTGGAGTTATGGAGTGAAACATGCCGGAGCTGCACAAGCGACGATGTTTCAGAATCTGAGTCCCATTGTCGCGATCGTTTCTGCGTGGTTATGGCGAGGTGAATCGATCTCGATCGCTCAGACCATCGGCGGGGCCATGATCATCAGCGGTCTCGTCATCATGCGTCGTAGTCGTAGCTGAACTTGTCAGGAAGAGTATTCGGCGTGTGGATTCATCAGTCGATCAAACCTTATGGAGTGTGTTCCAAAGCTCCAACTTAAATCGTCTACCATTTTGGACGAAGTTTACTACGATTAGTAGGCCGATGATGACCGGCGCAATTTCCAAGACCTCCAGTAAGTTCATGCACGAAAAACGACCGCCCATGGCCAAACGGAAATCACAGTCTGAAGTCAGCGACAACAGCGAGATCGCGCTGGAGCCGGCGATGGCCGAATTGGCTCAGATTGTTTCTCGCCTGGAATCCGGCCAGGAGACACTGGACGAGTCCCTCGCTCAGTTTGAACGAGGCATGGCTTTGCTGCGAGTCTGTCATCGGAAACTGGATGCCGCGGCGCAGCGAATCGAAATTGTGACTAAGCTGACAGCCACGGACGACATTGAGACCGCCGAGTTCGACGCAACCTCAACCTTGCAGAAGAACACCGCCGCAGATGCTGCTCGAACAACCCGCAAGGCTGCAAAAGAGGAATCTGACGAGGATGGCGGGCTGCTGTTCTGATCGGCCGATCAGCCTGCCGCGAACATCCTCGGGATCTCTGATTGAGTGACCGCTAAGCCAGCGATCACAGCTGTATGCGATCTCTGCCTCACTCGATCTCTGACGGATCAAGTCTCTTTAGTCGCCAGAAGCTCTCTTTTAGTCTGATGCACAAAAGTAGCTGAAGCTGACAACTTTAATCAGCCGGCTGAATCTTCCTGATACGACATGACCATTCGCACAAGATGTGCGAGGTCATTTGCTCGCATCTTATCGTTGATATGAGCGCGGTGAGCTTCAACCGTCTTGACGCTGATGTCCAGTTTGAGACCGATCTCGCGACTGGAAAGCCCCAGTACAACCAGATCAAGAACTTCGCGTTCCCGACCTGTAATGCGATTGATGTTGCGTTCGATATCGTCAAGGTCTTCCCCGACGAAGTCCCAGTCGACATCGTAGTACATGGCGTACGCGCGACCGACAAGTTCGACAAGTGCATCGACTTGAATTGGCTTTGGCAGGAAATCAACCACACCAGCCTGCATCGCTTTGACTGCTGTTGGAGCTTCCGCATGGCCGGCAATCAAGGCGATCATCAGATCATTCTTATCGGCCGCCAGTTTGTCCTGCAGTTCAAGACCGCTCATACCGCGGAGATGAATCTCTGTCAGCAACAAGCCGGGAACTGGATTCCGGTAGTCACGGTAAAACTCCATGGCGGTCATGTAGTCGTGAACTTCGATCTGAAGTTCTTTCAGAGTTGCCGCGACGGTTTCCCGAGTGTTGCGATCATCGATTACAAGGAACACCGAAAATGGCTTTCGCTTCTTCGGCTGGGTGAACTCAGAGACGCTGCTGAGTTTTGGTTTCGGTTCCTTGGTCTGGCTGGCTTTCTTCGCCATTGAGATTTCTCCTCATAGATTTCTTTCAACTGTACGCTGAATTGGAGCAATCCACAAAACGTCTACTGCGTAAAGATGCAGAAGTGATGGAAATCCCAGGGGCCTTCATTCCGGAGGAATTCCCTGCCCCTACGGTTTTTCCCTAACGTTATCTAACCGCTGATGGCTCAGTTCTCGTATCCCCAAGCCACTATAGGAAGCCCAGCCTGGTTGACGAGCAGACACTTAGAGCAACGACGTAATGAATGGCCGCAACAAACGTGGCAGGCGGAGGGCAACCAGGAACATTCTCAGGGTTCTCTTAAAGAACAAAGCCCAGGTGGCGATCTGCAATGTCAGGTATTGAACATTCGGTCTCCTGCATCACCTAGCCCCGGCACGATGTATTTCCGTTCATTCAGGCATCGATCAATGGCGGTGGTCAGAATTGTCACATTGTTGTGCTGATCCAGCACATGCCGGATTCCCTCGGGAGCAGCGATAATCGAAAGCATATAGATACGAGGAACTTTCCAACGCTTTAATGCTTCAATCGCCATCGATGCGGAACCACCCGTGGCCAACATGGGATCAAGAACGATCGCGACGTCAGCGGGATCATCATTCGGAAGCTTGTCGTAATAGTGCACGGGTTTGGCAGTCGCTTCATCTCGGTAAAGTCCCAGGTGCCAAACTTCAAGGTGAGGAATCAAGTCTGTCAGCGGAGTCACCATCCCGAGACCAGCTCGCAGAATTGGGACTGCGGCAATGCGCCCCGCAAGCTGCTGACACTCCGTGGTCTCAATCGGCGTCGGAACGGAAACCGCTTCCAGCGGGAGCTGGCGAGTCACCTCGGCGGCCAGCAACGTCGAAAGGCTGCGAATGTGCTGCCGAAACTCAGCCGGGGCGGTATTCTTGTTTCGCAGTCGGCTCAGATGATGCCGTGCTAATGAGTGATTCAGTTCAATGACCTGAGGATGATTCATTTTCTATTTTGTCCTGCTGATAATCCGCGAATGCTTAAGGCCCGAAAATCAGAAATGAGCGTTCGGTATGTTCCGGGAAGCCTGATCCGGTGATTGTGAAAAACTGGAATCTGCACCGACGGCGGTCATCGGTCAAGTCCGCCCCCGTTACACTCTCGCCCTGACATGCTGCGGAGTTCGGCATTTCTTTATCAGCAACAATCAGAATTGAAAGCTGAACATCATGACGCAACCTGATTCTGTTTCGTTGGAAGCCCGGCTCGAGAAAATCGAATCCGCGATGGCTCACCTGCAGCACGATATTGACTGCTTGAATACCTCACTGTTGGTTCATTTTCGACGATTGCAGGAGTACGAGTCGCGATTTGGGAAGATTGAGGGTTCTCTGGAACTGCTCAGCGAAAGCCCTGAGCGACTCGATCCGGGTTCGGAACGGCCACCGCATTATTGATACCGGGGTCTCAGAAACAAAAAACCTTCGAATTTTTGAGGAAACGAACAACTGCGATGTGGCGGACTCTCCGCAACCTGCGATACTGTTTTCAGGCAATGTGAGATTGAGTCTCACTCCACGCTTGCAAACCAGCAGGCAGTTTTTGATCATGGGTTCAGTGGTCCGAGTCTTTCAGTTTCGTCGTTCCTCACGTTTTTATGGACGGTGCTGCTGTGAACACGTTGCGTCTGGCTGACTTAACACCTGGCAAATCGGCAGTTGTCACGGCTATTTCCGGGGCAGGTCGTGTTGCCTCCCGACTCATGGAAATGGGTTTCGTGCCCGGAACCATCGTAGAAGTTCTGCGACGTGCTCCGTTTGGTGGCCCGGTACAGTATCGCGTGCATGGCTGCTCGGTCTCCATGAGATCAGCGGAAGCCTCCTGCGTATCGGTTGAAACAGATTCGCTGCAGAACCGAACTGCTCGCAGAGCTTCCAGCCAGCTTGAATTGGCTGCTGGTTAGTGGGCCGTCAGTGACGAATCAACCAACTCCCGCCGTCCAGAATCATCGCCCTTTGCGAGTTGCCCTGATTGGCAACCCAAATACGGGTAAGAGTACTCTGTTCAACGCGCTGTCCGGCATGCGGGTTCGGACCGGCAATTATCCGGGTGTGACTGTCGAACAGCGAATTGGTCGCGTTCAGTGGGACGGTCACGAAATTGAACTTAGCGACCTGCCCGGAACATATAGTCTCTCCCCAAAATCGCCCGACGAGATGGTCGCGGTACAGGTTTTGACGGGATGCTCCGATGAACCTCGGCCTGATCTGATTATCTGCATTTGTAACGCCGCGGCCCTGGAACGAAATCTCTACCTGGCGACACAGGTGCTGGAAGTCGGGCTGCCGGTTGTGTTGTGCCTGAACATGTGGGATTCGGCAAAAAGTTCCGGGGTCCGCGTTGACCTTTCTGCACTGTCGCAGAAGCTTGGAGTTCCCGTTGTCCCTACATCGGCCAGTCGTCGTGAAGGGCTTGCTGAGCTGAAGCATGCCGTGGTTCACGAGCTGACGGCCAGAGGTGGTCCGGTTGAACTGGCTTCTGACAGCTTTGGTCATTCTTTGCTATCAGCGCCGATTCAGGAAGAAGTCAGTCGCCTCGGAGCAGTACTGCAAGCCGCCAATGTTTCTCAGGAAAAGCGTTGTGGCTTCCTGATCGCTCGCAGTTTGCTCGATCCCGGCGGATCCGTAGAACTGATGCTGACCGAAGCCGCTGGTCAGAATTACCTGATTGAGGTGCAGGACTCGCGTCGGAAACTGTCCGAACAGCATCTTGAGATACCAGCGACCGAAGCCAGTCAGAGGTACCACTACATCGGCGAGCTTCTGGCAAACGTTCAGACGCGAACTCCGAATTCGCGCACGCGATTGACTGACAGAATCGATTCGGTGCTGACGCATCGCTTCTTTGGCTTCCTGATCTGTCTCGCAGTTTTGCTGATGGTGTTCTCGACGATCAACTGGTTTTCTGCACCGCTCAGCGACGGCGTCGAATCGATGCTGGGCTGGATCAGCGATCAGGTTTCTTCATCTATGTCGCCCGGTCCGTTACGCAGTTTGCTGACGGAAGGGGTGATTAATGGCGTGGGTTCGGTGATCGTGTTCCTGCCGCAGATATGCCTGTTGTTTTTGTTCATCGGATTGCTGGAAGACTGCGGCTACATGGCGCGAGCGGCGTTCATGATGGATCGCTTTATGGGGATTCTGGGGCTCAGCGGGCGTTCGTTTTTGCCTCTGATGTCATCGTTCGCCTGTGCTGTTCCGGGGATCATGGCGACGCGAGTCATCGATGATCGCCGCGACCGGTTTGTGACGATTCTGATCGCCCCGTTGATGAGCTGTTCTGCTCGTTTGCCGGTCTATGTCCTGATGATTTATACGTTCATTCCGGACACGCAGTTTTTTGGCGGATGGTTATCGCTGCAGGCATTGGTCCTGTTTGGCATGAGCACACTCGGGCTGGTGGTCGCAATTCCTGTCGCCATAATTTTGCGACGAACGTTGTTTCGCGGTGAACCCTCTCCATTTCTCCTGGAACTGCCGGATTATCGCGTTCCTTCAGTGCGCGTTGTGCTTGAACGAGTCTGGGAAAGCGGTCAGTCGTTCGTGGCTCGGGCCGGCACCTTGATTTTTGCCACCAGCGTTCTGGTCTGGGCCGGTGGATCATTCCCCGGTGATCAACGCGAACGGTATGAATTGACGGCCAAACTTGAAGCACTTGAAGCCTCTGGAGCAGATCCCGAAAGCGAAGAAATTACGGGGCTGACCGAGAAGTTGAATCAGGTTAACGGCGATCTTCTGCGAGGAAGTGTGCTGGGGCGGATCGGTCAGTCCATCGAGCCGATCTTTAAGCCACTGGGCTGGGACTGGCGCATTGGTGTCGGCGTTCTGGCGTCTTTTCCGGCACGAGAAGTTGTGATCGCGACACTCGGGACAATTTACAGTCTCGGAGGTGACGTGAGTGAAGAGGACGAAGGGCTCCGAGGAACCCTGATGGCGGCGACGTGGCCGGATGGATCTCCTGTGTTCTCCATTCCGGTGGCCTTGTCGATCATGGTTTTCTTTGCACTCTGTGCGCAGTGTGTATCAACGCTGATGGTGATTCGTCGCGAAACCAACAGCTGGCGTTGGCCGGTGTTTTCGTTTGTTTATATGACGGCTCTGGCGTGGATCGGTGCTTTCCTGACATATCAAATTGGTATCAGGATGTAGTCCCATGGATGCTCAGACGTTGGCAACTTCGGTCATGGTTTTTGTCGCAATTGCGATTTTCTGGCGTCGATTCCAGCAGACGTTTTTGAAGTCATCGGCTTCCGGGTGCGGATCGTGTACTGGCTGCTCAGGAGGAAACTCGGCGGCGGCGATCAGGGTGACTCCGCTGGTGCAACTCGGGATGTCTTCGCCAGAGAAACACGCGAAAAAGCCGTAGGGTGTGCCCGCGTTTGCTTAAGCTCAGTTTTTACCTCCTGCAGGCAAAGGTCAAAATGCTGAGCGGCTCCGCTCGGCAAATCTCGTGTTCAGATTCTCGGCAAAGGACTTTCTAATGCCGGGAGTCGTCTGCAAATGAGAATCCCCGCAGGAACAGTTTGTTACGGGGGTGCAAATGGTCATAGTGACAGCAACAACCTGCCGCCATCTCCCGGCGAAGTGTGTTGTGATTCCTGATTGATTCAAGCCGAGATCCACCGGTATGGCCACCCACATCATCTTTCAATGTCCAGCTTGTCAGCACAGACGCGTTACGAGTCCGAAACCTGCTGACGGTCCGGTCAAGTGCGACGAATGCCAGTGGGGGCGAAACGAGGGAGTCGGCGATTTCTCTGAAGGTCATTTGTGCCGTTGTCGGATCTGCGGATGCGAGGATTTATGGCGTCAGAAAGATTTTCCGCCGGCGATGGGTTTGGCACTTGTAGCGACTGCAGCCATTCTTAGCTGTATCGCCTACGCAAATTATCAACCGCTCCTGGCACTGGCGATTCTGATGGTGGCCGCGTTGATTGATATGTTACTTTACACGTTTATGGGCGACATGCTTGTTTGCTACCGGTGTGGATCGCGACATCGACAAACGGCGATGGCGGATGAGCATCCCAGGTTCGACCTGGAGACCGCAGAACGTTATCGTCAGCAGGATCTCCGGCAGCGACAGGCGTCTAAGCCGGGTTGAGCTCGAAGATTGTCGCTCCGTAGTCGGAGCGCTTTGGACAATAGCATCTGTGGAAGAACTGCGTCGAAGACTGGTTGAGGATCTCAGCGACACGATCGAAGGCGAATTGCGAGTCGATCCGGCGGCTGTCGCTGTGTTTTCGTCGGACGCCAGTCTCTATGAGATCGAGCCGATCGCTGTCGTGTTCCCGCGTCAGGCCCGCGATGTGGAAGTGATCGCGGCTTACTCGGCCGATAATAATATTCCGCTGATTGCTCGCGGTGCTGGTTCCGGGCTCGCGGGAGGCGCGATTGGGCGCGGGATTGTCATCGATTTTTCTCGCCACATGAATCGTGTGCTGTGGGTGGATGGTGATCGTGTTCGAGTTCAACCGGGTGTTGTGCGCGAACAGTTGAATCGAGAACTTCGCAAGCACGGTCGTTACTTTGCACCGGATCCTTCCAATAGCCGGATTACCACCATCGGGGGAATGCTGGGTGTTGATGCGGCGGGATCTCATGCTGTTCGCTATGGGTCGACCAGAGACCACGTTGAAAGCATCGAATGCGTTCTGTCTGGTGGACAGCGAATAGAGCTGGGGCGTGAACCGCTGCAACTGGATCCTTCTGCCTATCCCCGCATGGTCGATCTTGAACCTGTCGGCGGTATTGCCGGCGGTGGAGCGTCTGTTGGTGCGACTGTCAGCACGTCGGTCAGATCCGATGCGTTGAAGTTGTCAGCTTTGACGTCAGCTACTCGTCGCGCGGATCTGATTCAGCGAGTCGGCTCGCTGTTACAGGAATTTGAGCCGGTCATCAAACAGTATCAGCCGCCATTGCTGCGAAACTGTTGTGGCTACATGCTGCGTGGGATTCGCCAGATGCAGGAGCTCGATCTGGCTCGCATGCTGGTGGGTTCTGAAGGCACGCTGGGACTGTTCACCGAGGCGACTCTGTTCACAATGCCACTGCCTTCATTTCGGGCTGCAGCCTGCCTGATGTTCAAATCGCTTGAACAAGCGGTATTGGCGATGCAACTTCTTCTGCCGCTGGAACCCAGTGCCTGCGATTTGCTGGACCGTAGAGTTCTGAGCCTGGGACGAGGATCAGATCTGCGTTTTCGAGACATGATTCTGCCGGAAGCCGAGGCGGGACTAATTATTGAATTCCCCGGAAGCAGTGAACGAGAGATACGCGAACGTCTCAGAGATGCTCAGACGCTGCTGAAAGACCGCGAGATCGACTTTCAGATTACTCGAGAAGCCACGACTTTGGAAGATGTGGAACTGCTCTGGGCTCTGCCTTCGCAGGTGGTGTCTTTGCTGGCTAGTTTGAAAGGTTCGTCGCGACCGTTGCCGTTTGTTGAAGATGTCGCGGTGCCTCCGGCGAAGCTGGCTGAGTTTCTTGTGTCGGCCCAGCGAATTTTTCAGAAGCATGAAGTCACCGCGACGTTGTACTCGCATGCGGCTTCCGGGCAATTGCATTTTCGTCCGATCCTTCCCGTGCCCGACAACGGAGAAGACACAAAGATTGAAGCCATCGCCAGAGATCTCTATCGGCAGGTTGTCCAGGTCGGCGGATCGATCAGCGGAGAACATGGGGACGGCCTTTCTCGGACGGCCTTTATCAGAACGCAATACGGCCCGCTGTATCGTGCGTTTCAGCAATTGAAGGAAATCTTCGATCCTCTGAAATTGATGAATCCGGAGAAGATCATCAGCAATGATCCTCAGTTGACAGTCAAACATCTCCGCCGAATTCGACCTCGCGAAACGGTTGGGACTAATTCCACAGGCGGCTCGTTGCTTCCGATCATGCAGTTCGCCTGGAATGCCCACGAAGCCGCCGACACAGCCAGCCGTTGCAATGGATGCGGCACTTGTCGCGTGCAGAGCGAACCTTCAAGGATGTGTCCGTTTGTTGAGAATGACGGTAACGAAGAGTTATCGCCGCGCGCCAAAGCGGATTTATTCCGGCTGGCGATGTGTTCAATCTCGGGCAAAGAACTGCTGGCCGATGACTCCACCAAGACGATTCTGGATAGCTGCTTCAATTGTAAGCAGTGTCAGCTCGACTGCCCGTCGGAAGTCAATATCCCGCATCTCGTGCTGGAAGCTCGCGCGCAGCATGTGCAGGCACATGGACTGAGCAAAACGGCATGGTTGCTGTCGCGAGTTCATACCTATGCTCGCATGGCGTCTCGTTTTTCGTTTCTGACTAATCGTCTGCTGAAGAACACCTGGTTTCGGAAACTTCTGCAGCGATTCGTAGGCATCGCGTCTGCTCGACGTCTGCCGAAGTTCGCAAGAACTCCGTTCCTGGCGTCATTGCGAGTACAGCGTGAAGACAATTCGGGAAATCCCGGAAGCCCGCGGCCAACGGTCGTTTACTTTGTGGACTACTTTGCCAACAACCACGATCCGGAATTGGCCGAAGCGTTCGTGAGAGTGCTGGAGCACAACGGATTTCGAGTGTTCATTCCTCGTGGACAAACCGTATCTGGAATGACCATGTTGACCGTTGGCGATGTTTCCGCCGCGCGAGTGGTGGCAGAACAGAACATTCGTGAACTGGCCGAGCCAGCTCGCGAAGGATATTCGATCGTTTGCACAGAACCCTCGGCCGCGGTGTGTTTGACTCAGGAGTATCCGATGCTTCTGTCCAGCAACGATGCCGAAGTCGTGGCGCAGCAAACTCTTGATGCAGGCTCATTCCTGCTGGATCTGCAGCGCCGAGGAAAGCTCAAGAAGGACTTTACGCCCCTCGCCATGAGAGTTGCCTGGCATACACCATGTCATACTCGGGCGATGCGACGCGGGCAGCCACTGCTGGAGATTTTGAGGCTGATTCCCGGCCTGAAAGTCCAGATGATTGAAAAAGGCTGCACCGGAATGGCTGGAACTTTCGGGTTGGCGGCAGAGAACTTTGAACAGTCGCTTCGCATCGGATCGGAATTGATCGGCGAAATGAAGACCATTGACGCCGACGCCGGCGTGACGGACTGCAGCAGTTGCAGAATGCAGATGGAACAAGCCAGCCGGATCCCTACAATTCACCCGATCAAGCTGCTGGCACTTTCGTACGGACTGATGCCACGGCTTGCAGAACGACTGAAAGCTCGACCGTCCGGATTGAGCATGTCATGATCCTGAACAGAATCCTGTGCTCATGAATCTTAATGTTCTCTTTTTTGCAGCGGCCCGTGATGCGGTCGGGACTGACACTGTGACTGTCGACGTTCCCGATGGCAGCACCGTAGGTGAATTGCAGCAGTTAATGATCCAGCGAACCCCGCAACTTGAACGATGGTCTCAGGCGTTACTGTGGGCCGTCAATAATCGCTATGCCGGATGTAATCAGGTACTGCATGCCTCTGATGTGATCGCCTGCTTTCCTCCTGTGAGCGGAGGCTGAATCATGATTGAACTGACAACAGAGCCAATCGATTACAATCAGCTCACAGAATCCGTGCGAGATCATGCCGCCGGTGCTGTGACGTTGTTTCTGGGAACCGTGCGGGAGTTTACTCGCGGCGTGCAAACATCGTGGCTGCAATATGAAGCCTACCCCGATATGGCGCGGGCTTCGATGGCGGAACTGGAAGCCGAAGCCTTTCAGAAATTCACGGTGACAAAGATCGCGATTTCTCATCGTACGGGCGCGATGGCTCTGGGCGAAATCAGCGTGGCCATTGCTGTAAGCTCGCCGCATCGTGATCAGGCGTTTGAGGCGGGACGATGGCTGATCGATACGTTGAAGGAACGAGTACCCATCTGGAAGAAGGAACACTTTGCGGACGGCCGTGAAGAATGGCAACATCCGGGAATGACTCCACAGACCAACACCAAAGGCGCGAAATCATGAACTCCGGAGATGTCTCAACGCGAAGACTGATCGATTCGTTCGGTCGAGTTCACAATAATCTGCGGATCAGTGTCACGGATCGATGCAACATTCGCTGCTTCTATTGCATGCCGGCGGACAATGTGGAATTCATGCCGAAGGAGAATCTGCTTTCCTTCGAAGAGATTGAACGAGTTGTCCGCGTTGGCACTACGCTGGGGATTGATCGTGTTCGTTTGACGGGCGGCGAACCGCTGGTGCGGCGCGATCTGCATGTGCTGGTTCGGAAACTCGCCGCGATTCCGGGAATCATCGATATCGGACTTACGACCAACGGTATTCTGCTGGAGGAGCAAGCTCAGGAGTTGCGTGATGCCGGGCTGAAGCGATTGAATATCAGCCTTGATGCTCTGGATCCGGAGATTTTTCGCAAGGTGACTCGCCGCGAAGGCTATGACCGAGTGCTCGCCGGGATTCAGGCGGCTCGCGACGTTGGCTTTTCCCCGATCAAACTCAATGCAGTTTCTGTACGGGGATTGACCGAGGCTCAGATTATTCCGTTCGGCAAGCTGGCTCGCGAAACTGACACTGTTGTGCGTTTTATTGAATTCATGCCACTGGATGCCGACAGCCAATGGCAGCGCGATAAGGTGCTGTTTGCGCATGAAATTATAGCGAGGCTTGAAGCAGAGTTCGGTGCTTTACGTGCGATAGATTCGCCGGTGTCCTCTATCGTTCATGCTGGAACGATGACGGCCAGTTTGTTGGCACAGGCCGATGCTGCGACTCATGCCCCAGCACAGGATTATGAATTTGCCGACGGCAAAGGGCGGATTGGTCTGATTGCCAGCGTGAGTCAACCGTTCTGCAGCAGTTGCAATCGCTTTCGTTTGACGGCTGACGGTCGTCTTCGCAACTGTTTGTTCAGCCACGATGAAACAGACATCAAGCAGTTCCTGCGATCAGATTCCGCTGATGAGCTGATTGCTGAGGCGATGCTCAACAGTATTGCCGCCAAGAAGGAGGGCCACGAGATCAACACCGCCCGTTTCATTCAGCCTGATCGACCGATGTATTCCATCGGCGGGTAGTTCAGTGGTGAGTGGTGAGTGGTGAGTGGTGAGTGGTGAGTGGTGAGTGGTGAGTGGTGAGTGGCGACGCTTTATGTTTGTGGGATGGCGTTGATCGCGACGGCTGCTGGTTTCGCAGCAACAGTATGCGGCTCTGCCGGGCGAAACTGACGCACAATGAACGCGGCCAGATGATTCAGGATCACCGCCGCGACCGCAGAGCTAAGCAAAGCGACCATCACAGCAGGCACCGGAGAACTCTTCATGATCGTCATTGCGCCTGCGAGGGCAACTCCGTGTACAAGATAGAAGTCATAAGAGTATTCGGCCGCAAGCTTGACGATAGGCGATCGAGCCTTACACAGCAGAGATAACTCGACGACGACCAGGCTGATGGCTGTGTATGCAAAAGCGGGCTGAATCAGCAGAGCCAGGATGGTCAGCGCTCCTGCAATCGAAAGGGAGGCAACTCTCCGATGACTGCCCAAAGCATAAGCCGCGATTGCGCTGGCCACAGCATAGGTCAAAAAATGACACATCAGCCATGGAGCGGCATCGCGAGCGACGAGGAACGTCAAGCAGAGACTGCTGATTGCAGCAATGAGACCGGGGCGTTTGATGAGTCGGGAGAGGAACGTTGCGATGTAACAGGCCAGAATGAGAGAAACAAACCACGTCGGTGAGTTCACAAGTTCGCCAGAATGGGTCCACAATCCAGTGCCCAGCATCTGTGAAACAATCTGGGCAACGGATGCATTCTTGTAACCGTACAATGTCGCCAGACAAAAACTTCCGATCATCGCAATCCAGAACGCCGGGTAAACTCGACACAGACGCTGCGCCAGCCAGTTCGTCGGTGTACGTCGATTATCGGACGACAAGAATCCGCTGACAATCAGAAACATGGCCACACCCAATTGGCCGATCGACAGACCAGCCAGCGAAGTCAGATCGTGTCGACCTGCAAGGCTCATTGTGTGTTGCAGTACCACCAAGCTCATCGCGAGAATTCGAACGACGTCAAGTCCGATGAGATTCGGTCGCGAAGAAGAGTCGGAAGGTTTAATGAAGGGCATAGCAGGACTCGTCCGCAGGCTGGCTGGTCTGTGCGGTGTGGTGTGGTGATTGTTGATTCGGCGTGGCTCAGCGATCAATGACTGCTTAAATGTACCCTCACTGATGTCTGAAGTTGTGCAAACCGGGCGAAGTCGTGGCGGCTTACAGCACAGGGGCAATTGTCACACAGGATTTTTCAGATGGCTGCATTTTCGCATCAGTATCGGGCACGACGCTCCGGGAAGATTGCAGTGATTCGTGCGAGTTGATGCTTTCCGGCATCAGTTTCCCCCAGTGGGGCAGCGGGAACAATGCCCGGTGGCTGACCTGTCCGTAATTGCCCGACGGAGTGACTCTCGGAAGATCACTGCTGACTCAGTGCAATCCAGCGATCGCGGATCCAGATCTGCAGCGGCAGCAGAACAAACATCCATGTCCAGAACACGTTGATAATACTGCTCAGAAGCAACGTAACTTCGATATTGTGACTTCGTGCGAAAACGGAAGTCACTGCCGTCAGTCCAAGAATCGGTGCCGCCATACAAAAGAAGGCTGGCGTGGCCAGCAGAATTGTAAGTGGCAACGCCGCCCAGCGCGTGTACAAGGATAACAGAGCCGCCAGATGGCTGGCGAAACCTAACATGATCAGATAACTGCTCACCATTGTAGCTGAGCAGTTTCTGACAATCGTACCATCGCTAAGGATCAAGGTAATAAAGATCCAGACGATGGCCGGTATCAGAGCGATTGCACAGCCGGCGAATTTTTCCACGAGAATTCGAACGCTGCTTATGGGGACGGTCGCCAGCGTTGATTGTGTCTGCTGCCGGACTTCATCGAACAAACATCCGGACGAGTACAGCAAGACTTCCGCCGTCAGCGTCATCATGAATGTCAGAAAAGCCCACCAGCTGTAATCGCCACGCAAGGCCAATCCGTTTGAGTAACCATCCATTTCCTGAAACATGCGGAAGCCGGCAAAGACAAGACCTCCGGCCAAAAACTTGGCGATAGCGAATGTTCGTCCGCCGGTGAAGAAGAGAAACTCTTTCCATGCGACTGAAAGATTCCAACAACGTCCAACAGACCAGCGCCGGACGGATTTGTTTTCCGAGGGGCCTGCCGTGTCTGCGGGGGCAGACCAGAAATCCAATGTGACCGTGCTGATCACGAACAATACTAAAGCCGTCAGGAGACTCGACCAGAACTGACCAGCAACGATTAACACTTCGCCTTTGATGGAAGCCGTAGAGATCGTGGTGAGCCCGGTCGAAAAGTCGATTCCCAGGATAGTGAATCCACTGGTCAGTCCAAGGATCTCTGCGAGGCGATCAAATACGGAGATCTTAGAACACACCGCCGGGATCGATCCCAGAAACGCGATGGTGCCAGTAGACAGAACTCCAGGTGGTATGGCTCCAAGGAACGCCGAGCTGATCCTCGGCAGGAACACGAAGAACCCAATGGTTGTGGCCGCCAACCCGGCTGCTCGCCCCGACGTCGCGCACCGCACGCTGCAGAATAGCGCCAGATTGGCCACCAGAATCATCCACGCCGCCAACGCCAAATAGGCGGCCACGATCTGATTCCAGAGTACGCCCCCAAGAGTAATCGAGAGAAACGTAAATGGCATCTGGATGACAAGCAGCATCAATGAGCTGACCAGTCGCGATGTCGATTTGCCCAGAGTAATCGACAGCGAATTCATACCGGCCAGACGCAACAGTGCATAGGTTCCGGCATCTTTCTCTTCTGTGACGGCCGTCACAAAATAGCTGATTCCCGAAACCGTAATGATCAGCACATTCAGCGTGCAGACCAGTTCAAAGAACCGCAGCCCCATGCTGCCAGTGCCGAACACATCCGTAAACGACATCGAAATCGCAAACAGCATCGCTCCCGCAAATCCCGCGCGCACGATGTGCGGGTAGACGGACTTGGAGTCCATCTTCAGAGTCCAATTGAACAGCGTTGTGACTCCGGAGATCACGTGCGCACTCCGCGAGTCGTCAGGTCCATAAACGCCTGATTTAAATGCCGTCGCTGCTGACTGAATGACGTAATCGAAAGATCCAGAGTAAGCAATTGTCGCAGGAACTCGTTGGCCGATGTCGCTGGCGCCAATTGAATGTTGTAATCACGCCCTGTCGCAAACTCCGGTTCAGAAACCGTCTCGACACCGGGCAATTCCTTGATTCGCTGCATCGCCGTTTCGGAGATTGTGGCCAACTTCAGATTATAGAGAGGTCTCTCGTCCGGGCTTTCCAGCAGGATATCCATCGGCCCGCTGAACTTGATTTGGCCTCGATCGATGATTGTCACGCTGTCGCAGAGTTCCGCCAGTTCACTCAGAATATGCGAACTGATAAACACCGTTTTCCCCATCCGCCTCAGTTCACGAAGTATCTCCATCAGCTCAATTCTTGCGCGAGGATCGAGGCCACTGGCTGGTTCGTCCAGCAATAACAGATCCGGATCATGCACCAGGACGCGGGCCAGGCTGACTCGCTGTTGCATCCCGCGTGACAAGCCGCTGATAAGATCATCGCGACGGCCTTCCATGTCGGTCAACGTCAGCACGTCATGGATGACGGTATCGCGTTGGCGAACTGGTAAGCCATAAGCCGCGGCGAAAAAGTCCAGATACTCGAAGACTGTCATCTGGCGATACATGCTGAAATGGTCCGGCATAAAGCCAATGCGGCGACGCACCGCGACAGAATCATTTCGCACACTGTGTCCAAAAACTTGTACTTCACCCCAGTTCGGTTTCAGCAGTGTGCAGATAGCCTTGAGCGTTGTGGTCTTCCCTGCACCGTTGGGCCCGACAAAGCCGTGCAGCGTCTGAGGCATCACGCAGAAGGTCACCTGACTCAGCGCCTGATGGCCTTTGAAGGCGTGCGACAAGTTTGTCACAGAGATGGCCGGAACAGTGTCGCGGGTAATCGTCGACATTTTGAAAATCGCCCTTTGCCGAATCCTGCGGAACTTCAAAAACGCGACGAGAGTTACTGCTGTTTCGCCAGTACGGCGTCATCAAACATCAAACGTCCCTGAGCCAGTGAAACCGAATGCAGAAATCTCTCTGCCAGTTCGTTGCTATGAGTCACGCACAACAATGCGGTGTCGTGCTCTGCGGCCATTTCGAGCAACAGCGTCCCGATCTCTTCCGCCGTCTGCGGATCAAGATTTCCCGTTGGTTCGTCCGCCAGCAAGAGAGAAGGCTTGTGCAGTAGCGCGCGGCAGACGGCCACTCGCTGACGTTCCCCACCAGACAATTTTCCCGGGCGCTGATGCAGACGATGAGCCAGCCCCACTCGATCCAGCAACGCTTCAGCTCGTGCGCGAATGTTGGCCTCGGAATCAAACCCGGCCAGCGTTGGCAAGAGCACGTTCTCCAGAACGCTGCACTGTGGCAGCAATTGATGGTCCTGAAAAATGAACCCAATATGCTGATTGCGAAACGATGCGAGCCGACTGGAACTCATTCGCCACGGGTTCTCACCAAGGATCTCAATCAACCCGGAAGTCGGCTGATCCAGAGTCCCCGCCAGATAAAGCAGAGTACTCTTGCCGCACCCGGAAGGTCCTCGAATCGCAATCGCGCTGCCGGAAAGAACTTTCAGGCTGACGTCTTTTAAGATCGAAACCGGGCCGCCTGGCGAGTCAAATGTGCGAGAAACACCATGCATATGGAGAACAAGAGGCATAAAGACTCATTTCACTTGAATTCAAAAGCAACTGCGATGCAGAGCAGAAGGCTAGTGGTCTGTTGATTTAGAATTGTATTGAGCGTTAAGTTTAACGGCGAGCCAGAGGCGAAATCCGTCAATGACGCCTGCGACTTGCCGTTAAACGCTTAAATCAACCGTCCGCTGGAAGACTCCCGAAGGTCAATTTCGTCTAAGTTTCTTAAGGATTCTTCGTCGACGGAGAAGACTCACCCACCGCAAGCTTGGCGACATCGTCCGCAGCCAGCGATCCTCGATAAATCCTGACATCGGCGAGATTCCCTTTGAAGTAATCCTGAGCCCCGAAGCCGATGTGAAGTTTCGACTTGCTGGAGAGATCGATGGCTTCGTCCGGCAACGCAGCCGACTCCGAGACAAGTTTTCCGTCGACATAAAGCTTCAGACAATACTTCGCACGAACGGCAGCAACATGATGCCAGCCTGACGGAAACGAATGGTCCCACGTGGCATTACGGCCCGCTTCGATGGATAAAACACGCCCTGAAGGTAATGCTCCGACAAACAAGCGACCCTGAAACACCGCCATCGACCACGCGCGTCGGAACTTTACATCCGGCGTCAGGTCGACTCGTCCAACCTTCGCCCAGTCGGTCCTTCCTTCGTAGCGATAAACTTCAGCAAGCGGCAATGTGCCGCCGTACATTTTTCCGTTATAAACAACCAGCGGCATCGCTTCGAGTTCTTCACCCAGCTTCCCGGCGTCTTCCCAGTTGGTTCCTTCAATATGCTTAAACACGTGAGCCTGAGGCCATTCGCTGACAAACAGACTCCCCTGATGTACCGCAAAACCATAAGTCTGAGTCGCATTCGGAATGCGGCCCATGTCGTGCCACTGTTCGCCATCAAAACGAAACACAGCTCCTTCGTCGTAACAGGATGCAAACAGCGAGCCATTGAAGACCGTCATAGCTTCGACTCGCTTGCCCGGATTTGGGCAGGCGGTCCAGGTTTCCCCGCCTTCGTAACGGAAGAATCCGGCAGGCTTGTAGAGTGATCCGGCGTAGAGCTTTCCACGATACTCAATCAGGCTCGAAACGGCTTCTGTTTCTGGTGACAGTGTACCGCAGGAAATCCACTGATCACCGTCACCAAGGCAGTACACCTTGCCACCGAAATTCTTGTTCTCAGACTCGGCCAGGGATGAGCCCGCCAAACGATACTTGCTGGAAGCGACATACAGCGAACCATCAAAGATAGTCATCGCTGAGATGGCGTTGGCTTTGTCGGGGGATCCAAGATCCGTCCAGCGGTCACCGCCTTCGAAACGGAAAACTCGCCCTGCCTCTTCTGCTCCCGCATGGCATGTGGATGCATAAAGCTTTCCGTTGTGAACACATAGCGAGAAAACATAGACCGCTGATCCCAGCTTTCCGTGATCGGAAAATTCTGGCTCGATGCGAGCCTGATCAATTCCAAAATGAAGTTGGCGATGGTTCGATTGAGAATTCGTAACGCCGCCATGAGTGTAGAGCCCAAGATGAAATCCAGTACGTCCTGAGAAATCAAACTGGCTCAGGATATCGCCCGGAACATCATCGCTGGCGTCGGACGGCTTGACCCATGCTGCGACAGAAAAATCCTCTTTCCCAGGATTAAGGCCGCTCGCTGCTTCGATTTCAATGAACGAACTTGTTCCATCAAACCCGGCCGATTTGGTCAGACTCTTCGTCGGACCGTCATCGGTAAACTTCACACCGTTGGCAATCGACTTGAGCTTTCCGGGTGAGTGATCGTCTGCGGTGCTCTGCAATGGCCAGTGTCCTGCCAACTTTGTTTGAGCATTGGCGGTCGAAACCACAGCCATCCACACCAGAACAACGTTCAGGACTCTCATGCGATACTCCGTGAAAAACAATGCGAGGACATTTGCCCCCGGAGGACTTCAGAATCGACAAAAAAGCAACGTGGGCGACTTTCAGGGAAGTGCGGAACGTACCACACTTCGAACTCGGCGTCATCAATTCGCCCCTGAAGAGTCCGCTGTGATTACTTTCAGGGTGACTGAATATGTGGCCAGTTGTTCCCTGTCTCTCTTCGATAACTTTGTGTATTCGCAGGCGATTCATGAAATCTGTTACCGAGTATCTGACGTTCAATATTCCGGAACGAATGGGCTTCCTGAACATTACCTCGAAGCTAGAGGAGATACTTCGCGGCAGCGGGATTCAGGAAGGCCTGATGCTGTGCAATGCGATGCATATCACAGCCTCCGTGTTCATCAATGACGACGAGTCTGGTCTGCATGCAGACTATCGCAAGTGGCTGGAGCAACTCGCGCCGTTCGATGCTTCACCGCAGCGATATGCTCACAATCGCACGGGCGAAGACAACGCCGATGCGCATATGAAACGGCAGATTATGGGACGGGAAGTGGTCGTCGCCGTGACGCAGGGACGGCTCGACTTTGGACCGTGGGAGCAGGTCTTCTATGGCGAATTCGACGGACGCCGCTCCAAGAAAGTGCTGGTCAAAATCATCGGCGAATAATCAGTGCTGATGATCCCGCGCAGAGCTTCATATCAGGCCTGCGGCATGTCGATGATCACCCGCCCGTTCTCAATGCGAACAGCGTAGGTGGTCTGACAGATTCTCTGATTCAGGCAATGCTGGCCACTGGAAACATTGAACTGCCAGCCATGCCACGGACATGTCACGATATTGCCTCGCAGCGTGCCTTTTCCGAGTGGTCCGCCAGCATGCGGGCAGATGCCATCGATCACGTGAAACACACCGTCCACGTTGTAGACAGCGAAGATTCTTCCATCGGCGACGACTTCTGCAGATTGTCCCGGAACAATCGTCGCCGCATCCGCCAGATCCAGACTTGCCATATCACGCGACTCTATTTCGAGGGGCCGTTGAGTTCATCTTTGACATGCTCTGCGGCTCGCAGAACACGCATCATATTGCCACCCAAAATCTTGTGGATGGCTGCACGATCATATCCGCGATTGAGCAATTCCTGAGTGATCAACGGGTAGGTCGCGACACTTTCCAATTGATGAGGCAGTCGGGGCACTCCATCGAAATCCGATCCAATCCCGACATGATCAACTCCGGCAAGTTTCACGATGTGATCGATATGGTCGACCACGTCATGCAGCGTCCCGCGAGCTTCCTTGTTCTTTTTCAGAACTTCCGTCGGTGCCACAAACGCCGAGAAGAAGTTGACCATGACGACGCCTCCGTTTTGCTTCACCACCAGCAGCACATCGTCCGGTACATTGCGAGGATGATCACAGATGGCTTTCGCGCTGGAATGCGAAAACATCACTGGAGCCTTAGTGATCGCCAGCGTTTGTCGCATCGTCTCCGGAGAAACGTGGGACAGGTCAACCATCATTCCCAGACGATTCATTTCTCGAATCACGTCCTTGCCGAAATCTGAAAGACCGTTGACACGCGGCTCATCCGTTGCAGAATCCGCCCATGTCAGAGACTTGGAATGCGTCAGTGTCATGTAGCGACAACCTTCGTCGTAAAGTCGCTGCAGATTGCTGATTTCGTTCTCGATGCTATAGCCGCCTTCGACTCCCATCATGGATGCGATCCGCCCGGCTTTGACGATGCGTTCAATATCGTCCGCTGTCGAGGCGAACTCAAAGGTCTCCGGATACCGCTTTACCATCGACTTCACGATCGAAATCTGATGTAACGTCTGCGATAACGCATCGCCGTTCTTGTCGGCAGCAGCCGGAACGTACACAGACCAGAACTGGGCCTTGAGTCCTCCTTTTTTCAGCCGCGCAATATCCGTTTGCAGAGTTGGCTGATCTTTGGAGATATCCAGAATTTCGAACGAAGAGTTGCCCTTGTCGCGAATCTCCCACGGCAGATCATTGTGTCCGTCGAACAGCATGCCACTAAAGTGAACAGCCTCACCTTCCGCAGTTAACACGACATCGGGGCGGCTGGATTCCTGAGCGTTCGCCTGGCTCATTCCCGTTATCAACACTGCCAGCAGCGTCGTGAAAAATGCAGGAACGATTTGCCGGGTGAATGGGCTCAAAGTCTGTCTGCCGCCGTGCATCGTCCGCTTTTCCTTGAGATTGATTTTAGGCGAAAATTTCCGTCACCGGGCGACCCTTGGCGATTGGCAAGGGGCGATTCAGATTGTCATGAACTTCAATCGTATGATCAATCCCCAGAGCATAATACATTGTGGCAGCCAGATCGCCGGTGGTCACAGGATCACGGTCAGGGACGGCTCCGTACTTGTCGGAGGCTCCATACACTGCGCCTCCCTGGACTCCACCGCCGGCCATCAATACGGTGTAGCATTTCGGCCAGTGGTCGCGACTGATGTTGGCATTGATCTTCGGGGTGCGGCCAAACTCGCCCATCCAGATGACAAGTGTCTCATCGAGCAATCCGCGATCACTAAGATCATTCAGCAGCACCGGCAGCGTGTGATCTGTCGATGGGAAATGCCACTCGGGAAGGATCTCATACATGCGGGTATTGTCAAATCCGTGAGTATCCCAGCCGCCATCAGTCTTGCTGCGGCCACCAATGCTCTGAGCAAAATATACCGTTGTGAACTTGACACCTGATTCGACCAGTCTGCGAGCCAGCAGGCAGCCCTGACCATAGGTCGTTCGGCCATAAGCATCTCGCACGACTTCCGGTTCTTTTGACAGATCGAAGGCATCTCGGACCTTCTCCGAATTCAGCATCGCCAACGCGCGGTCGTAATAGGCATCCAGTCCTCGAGCGGCTGCGGACCGATCGAGCGCACGAGCCTGATTGTTGATCAGTTCCTGAAGTTGACGGCGGTCCTGCAAACGGCCCAGCGTAACGTCTGACGGAAGACTGAGCTGAGACAACTTGAAGTTTGCCTGATTAGGATCATCACGAAAGAAGAGCGGATCATGCTGCTTCCCAAGAAAGCTGGCTCGCTGTCCGGGCGTCGTTGATCCATCAGAGATTTGATACGGGTAGGAGACGAATGTCGGCATTCCATTTGAGTTGGGAGCGACCGCATCCACAACCGAACCGTAGCCAGGAAACAGATCCAGAGATTCACGCAGGCGCTGATCGTCGATCGGCGGTTCAAAGCCTGTCAGTGCGGTGTACCCCGCCGAATTGTGATTGTTCATGGTGTGATGCACGGTTCGAATCTGAGCGATTCGATGCATCACTTTTGCCGTCTCCGGCAGATGCTCACAAATAGACATCCCGGGCACCGACGTCGGGATCGATTTATACAATGAACGGTAGCCGTCCGGAGCATCAGGTTTCATGTCGAACGTATCAACATGACTGGGCCCGCCCCACTGGAACAGAAAAATCACGGACTTCGCCGTTGCCGTGCGAGATTGTTTCGGCTGTTGCTCCTGAGCCTTTAACAGTCGCGGCAGATTGAGCCCCAACAGGCCCGCGCCACCGACACGGACCAGATCTCGCCGATGAATCCGTGCGGCCTGATCAATGATGCTGTTCCATTGCATCTCAGAAGCCTTTCAGAAACTTTCGAAGTTCCGGATCGTCATCGTCTTCGCTCTTGTCGTCACCGATGTCAAACCAATTTGACGCTTCATCTTCCTCCACGACTTCGACGACTTCTTCTGCAGCTACTTGTTCTCCCGCGACTACTTCCGGGCTCTCATGATCAGCCGTCACGACATCGTCAGCAGCAATCTCGGCAAAATCCCACACCTCTTCAACAGCGTCGACTTCCTCTACGACTGCAAATTCTTCCATTACGGCTTCTGTCACTTCGGCGACGGGTTCCGTCGCCGTTTCAGATTCTGCGACCATCTCAGCTTCGGCTACTTCTTCGAGCAGTTCGATTTCTTCCAATTCAGCATCGAATTCATCAACTGCATCAGCCTGCTCAACTGTCGCAACGGGCGGTACTGTCTCCACTTCATCAAAGAAATCAAACTCTTCAACAGCTTCAACTTCTTCAACTGTCTCAATCTCGGCTTCGTACTCAGCGAATTCTTCGACAACTGCGCTCTCCAGCGTCGCATCAGCCGTGGCAAGAGGTTCAATTGCAGCGGCCGCAGTAAGCGCTACGGGTTGAGGATCTTCGTTGAGAAAATCAAACCCGCCGCCAAGCTCCGGCTCGGCAACTTCAGAAAGCTCCACGTCGTCCCATGAAGGCTCGGAAGCCGGGACGACAGCCTGCTCCAACGACGCCACTTCCCGTGCCAAGCCGTCATCAGAGAGTTTTTGGTCACTGGCGCTCGATTCTTCCAGCAGTTCGACATTGTCGAACAGTTCGACATCGTCAACGACCGCCTCAACCGGTTGCTCTTCAACCACGTCCATAACGTCTTCAACAGCAACAACCTGTTCGATTACCTGCTGCGGCTCATCGATTTCAATTCCCAGCATGTCGAAGAAATCGGAGGGTTCCTCCGATACTTCAACCGCCGCTTCACTATCAAGAATCTGAACCGCCTCAGCATGCTCTTCCACAAGTTCTGCTGCGACAGGTTCCTCCAACCATTCCTCGACCGACCCCGCAGCTTCAACAGCAGCAATTTGTTCGATCGCCTGCTGCGGCTCGTCGGCTTCAATACCCAGCATGTCGAAGAAATCGGAGGGTTCTTCCGATACTTCAACCGCCGCTTCACTATCAAGAATCTGGACCGCCTCAGCATGCTCTTCCACAAGTTCTGCTGCGACAGGTTCCTCCAACCATTCCTCGACCGAACCACCAGCTTCAACAGCAGCAACCTGTTCAATCACCTGCTGCGGCTCGTCGACTTCAATGCCCAGCCTGTCGAAGAAATCGGAGGGTTCTTCCAATACCTCAACAGCCGCTTCTTCATCAAGAGCCTGAACTGCCTCAACGGGCTCTTCGACAGATTCTGTCTCGACAAGTTCTGCCGCCAAGTGGCCCACCGGTGCAACAGTGTCAACGGCAGCAATTTTCTCAACCGTCTGCTGTGGCTCGTCGTCAACGATGCCCAGCTCTGCGAAAAAGTCGAAGGGCTCATCGAGCATTTCAACCAGTTCTGCCTCGGTCGGATCCGGTTCGACGGAGACCGCCTCCATGACCTCCACAGGCTCATCGTCAGCCAGAACTTCGACGAGCTCAGCCGACTCGTCGATTTCTTCAATGAAATCGGCTTCAACAAGTTCTTCCGCGAGCACCTGAGGTTCTTCAAGCACTTCCACGAATTGGTTGTTTAGCAGATCAGCCTCTTCAAAATCCGCGGTGAGTGCATTAGCGGGAGTCCCTTCATCCAGCAGTTCGACTGCCTCGACAGGCATTTCGTCAAGGACTTCAACAGGCTCGTCTTCAAGGACCTCAACAGCTTCGACAGGCTGTTCAGCGTGGACTGCTTCAACGACTTCCTCAGCAAAAATGTCCTCATCATCCAGAACCTCAACGACCTCTTCCACGACGTCGTCAATAGTTCCAGCAGCGGCAGAGCCAGATGGACCTTCAGGAGGCACAATGGATTCGTCGCTTTGATGTCCACCCAGGAAGGACATGTCGTCCGGTGAGTCGTCAGTGAGCCATGATGATTCAGGTGCCACTGATTGAGAATCATCCGTGTCAATGCTTTCAGCCGCGCTGTCCACAAACGACGACGGATTGACAGATTCTGCCTTCACAATCTCTTCAGCAATCGGAGCGACTACTGACGTGATTACCGCTGCCGCGGCGGCTTTCTTCACAGCGGGGGCTGCGATGTCGGCAATTTCATCGCGACTTTGGGACGACGCCGGTATCGATGATGGCCGCTTCCCAACGGTGTCGCTCGTGGAATCTTTCTTGAGCCTTGCTGTTTCTTCATGCGCCTCGGCGGATGCCCCGGCCTGTTCGACAGAATACTGAAGAGGCGGTTTGCTCTTGAATTCTTCAGCGATGATTGCAGCGGCGGAACTAACGATTGTGGAAGATTCAGAGGCACCGCTGGTTGACCTGGTGCTTTTACGCGAACGGTCACCTTCACTCTTGGCGGTGGATCCGGAATCCTCTTTGAGATGCACAATAAAGTTGACGGGCCCCAAGGTCAGAATGGAACCAGTCTTGAGTTCAACTCTCTCGCCTGACTTGATCCGTTTATTGTCAACATACGTCCCGTTGCTGCTGTCCAGATCAGTGACGGAGACACCATCGCGTCCAACTCGCAGAAAGCAATGTCGACGACTCATCTGCGGTGCAGAAAGCCGTAAATTGCAGTCGGAGCCGCGTCCGATCACGATATCGTGCCGTACGGTGACTCTGCGGACATTGGCCAATTGCTCCTGCAGCTCCAGGACAACCTTCATGGATTTCGTTCCGTTGGCGACGATGAAGTGGGAATCCAAACACGACGGACACGAACAGTCACTCGGAGAAGACGTCAGGTTCATCGCCGGTTTCTGCTCAGGTTGGCGGAAAAGATATCGCGCACCCCTGTCAATTACTCGCGATTTAACGCAACTTTGGCATCAGATCGTACCAATTCTGCACTTCACCCTGCCAAAATTGAACTGCTGGAGAATCCCGACTCGGTTCTGCCTGACGTGGACTTATAAAAGAGCACGGTTCATAAAAGAGCACGGTCGAGGAACTCGGACGGCATATTTCATTTTACTTGATGAATCCAACCTCGCGGGCTGTCATTCTCCGGATTTGGTTCGGGTGCGTTTGCCGCCAAACCACCGTCCATGGCATCCCCCACCGTTCACGCTCCCTTTCGGGACAACGATGTCAGGTTTCGGGGACCGGCTGTGAGGGGAGCAGCGATTCCGCAATCCTTTCGACGCAGCAAAGACAATGTTGCAATTTCCTTGTTTCTCGCATTTTATGGTGGTTTGCGGGACGCCAGGGGCTGCGATAACCTGCACAATCCAACGCTGCGGCTGGTCGTCGTGAGATGTGTGCACTCAGGAAGAGTCGTCACTTCTCCATTGGGCGGATCCGCTGTGAATTGATTTTGGGACGCAAGGGAAAGCAGAAGGCAGGAATTACCATCGAATGAGTGAACCGTCAGATAATTCTCCACCAAATCCTCCCGCTCAGAAGCCGTCCGGATCTGCAGGTGGCGAACCACGTCGATCGAACTTTGGTTCGATGACCATGATCCTTGTGTTGATCGCGATCGCGATCGCATTTTTTTCGTATAGCACCTCCCCGTCGAACTACGGCACCACAATTCCGTACTCGTTCTTCTTTGAACATCTGAAAAGTGGCAAGGTTAAGTCTGTCACGGTGCATGGTGAAATCCTCACCGGCGACTGGGACAAGATCCCCGAAGAAAAACCACCGGGGCTTACCGGCACTCTGGCGGCTAAGTTCAATACCGTTCTTCCGCCAATGTTGATGCACAATCAGCAACTGAACAACGAACTGACTCGCCAGGGAGTGCTCTACAACAACGTTCCGACGTCTGTTTCGACAGGCACCGAGATGCTGTTGTGGATCCTGATGCCGGTTGGTCTGATTCTGATCATGTGGAACATGATGCGACGTTCCTCCGATCCGTTCAGCAGCGGCGGAATGATGGGCGGATTCGTGCGGAGTCAGGCACGCCGATTCGAAAAGAGTGAACACTCCACGACATTCAATGAAGTTGCCGGCCTCAAGTCCGCAAAACAGGATCTGCAGGAAGTTGTCGAGTTCCTGAAAACGCCTAAGCGATTCACTCGACTTGGCGCCAAGATTCCAAAGGGCGTGCTGCTCGTTGGTCCTCCGGGAACCGGAAAAACTTTGCTGGCTCGGGCGACTGCAGGAGAAGCAGGTGTTCCGTTCTTTTCCATCAACGGTTCCGAGTTCATTCAGATGTTCGTGGGCGTCGGGGCGACTCGTGTTCGCGATCTGTTCAAAACGGCTCGTGAATCATCACCATGCATTATTTTCATTGATGAAATTGACGCGGTCGGTCGAGTTCGCGGTGCTGGTGTCGGCGGTGGCCACGATGAACGCGAGCAGACTTTGAATCAGATTCTGAGCGAAATGGACGGCTTCCAGCAGGGCGACACGGTCATCGTGCTGGCGGCAACAAACCGCTCCGATGTACTCGACCCGGCGTTGCTGCGTCCAGGCCGCTTTGATCGCCATGTGACAGTCGACCTGCCGGCCAAGGAAGGACGTTTGGGAATCCTGAAAGTCCATACTCGCAAAGTGCCAATGGCCGATGATGTGAATCTGGAGAGCATTGCGAAGACGACCATGGGGTTCAGCGGTGCAGAGCTTGAAAAGTTGGTGAACGAAGCTGCTCTGAAAGCCGCACGTGATGAAAAACGTGCCGTAGAAATGAGCGATTTCCGCTACGCATATGACATCGTCACGATGGGTGTTCCGCGCGACGAAATCATGGATAAGAAAGAGAAGACTCTCACCGCATGGCACGAAGCCGGACACGCTGTTCTGGCGTGGGCTCAGGAAGGCATGGACCCGGTTCATAAGGTGTCGATTGTTCCTCGTGGCCGAACTCTGGGTGTCACCCAGTTAATGCCCGAAAGTGAAATCAACAACCTTGGCGAACGCATCCTGAAGGCTCGCATCGTGATGACGATGGGCGGTCGCGCTGCCGAGAAGATGAAGTTCAACGAGTATTCTGCCGGGGCTCAGGGCGACATCAGTCAGGCAACGCAGATCGCACGCCGAATGGTCGCAAGCTGGGGCATGTCAGAAGTCATTGGACCGGTTGCATTTCGCCAGTCAGAAGAACATCCGTTTCTTGGCAAGGAAATGCACACTTACCGTGAGTTCAGCGAAGAGACGACTCGTCAGATCGACATTGAAGTTCAACGCATCATCAAGGAAGCGGAACAGTCTGCAATTAAACTGCTGACTCAGTACCGTGACAAGCTTGAAGCACTGGTGGATGCTCTTCTGGAGTCTGAAGATCTGGAACGTGAAGCTGTCGAAAAGATCCTTGGAGAACGTCCCGTAGCAGCGGCAAAAGAGTAGTTGGGTTTGGCACCAATCGGAGTGTGACAACTCCCTGGGTTGCACTGCTTAAACTATCGTTGGTGAACCTGTCGCTGAATTGGTGAACCTGTCGCGAAAGAAGTGCGAAAAATAAAACACCATCGAGCAGAACTCGATGGTGTTGATTTGAATCCGCAGCCAGAGCGATCAGATCGCTGTTTCAGAATGATCAGTACGGCAATTCTCGAATGTACATGTTCTTGAAGAACAGTTCGCTGCCGTGGTGCTGTAATTCGATCTGGTCGGCTCGAACCAACGGAACCAGACCGGACTGATCCCAGTAGTTCTCCAGTTCGACTCGGTCAACAATCAGCTTGTCATTCAGCCAGATCGTTACCTTGTTGCCAACCATGCGGATCAGAAACGTATTCCACTCGCCCGGTTTCTTGTCAGCCAGCGACGTCGGAGCATTGCGCCAACGGCGGTTGTTCCACAAACCACCGGAACCAAGATTGCGGCCGTTCGTGTACTGAGCGACCCATTCTTCTGGGTTCTTCGGATCAGGCTGCCCCGGCTTTACTCGTGGATCCCACGGATCCCAGATCTGAATCTGCGGAGTTCCTCGAAGGTAGATCCCCGAGTCTGCTCCGGGTGGAATCTTCCAGTCAACGTAGAATTCGAAATCCCCGTAATCTTTTGATGTGCAGAGACTTTGGCCTTTTCCGTCGTAAGTCAGAATGCCTTCAGCAACACTCCAATGCTCCTTCATCACAGTATCAGCTTTCTCCTGAGCAGCCTTCAGGTCATCTCCTGTGAGTGCTCGACGCTGATTCGCGTTATCGTGAGCCAGACCTTTCCAGCCGGAAAGATCTTTTCCGTTGAAGAATGTGGTGAAGCCCGCAGGCGGAGTATTGTCCGCGGAGGTCAGTGGCTTTGTTGGCGACGGGGCGTAGTCGGCAAGTTTCAGATTTCGAAACTCCACGCGATCATCATGACCGGCCAGAACGATATGACCTTTCTTGTTTCTCATGCCCGGATGAGGATTCCCGTCCACTGGCGTGATGTCATCCAGAAACGTGTCCACGATCACAGCACCGTTCAGAATGATCAGAATATGATCTTCGATCACAACGATTGTCTGAGTATTCCATTCCCCGACTGGCTTCAGATAGCCCAGTTTCGGCGGATAGATTCCATAGACTGAACCGTGGTACTGCCAGGGCTTCAGCCAGTTCAACTTCTGAGTCTTCCCGTCGGCCATAACCGCATCGCCGTTGTAGACTTTGCCGTCGTGATCCAGGATCTGGATCTCCATGCCGTCTTTCGAGGGGTGGCCGTCCTTCGGAACTCGAATTCCAATCCCGTTGTTTCCGCTTTCTTCAAGCTTAAACTCGAAGTGCAGTGCGAAGTCGCTGTATTCCTTTTCGGTATACAGGTGCTTGCCACCTTTGTTGCAGATCAGAATGCCATCCTGAGCGGCGTAGCCTTTGAGGTCTCCGGTCCAACCGGTCAGATCCTTGCCGTTGAACAGATCGGCCCATGTGGCAGAATCCAGAATGGCCTGAGCAGTCTTAGCGGCGGCAACATTCGGATCAACTTTCTCATCCTGAGCAAGCGCCGTAGTCATCGACGAAAAGATCGTCGCGGCGACAGCGGAAAACAAAAGTGCTTTGGGAAGCAGGAACTTCATGCGGTTCATCTCCTGGAGGCGTTGAGGCGGGAACTGAGAACGCGGGAATTGCCGCCCTTTACTCAAGCGAATTCCAACGATGGCCCGAGTGACAGCGGCGACAAATTGTCGGAGAAGGATAACGCAGCTGTCCCATCAGATGCCACCGTACGCCCATTTATACTTCGCCCACACGCCGTCATCGATTTCAGAAGCAACCTGGCGGCAATACGCTAAAAATCCAAACATCAACCTCCGAGTCATTCTCTTGTTGCGCCAGCCTGAGAAAACTTTCGCCTTATCGCGGAGTACTTGGGCAAGGGGCGAAAATTGTACGCGCGCATGTCCAGCAACCAGTCGATTGGCACTGCGATTGGATGGCCCCGTCGTAGTCCCGCCCCGGTGGTCAGGCTGCATGAGTTGACGGGGCCATTCTACTTTTTCAAAGAAGTACAATGTCCCCTTTTTCAAGTTCCGACTGCCTCATTCAACTTCAGGCTACGCCCGTCGACGACTATTCGACCACCAAGCCAACCCTGTGCCGCCTTGAAGGCTTTCAGATCGCAGCCGAGTTCGTCACGCAACGACTTGGAGGAAACTCGATCCTTGCCAGCCTGCAATTCTCGTTGCAACAACTCAATCAGTCGGTTGCCAAGAATCTCTTGTGAATCATCTCGAGCAGGCTCGGCGGAGGCATCTACAACGGCGACAGACAGTGCGACCTCAGCCGAAGTCTGATCTCCCGGAACGACGATTCTGGAAGCTCCGCCTCGGCCTTTGACGACTTTAATCTGCACGGGAATCGCATCTGTCATCTCGGTCACGTGAGAAATCACGCCAACCTTTCGTCCCTGAGCTTCCAGGTGCATCAGAGCACTCATCGCTGTGTTCAAAGTCTCGGGATCCAGACTTCCAAAACCTTCATCAATGAACAGCGATTCGATTCGAAGCCGATTCGACGTTAATGACGCCAGCGCCAGAGCCAGGGCCAGGGAAACTAAAAACGACTCGCCGCCGGACAGCGAATGAATCGAACGACGTTCGTCGCCCATGTCGCGATCAATCACGATCAGATTCAAGGATTCCGGCAACCGCTCCAGACGATATCGAACGGCCAGATTATTCAACTGATGATTCGCGAATCGCAGTAACAGGTCCAAGGTTCTTCGTTGAGCAATCATGCGGAACTTCGCTCCGTCGGAAGACCCCAGCAGCTCATTTAGCTTTCGCCACGGATCAGCCTTCGCATCCTGCTTTCGGATCTGTTCCATCAGCTCCACATTCTGGACTCGGCGAGTGTCGTCACTCAGGATTACAGCCTGCGCAGAACTCAGATTGCTCTTTGCTCCGGTCAATTCTTCATTCATTGCCTGCAAAGCGGTAAGCACAGTTAGTTCTTCGTCCTGCGTAGGCTGAGTATTCACGTGCTGCTGAAGTTGCTCAGCATAAACCTGACACGCGCTTTCAGCCGCCGTGACAGCTTCATCAAGTTGTCGAAGAGCGTCTCGTTCCGTCTGAATCCAAACTTCATCACGTGCCAGCAGACCATCGAGCTCCTGCAGAGTCAGCGAGGTTCCCGTTCGCACTGTGAAGGCTTCCATCCAGCGTTCTCGAGAAGCAGTCGCCGCAGCCAGGTCTGTCTGAGCCAGCTCCGTAGCCTGAGTTTTCGTGTCGCACTCCGACGTTGCAGCAACCAGCAGTCTGTCGGCATCGGTCTTTGAATTAGCCGCCTCGTCCAGAGCTTTCGCAGCGGCAGCCAGACGATTCGCCAGTTCCTCTTCGACCACATCTGCCGCGCGGCCGTCGAATAACTGGCTGCGTTCTTTCAGACGTTCTTCTCGTCCTTTCGAAATGTCCGCGAATGTGGCGGCACACACGTTGGCTGATGTCCTCGCATCTATCA
>Ga0255094_1000186_pt1 | contig 35860 bp, 35 predicted proteins | sample Colum_Law_RepB_8_2_FD_188434 | JGI IMG/M metagenome (GOLD analysis project Ga0255094, IMG submission 188434) | Freshwater microbial communities from Columbia River, Oregon, United States - Colum_Law_RepB_8d | ecosystem: Environmental > Aquatic > Freshwater > River | place: USA: Oregon...
CTTGCCCGACTGATCGCCCACTTCGGACGAGAGTCCCCTTCACAACTTCTGCGGCATCCGCGACAAATCGAACTCGAACTGTTTGCCCAACTTTGACTCGCGCGAGATCGCGTTCAGAAACAAATCCCTGAACCCATACCTGGGACAAATCATGAATCTCGAATACAGACTCATCGGGCTGTACAACATGCCCAAGAACTTTGTCGAAATCCATCACCACTCCGTCGATCGGTGAGCGAACAGGCAGCGTCGGCATCAGCGAATGCGTAGTGGCCAGCTGACTCAGTTGCTCTTTTGAGATTCCCGCCGTCATTAATCGCTGCTGGACATTCTCACGCAAACCATTCGCCTGGTTGAGGCGACTCTCTGCTTCCCATCGCCGGCGCTGAGAAACGGCATCGCCAGCCTCGCCAAGATTGCTCATAATTTCCTGCTGCAGTTCGGCATCCAGATGGGCTCGCAGCAATTCGAGCTGCAGGTTCTGAAAGTCCTGACTGACGATTTCCGCCAGTACTTCGCCAGCCCGAACTTTCTGTCCACGATCCACGAGAATGCGTGCTATGGACCCGCTGAGCTGCGACGATGCCACTGTACGCCGAGTGGGCGGCACATCGACCAAGCCATCCACCGTGATCGTCTCGGACAGTGTCAATTGCGACGCAGGTCGCACGTCGAGTCCAATATCACGGGCAGTTTCATCACTGACTTTCAGCACCCCTTTTGTAAAGAAGCTGCCAAGTTCATGACTTCCGCGCGTGACGACGCGGTCTCCCGGGAACAGATTGCCACCACGCACCTCGATCAAGTCCCCATTTCGCTGGCCCAAAACAACCGTTTGTTTCTGGTACGTGGATGCCAGCTGCGTTTGCTCTGCTTCCACAAGCACAAATCGTTCAGCTCCATCTCGAATGACAGCCGACATTGGCACGACAATCTTGTCGCCCGTGTCGCCAACCTTCAGCTGAACCTGCCCGGACATGCCCGGCAACAGGCGGACGTCTTCAGAGGAATTTGACAGCGAAGCCCAAACGGTTCCAAGATGTGTCACGGGATCCAGCAACTGACCGAAGACGTCGACCCGGGCCGGGATCTTCTCATTGGGATATGCTGTCAGTGTCAAATCCAGATCTTGCCCTATCGCAACACGGGCCAGGTCTTTCTCCAGCACGCCGATCTTCAGCCACACCGATGAAAGGTCCAGCACCTCGAATAAATGCTCTTTGGAGTTAATCACTTTACCGACAGACAGGTCCGTGTGCGTCACCGTTCCATCAATCGGACTTTTCAGAGCCAGTTGCTGTTGATGGGGTTCGTTCGGCTTCTGCAGCATGGCTTCCAGCGATTCCGTTGGAAGTTGTAGACTCAGCCATTTGGCACGAGCAATTTCCAGTGCGGCACGATCCTTCTGCACCTGGTTTTGTGCTTCGATGAATCGGATTTCAGGAATCGCCCCCATCTTGCCTGCCGCTTCAGTGGAGTTTTGCAATTTGAGAGACAGATTCAGCGCTGTTTGGGCATTGCGAATTTCCAATTGCAGCGATTCCAGTTCAGGGCTGTCCAGTTCCGCCAACAACTGACCGGATTTGACCGATTCACCGGGTGTCACATGGAGTTCGACAATCCGGCCAGAGAGCGGTGAACTGACCATCGCATGGCGATTCCACGGCGAGACCAGCGTTCCATAGGCGAGGATCGACTGGGTCACTTTCTGTGGACCCACTTCTGCCGTTTGCACATCCAGAGTGGCACGAGCGGACTTCGTGAGAACCATTTTTCCCGTTTCCGCGTTCACTTCCATACCACGAGTTGGAAGTGGTTTGTGCCCCTCATGCGCAAGTGCATACGCCGATGCAAAACAGACAATGACCAGCCAGCGCCAGTGTTTCACAGTTTGGTTCTCCCGCAAAGGCGACCTGATTCGGTTGCGATTCACTACTTCCCGAGTGAAGAAGTACCGGCGACCGTGATACGCGCCGCCATAACGGACGATTTTCCGTTGAGTTTGGATTCCCAGCACGCAATGACGGGGCCATCGCCATTTGCAGAGGAAGCAATCACAGGATCTCGTGCCGCATCTGCCAGCTTCAGTGATTTTGCTGTGGCGGTACTATGCACAAGAAGATCACCTTCGCGACCAGCGGTCCAGACAATGGCCGAGCCCTGCGATGTTCCGGCAATCCATGGCTGCTGACCAGGACCAAGCAGAATCTCCGGCGAGCCATCACCGGCCGCCGCGAACACATTTCCGTCGCGTCTCCAGACTGTTGCAAGTGCACCATTCGGTCCAGTTGCAAGCATCCCGCCATCCATCGGACAGGCATCCAGTTGCCAGGTTCCTGCCCCCAGTTTCCTGGCGTCGGAAAACGACTTTCCACCGTCATTCGAAGTCATCACGTACATATCTCGATTGCCTCCGATGGAGTTTCGAAACAATACATGAACACTCTCACCATGGACAATCACCGACGGATGACAGCATTCACACACACTACCATCAGGCGATCGATAGATGCACTTGTTGGGTTCCCATGTCACGCCATCGTCTTTCGAGACAGACGTATAGATTTCCGACTTCTTGTCTCGAAGGTCCAGCCAGACACACCAGATTGAACCGTCTGCCCCCGATGCCATCGCGTGGAGGCCTTCACGTGCTGAATCAGCCACGTCGTTCACTCGCGCCGGACCTTGCCATGTCTTGCCATCGTCCGTCGATCTCCAGGCAAGGACGTCACCGTCGCGGCCTTTGCCGACTCGACCGCCAATTGCCGTCACGACAATTGCCGACTCGGTCTTAACGATTCGGGGACCACGACGCATTCCCAGTGACATATTGGGGACTTGAAAGGCCTGTCGAGGCTTTTCAAACGTGGCCCCACCATCCACGGACCGGACATACTGCACGATCTCACCTGTTCCATAGACGATGTGGACTGAGTCATCAGTCCCAACAGCCGTCTGAGGTTGTTTGGGGGCATGTTCCGCCTGTCCAGAGGCAATTACTACAGGATCGTTCGCGAGGCAATCGAGCGCCGACACCATGATGGAAAAGGCAATGACAAGTAGACTGGCACCGGGGAATTTCATCGTGATCATCCAATCGTTTAAAAAGAAGTTCGAGGTGACTATTCTTTGCTGCTGCCGTTTTCGGCTTTCAACTTCGCCACTGTTGCCAGAGTCTCGTCCGCATTCTTCGTTGCCTTCGTTCTGCAGCCTGCACAGCACACGAAGACAGATTGGCCTTTGACGTCAATCTTCAACGGCACCCCCATCGAACCAAGACGATTCGCCGTCATCACGGCACAAAACTTCTGCGACTCGGCTTCCTTTCGATCTTCGAGAGCCAGTTCCGCCATCGCAGCTTCAATATCAGCCTGATCGGAATCCTGTTGCTGCTGATCGTCAACGCCACTTTGCGTCACCGTAGTTGTTGGCTCTGAAGCTGTCGGATCCGATGGTCGCTGGCATCCGAATGCAAACAGAAGTGGAATCGTTGTGATAAAGAAAGATACCGGGAGGGGTTTGATCATTGTTGTTCTCCTTCGAAGTGGATTAGGGCTGGGGAGTGGCAGCTTTGACAAATGTGTCAGGGGCCTGGAGTTCTTCAGGACGTTCTTTGGCCAAACGGACGTATTCATCCACGCATGGCGGGCAGCAGAACTGATAGGGTTTGCCGTCGATGATCCATGTGAATTCCGGATTGGCCTTGGTCATGCTGATTGGACAAATACGATCTCCAGGTTTCGGCTTTGCATCGTGCGAGGATTTGATCCCCTTAAATTTCTGCGATGCCGTCATGCTTCCATTGGCCTTGATGTCCGCCTCCGTATACTTGCCGCCCGCTGTTAAATACAGCTTTCGCTCTTCGTCTGCTGGAAGGCTGCCTGGCATTTCTTCACCATGGCTTTCCGTCACGGTTGTGAAACCTACGCGAAACCGTTCTCCCGCAATGCGCAGGTTGGGGATCGTGACATCCAGTTGTTTGCCTCGAAACTCTTCCGGCAACTCCCCGACGAACTGAGACGTTTTCGCTGGCGCGTCTCCTTCCTGAGGAACAGCCTGCAGTTCAATGGGCGTCGCGTTTGGATCGCCGATCGCCTTCACATAGGCTTTGACCGGCTGCACATCAACCTCCTGAATTCGCGTTTCATCTTTACCAAGCATCAACAAGCGAAAACTTCCAGTCGTTTCAATCACAGCTTCCGCGTGATAACTGTCGGAGCCAATTGGTATGATGATGCCACCATGGCTTCCGGGCTTATGCGGATGCAACTCCTCATCCACCGCACTGGTGTTGCTTTCAGTTGAGACGGCAGCAGTCGTCGGCGTCACCGGGGAGTTGATGGTCGATGCAGGGGTTGCTGACGTAGTAGATGCGGTCGGCGACGATTGCGTGCCACAGCCCGCCACCATCGTGATGAGTACACCAGCAGAAAACATGACGCCAGAAAGTAGATACGCTTTGAATCTCATAATTCGACTCCTTGAAGCCACGATCGCAGCATTGCGTCGAAGCATTTCAGTAACCGTAAAGTGCGCTCACACCGCAGGCGGAGCGTTTGCGCGAGAGCAGCGAAGCTATCTCGCAGACGGATTCTTATCGGGATGGCCAAGTAGACGGGAAGATGCCTGCCGCAGGACCAAATGGCCGCAACCACGATGCATCACGACTTGAACAGCGGCAGCTTGCCGATGAGCCACCTGGATTAACAGCGATTGACGCCGTGCGCAATCAGAAGTGCTCTGCCCGCCTCTGCTGGCGAGCATCTTCGAGGCAGGACGCTCGCGCCTTGTGGTGATACGCCATCACTCCAGAACAAGACTGGTGAACAGTTGTCTGAGAGTTCCATGATCCACTTCACAGACGGCGACGTCTGAAGGATCATGCTATCATCAAGCCGTGCTTTTAAGGATTGATGCTTGCGACAAGGGCACTCGTGCTCACCATTTCCATCGGAATCGTCTGGACACTGTTTCGCCGCATCATCCTGTTCACAGCAGCAGCACGCTGGTGCAGAAGATTCTGCACTCGCCACCTTCATCGTGCAACAGCAGATTGACGGCCCCAAAAGGGTCGCGACGATCAGCAGTATTGTCAGCATTCGATGAGACATGACTATTCAATCCAATTGAAATTCCGTACACATACTCTAGCGAAAGACAGAATTGCTTCCAGATCAATTCCCGTTACTTGCTCGCGATACAATCAATGCCCGATCCCCAGCAATGCGCCAGCAGCCATCGCAATCATGAGCCCATCTTCAACCAAGGTTACGGTCGACATCGGCAGATTAAAGACTGTTCCGAGACACGCGCAGCGAATCTTGCGTTTCTGGAACACACTCTGAATCACACCGATACTGCTCACCGCCATCACCACCAGAGTTGTCAGGTTGACGGCCACCGGCTGAATTCCTGAGACATATGCGGCACCAAGCGCCAGTTCAATGAAAGGGTAGACGAAACCGTAGGAGGGAAGTCGCTGAGCGACTACATCGTACATACGATAGGAATCTGCGAATCCCCGAAGATCCAGAAGTTTGAAGAAGGCAAACGCCAGAAAGAATGCCCCCATAAAATTCTGCATGGCTCGCGTTGAATCGAATGCTCCGAGTCGGAATTCCACTAGCCCGACAACGCCAAACAGAAATGTCCCCAACAGGAGGAGCGGATAATAGGTGACGCCTTTCGGAGTGTCTGCAGCGGTGATCGCGTCAGGTCCACTCTTGATGGTGCGAGTGTCACTCGTCGCCATAAAACCAGCGTTTGCGACAGCGGTCGTGACAGAGTCGAGTGAAATGCTGTCACCTGTAACGGTCAGTATCTTGTCTGACGTTTTCGTGTCGACTTTCCAATCGCGGATGTTCGGAACATCATCAAGAAATGGTTTCACAGCCGCCACGCAGCTTTCACAGTTCAGATTCGTTTTAAACTGAAATGAGGTTGTCATCTCAAGTCTCCCGTTTCAAAGTGTTCACGCCGCGACAACCGCAGCGTTCATTTGAGGTGACGGATGACATTGAAAATGGATGCAAAGATTTTTCAAAAACGTTCCAGGCAAACAAAACCCGGGACTTTCCCACTGTTTTCGCGGAATCTGTTCTGCGGCTGGTATTGGGGATCAGCATTTTCCAGACTTCTTGCTGCAATACTCAGGTGGCTGACAATCACAGCCATGACCAACGACGCTGCCGTCACTTCCCGTTTTCGGAGCGCAGCAGCTCACGAGAACAGTTCGCAGTTGTTCCCGTGCTCTCTGAACACGTGACTTGACACCCGGCAGCGAAAGACCAAGAACTTTGGCAAGTTCCGTTTGGGTCAGTTCCCCGAGATCCGTCTGCTCCAAAGCCTCACGAGACGCATCCGGTAACCGCGCCAACATAGGCCTGATGCAACCACTCAGTTCTGAGACAATGACCGTTTCGGATTCCTCAATCGCGGCATCGTCTTCCAGCTGCGCGGATCGTCGGTGTTTTCGGGATCGGTAATGATCAATGATGACGTTCTTCGCAATTTGAAACATCCACGCCGAGAGCTTATTCATCGGAGCAGAATTCAGGTTCAGCTGAGCTTTCAGAATGACATCCTGAACCAGATCATCAGCAGTATGAGAATCTTCCACTCGGCTGCGGATGAAAAATCGCAGGCGTTCAGCAATCTCATTCCAAAAGACGTCGCCCGGATCCGCCGTTTTACAAGCTGGCAAAGTCGCTGACGATTCCTTCGAGAACTTTTGTTTCGATGTCGCCATATTTGAAGGCCTATCCAGCGGAGTTCGAAGTGTTCATCACAGACACGAGACTGGTAATTTCCTCAAGCCCATTGATGCCAATCGCAGTCACATATCTCGTGCCCACCTTCCACGTGACGGCCAGCTGATTGGGCATTTGCACACACTGACATATCTGACCGCCACATTTTGCCGAAATTGCAGGCGAATCCCCAAACCACATAGGCTGTTCTTCTTTGTGCTCAAAGATCAGAAACTCCGATCCATCTTCGCGAACACAGAGTGAAGCCGGACATTTACAGCAAGGCATCTGCAGCACATGGGTGGATGCCACTCGATAGCCGGCTGAGGGGAGTTTCGCTACGACTGGCTCATATCCCAGCAGTTCTCCGGCAGCAGCAAGCGAAACCAGCGTCCCTTGATACTGAGCAGACAATTCATCAACGACGGCCTGAGGCTTTTCTGGAAACCGTGTCAACGTTTTATGCATATGAGCAGCGGCTACGCGATGAATTTCTTCATGTGACAGTTTTCGGGCCGCCCAGTATCCAATCGCCACGACCACTATCAGTGCAGCTGTGATCAGAGGAAGCGAACGATGCCATGATCTCAAAAATCTCCGAGGCTGGATTTGTGCGGTTTGCTGATCCAGGCGAGCAGCGAACGTGGTCCAGTTTCCGGGTGCAGGCGCCAGATCTCGTTGTTCACGAAACAGACCGCCGATTTGTCCAAAGGATTGCAATTCCGCTGAACAGCTATCGCAGCCGTTAATGTGTTCACTGATCCCGGAAGCAAGATCTGCCGCCAATTCACCATCGTAAAATTCCGAGAGCCGAGCCTCGACTTCTTCGCAATTCATGTCAACTTCCCCAACCAAGTGCCAGCAATTCTTTCTTCAATTCTCGCCGAGCCCGATTGAGCCGCGATCCAACGGTCCCTTCTGGAATTCTGAGGATTTCCGCAATTGTTGCGTAGTCTTCGTCCTGCTCTTCCTTCAAATGAAGAATGACCCTTAGTTCCGGATCCAGCTTTGAAAGTGCGAGTGTTAACATTTCGTTGTTGTCAATATCCGGCGATGGGGCTGGTCCGGGCACTTCCAGATCCTTCAACGGCACCATATTGCGACTCCGCTTACGACGAAGGTGTTGCAGGGCATCGTTCACCACCAGTCTGTAGACCCATGTAGTAAACTGAGACTCGAAGCGAAACGAACTCAATGCGCTGAACACATGCAGAAAAGCATCCTGTGTGACATCATCCACATCCGATGCGCCAACAATCCTCGCCACCAGTCGACTGACCGAACCCTTCAATGATTCGTAGATCAGCCTCTGAGCTTCACGGTCGCCTGTGACAGCAAGTTTGATCAAGCTGTCTTCAAGCGACATGGTGACTCCTCCATTTCGTGTTCTGGTGGACGTAGTGATTCCAGAGCATTATTTTTCATTGGGGCAATGCATCCTTCGCCAGCAAAGCCAGCCGAACAGATACATCGCCAGCCGCACACCAAAAACGGCAACGACTGGCGAACAAATGTGAACTGTGCATTTAGTTCCGGACGCTGCTACTTCTTTGCGTCATGTTCGTGGATCGCGTGTTCATCGGGAAGAGTGATACCAAGCTTTTTCAGCATCGCATCTTCTTCCTTGCGAATGATCGCCAGTTGCTTTTCGAGCGACGCACAATGAGTGCAGACCGCTGCATTCTCAACCTTTTCTCCGGCCATTGCTTTCTCCGCCATTGCACACATCTTTTCGCATTCGGCCAGCTGTTTGAGGATGGTGGCGACGTTTTCCTGAACTCCAGCCTTCTCTGCGGTCTCAGGGTCAATCTTCTTGATCTCCTTCTTTATCGCCGCAACGCTCGATTGAATCTGTGTCAGATGCTCCCGGGCCGTTTCTACCGGAACCTGCTCAACAACTGTTCCATAGGAGTTCAGAGCACGTGCATGAAAACGTGCTGAATTCTGGTAGGCCCTGGAGGTCATCGGCCGATAGCCATTTTTCCCAGTTGCTCCCATCTGACGATGAATCGCATCCCAGTCTCCATAGCCAGCGGCTGAGGCTACCGGGGGATGTCCAATCGTTCCGAACGCAAAAGCCATTGGCAGCAACAACAGCCCGGAAAGAACACGAAAGTTCAACATCTAACTTCTCCCGACAAGTGTGCGAACCCCAGAATCAGCTCGGATAGACAACAGCGTCAATCTGTCGCTTTGGGTTGGTTCCACCTTGTTTGATGAACTGGGGAGCTATTTCTTCACGAGTGTCAGTAAATTCTTTCAGATATTCTGATTCGCCGTTCGCAGCCATGTGAAGTTCCATTGTCAGTAGCCTGAAAGGAGCTGTGTAGAGTCAGCCGCCTCAGCTTGCTGGAAGTGTTTGCATAGTTCCATTTATGATGGCAAGTGAGTCACGTTCACTTGCGTTCGCCGGTGAGCGGCCCTCCGTCTTTCGTTACATGCTGCAATTGCATTCCGATATCATTGCTGCTTCAGAATGGACCTCCGTGAGTTACCAAGGCACACGCTTGTGACTCGCGCCTCTACATCCACAACTCGACAAACGAATCTGAATAGGGGTGCTTGGTCACAACAGATGTCGAGACCGTGGGTTCCGTTTGCAGTATTGGTCCGGCCGGAGTACGTGCAGTCGATCTAATGTCGATGTGACCGTACCAGCGAACGGTTGGGCGTGAATTCGTGCGGTCTATGTCACGTCACTCTCACCGGAGTAGTGTCAAAGCAATTAGTTAGACTTAACATTTTTGCGATGGAACTGGGCCGATGGCGAGAAGTTTCGGTGCTCGTTCGCCGTTTTGATAGGCGAGAAGTCTCAGTGCATTGAATACCACAAGCAGCGTTGAACCTTCATGGAGCAAAACCGCGGGGCCGAGTCGCAGTCCCAGAATGGTCGCTGGTACAAGAAACGCGACCATTCCAAGACTTAGCCAGAGGTTCTGCCGAATGATTCGACTTGTTTGACGGCTAAGTCCAACTGCGAACGGTAAATGATTCAAGTCGTCGGCCATTAACGCGACATCTGCTGTTTCCAGTGCCACGTCCGATCCGGCTGCGCCCATGGCAATTCCCACAGTCGCATTGACCATCGCCGGAGCGTCATTGACTCCGTCGCCGACCATCGCCACGCTCACGTTTTCGCTGAGCTTTCTGATGGCCGTGACTTTGTCGTCAGGCATTAAATCACCCATCGCTTCATCAAGGCCGACATCTTTCGCCACGGCATTGGCGACCTGTTGATTGTCACCGGACAGCATAATCATTCTCTGAATGCCAAGCTCCCGCAGTCGAGCAATCACACTTCTGGCGGAACTGCGTGGAGTATCCATCAGGCCAATCACACCAAGGTATTTGTCACCACGATGCACGATCATGGTGGTTCGACCACTGGCTTTTAGTTGATTCAGTGTCTCCAAAATCACTGGGGGCAACGCTGAGCTATTCGATTCTGAAAACAGACTTTCTTTACCGATGGTGACGACCTGACCCTCTACAGTCGCCCTCACGCCTCGACCAGTAACACTCTGCACATCATGGGCCTGAAGGACAGGCAAATTCTGAATCCGAGCTTTCCCTCCCGTTACGACCGCCGCGGCAAGAGGATGGTCGCTCAGCAATTCCACGGCAACCGTCACACTCAGCAATTCCGCTTCCGTCACACCTTCGGCACAGGATACATCTGTGAGTCGAGGTTTCCCTTCCGTCAGCGTTCCTGTCTTGTCGAATGCGATCGTCTGTACCTGTCCGAGGATTTCCAAAGGAGCACCGCCCTTGACGAGCACTCCTCCCCGTGCGGCACGAGCGACCCCGCTCAAGACCGCACTTGGTGTTGAAATGGCAAGAGCACACGGACTGGCAGCCACGAGGACGGCCATTGCACGATAGAAGGACTTGCTGAACGGTTCGTTGATCACCAACCATGCGAACAGCAGAAAAACTACCAGCACAAGGATTGTTGGTACGAACCGTCGCTCAAATCTGTCCGTCAGTCGCTGCGTTGGGGATTTCTGTGTTTCGGCTTCGTTCACCATCTGAACAACGCGGGCCAGAGTGGATTCGCTCGCGAGCTTCGTGACCTGAATCTCAAGGGCACCGCTGTTGTTGATGGTCCCGGCAAAGACCCGGTGGGCAGCATCGAGTCGATTCGGATTGGCGGCAGCCTGCTGAGGATCTGCGACCGGTCGTTTGTCGACAGGGACACTCTCACCTGTAATCGGAGCCTGGTTGACGCTCCCTTCGCCTTTGATCACAAAGCCGTCCGCCGCAATCCGCTCATTCGGCTTCACAACGACAACGTCAGCAACTTGAAGCAGGTCCACTGAGATTTCTTCTGTGTTGCCGTTGCGACGAACAAGGGCCGTTTGCGGTGCGAGCTCTGCCAGGGCCTCAATGGCTCGTTTGGCGCGGCCCATCGCAAAGTGTTCCAGAGAATGCCCAAGGCTGAATAGAAACAGTAATAAGGCTCCTTCAGCCCATTCTCCGAGGCTCGCCGCGCCAAGGGCCGCGACCAGCATCAAAAAGTCAATTTCAAAGCGCCGTGCCAGCACGTTTTCGAGAGCCTCTCGAAAAGTGAAATAGCCACCGAAAACATATGCGGCCAGATACAGGCTCCACGGAACCCAGGGGGACGCGCTTGTGAAGGTCGATACAAGCCAACCCGTCACCAGCAGAACGCCGCAAATGCCAGCGAATAGCAGCTCCGCCTGTTCGCCAAGCCAACCGCCGTGTTCGTGCTCGTGTGCCACTGCCGGAGTTTTTGGCTTTGCTTCGGGAGGACGGTCGCCTTCCACCGTAGCAACCGGCGCATCAGTGAGTGGAATTCCAATCTTTCGCAATGCGGCGCGGATGCTGTCCTTGTTCGTCACCTTTCGATCGAATTCTATCTTCAGCAAGCCGGTCGGCGAAACAGCCGCATCCAGAATCCCGGGGATCTTTTTCGCTCGTGCTTCGAATGAGCTTGCCTGCCGAGCGTACATCGTTTGAGAATTCAACAACAGATGACCGAACTGTTGGTCCAGTTCCGCTCCAGCCCTAATCGCGAGTTCGCGCACCTCGCCAATTGAGAGTTGATCCGGATCGAAATGAATGCAAATCTGACTCAGTCCATCCAGGTTTGTGTCGACAAGGTGAGCAGTCTCTATTCCCTTCTTCGCCGTCAGGATATCACCAAGCCGTCGAACACAGGCATCGCGAGCATCCGGCACCGCTGGTAACAGCAAAGCAATATCAAGCTTAGTCTTTTCAGTCATCGTCTCTCGCCTTCACGAAGTACTTCAGGCTGCTGACGCTGACGAGCAGAAGTGCTAACAAAATCAGCGGGACCTTGGTCCAGTTCACACAATCTCCGGCAAGGAATGATGGGCTAGTGTTTATGCCCGTCATCGTGCTTGTGTTCTCCTTCGTGCTGATGTTCGATTTTCCCTGAGAATGATTTGCCGTCGATCATGACGACCAACTTCGCAGCGACATCGTGACTATCGAGGTCGCTGGCCAGCTCTTCATCCTTCACCGAGAAACGAGACGACTTGCCCTCAGGATCGGTTGCTTCACGTTCTGCAGGCAGCTTGAACTGTTCTGCTTTTCCGTCGTGCGAAATGTTAATCATCAGTTCGGCCGCTTCGATTGGAACGGCAACCTTGGCGGCACTGTCCAAAATGTAGACTGTCACGCTGCCTGCTTCGCCATGGACAACTTCGGCGTGGTACTCCTCGTTGCCCAGTTCAACGAGGTCGCCGTGATGAGGTCCCTCACTGGGATGAGCATGCTCTTCATGACTGCCCGTGTCCGGAGGAAGCTCGGTGATTGTGTTGCCGGGACCAGTCGTTCCGGATTCGCTGCATCCAGTGACACAGACAAGAGAGACCCCCAGAATCGGCAGCGTGAGGCGCTTCAGGAGTCGAAACGAACGAGAGAATGTGGCCATGACGACCTTCTTTCATCAACAAAAAGCAGACCTTTTTCAGGCGACGCACCGAAAAAAGGTCTGCATGGTTTTAAAGAAAAGCATTCAGCCTGAGTTTCAACGACGATGAATCAGGCTACCTTAACACGGGACAACGATTCTTCGCTGATTTGCCCATCATTCAGCACCAGTCTCCGCTTTGCACGTGCCGCAGCAGTGAGATCGTGCGTCACGGTAATGATGGTTCTCCCTTCATCATAGCAGGTGTCGAAAGCTTTGAGCACGACCTCACGGCTTGTCGGATCCAGGTTTCCGGTTGGCTCATCCGCCAGAATGATCTGTGGATCATTAACGAGCGTACGAGCCAGTGCGACTCGCTGCTGTTGTCCAACGCTCATTTCCGATGGTTTGTGATTCAGCCGATCGCCAAGTCCAAATCTTTGCAGCATTGCGGTCGCCAGTCCGACTTGATGAATCGGCGAAACATTGTTCAATGCCAAAGGCACCTGAACGTTTTCCAGTGCGGTCAGGTAGGGAATGAGATTGAAGGTCTGAAACACAAACCCCATACGCTCACGCCGGATGGCCGACCGTGCGACAACCGACTGTTCATAAACAGAGGTATCATCCAGCCAGATGCGACCGGATGTCGGTGAGAGCATTCCTCCGAGCAACGACAACAGTGTTGACTTGCCACTGCCACTGGGGCCAACGACAGCCACGTACTCGCCAGCCGAGATTCGCAGGTTCTCACATTGCAGTGCCGTCACCGTCTGTCCGTGACGAGAGTAGGTGCGTTTGACGTTTTCGAGTCTGATCATGGTCACACCTCCTGGAAGCAAAGACAAGGATCAAGCTTTGCGGCCTGACGAGCGGGCCAGTAGGCGGCCAGCACAGCCAGCAAAGTTGCGGCACTGACAGCCAATACGGCCAGACCTGGCAACGGGACGACGGTTACCCCGGCCCATTGCGGCCCTACAAGAACAGCCGTCACCAGACCAAGTGCACAGCCGATGGATCCGGCAACAAGTCCCAGCACCAGTGCCTTCATCAGGAACAGTCGCTGAACAAATCCTGGCGTCGCCCCGATGGCCATCAATGTGCCAATCTCACGTCGACGTTCGCGAACATTCGCCGCAATCGCGCTGGCGAGGCTGGCACCACCGACGAGGACTAAGATTCCAAGAACAAACCACGATGTCCCCGACATCAGTCGATTGACCCCCACCTGTGTCTGCACGACCTGGGAAACAGTCACAACTCTGGCATTGGGCAATAGCTTGCTCAGTTCCGGAACGAGATCCCCGGCCGCGTCTTCACAACATCCGATCACTTCAATCGCGCTGACAACTTCGCCGGATTTGGCCAATTCCTGAACAGTGTGCAGATGCGCAAAAACCCTTGAATCATCGACCGTCCCGGTTCGTGATAGCGTTCCCAGAACAGTGAAGGTGCCTCCCAAGAGTTCCACCGTGTCTCCTTCAGAGAATGCCGATCGCTCAGCCACGTCGGCACCAAGCACGATCTGATTCTTCTCAAGGTTCTCAATCGCTCTTGTAGTGTTCAGTGATTCCGGAGTCTTGTCTCCTTCCGAAGGACCATGGTTGGTTTTCTTACAGCCATCATGCTTCTTTGGAGTAAACAGGGCTGCCGTCTGCCACGCCTGCTGCGCGGTAAAGTCGCTTTGCGGAAGAATTCCGGTCAGCGTCACTTCCAGTCCACCCAAACTTGCCGGCATGCTGAGTTTTGGAGTTACCTTTTCGACACCGGCCAGTCCCGCCATCAGCACTTCGGTCACATGCTCTTCCGGCAATGTTTGACCATTACGATCGGCCGCATAGTAGTTCTGCAGCGACGCCTCTTTGGGAAGAATCAGGATGTTGGCCCCAAGGCTGGAAAGCTGTCGGGAGACCTCCTGTTCTGAATGGACAGTGACGTGACGAATGGCCACAAGTGCCGCTACGCCAAGCAGTATTGCAATGCTGCTGGAGACAACCGACCATGGTCGTTCTCGCAGCTCTTTCCAAACAAGTGATCTGAGATTCATGGTTAGTTCTTCCTTGTTGAATTTGTTTTGACTGCCTGCTGAGCCGGTGCAGCTGCATGCTGGCAATTTGGGTCATCGCAACACTGCCCGGACTTATGAATCGCAGCGGCGATCTGAGCCGGTGTCGACGTGGCATCGAAGTGCCCCACCATCACGCCGGGAGGAGCAATCAAGACAGCGTATGGCCCTTCGACTCGAAGCGGGTCAATCTTCATCTGACTGATAAATCGCATTTCCTGCGGATCATCAACTCGCAATGAGGTGAACGATATTCGATCTTTGAACTGAGGGTCTAACTCAAGCGATTTCACGCCGTTCGGAACTACAGCTTTATCCCCGGATGCCACGAGAACGAACACAAGTTGCTTGTTCTGCAGCGACTTCATGCACTTCATCATGGTTGGAGTAACAATTGCCGCGCTAAGGTGTTCGTCGGTAATCGATTTCGCGAACACTCCGGTGATGGCTCCGTTTGGAGCTACGGCCACGGTCAGAGGCATCGGTGCCCGGGCAATACCAAAATGTTGTACGAGGGGCTGCTCGGCAGGATCGTTGGCCCGTGCCGTGACCATGACGGCCTGTTCATGGCGTTCGGCGACGCCAGTTTCCACAGTGCCCAGCATCTCTCGGGCGGCTGCATTATCTTCCTTTGAAAACACAATGAACGTGAATTTGCCTGCACTTCCGGCTGCCTTGAGAGACTGTTCAAGTGGACTCAGGTTGCGAGCCTGTACAACAGCCGAAGCCGATGTTTGTCGTGTCGCCGTCTGTGCCCACAACGGCTCGTTGAGGGTAATCCATCCTCCTACAACACCAAACAAAGCAAACATAGTTGAAGACTTCATTTTGATTCCTTCCAGTTAAAGACGTGTGTCAAACACGCCCATGAAATTGAAAACCAAGCAAATAAAAACTTTCGGCGGTCTTGAAACAGATCCTAAGTTCGAGGCGCCATCATGATGATTGACATTCCCGTCAGGCACACAATGACGCCTACGATGTCCCACCGACTGGGCCGAACCCCATCGACGATCCAGAGCCAGCAGATCGCCATAGCGATGTAGACCCCACCATACGCTGCATACACTCGACCGGTGGCAGTCGGATGCAGTGACAGCAGCCATGCAAAAAGTGACAAACTGGCCGCGGCCGGCAGCAGTAACCAAACGGATTTACCTTCTTTGAGCCACAAGTAGGGCAGGTAACAACCGACGATTTCCGTGACAGCCGTGACGACAAACAGCAACAGCGTGTTCACAAACTTCATGGCAAGTCCTGACGTTTCGTTGCGCCGACACTCAATTGAAATGAGTGCCCGGAGAACGATGTGCTTACAGAAGACTGAGTCTGCGGGGAACAATTCTCCAGCCGATCGCGGCGTGACTGGACCAATTCGTCCAGTGGCCAAATCAAGGCTGGAAAACACCTTCGCGTGAAAGGCTCACCGCAGAGAAGGGGTCAAACGCACACAGGCGTGACTCAACAGCGTATGACAGTCGACGACACAATGGTCAAGCCGACGGTGAGACAGCGGGGTGACTCGACAGATTTTTTGTCTGTGACTGCTGTGACTCTCGTCCCGCGATCATAGTCGAACAGTGGAACCGTCGGGCGAAATTGTTGCCGAGTTGATGACGTGACTCTACAGGACTTCAGGGAAGAAGTGGCGGTGCTGGAGGTTAACGGCAAATGACGACAACCGCACGGATCATTGGTTGTCAACGGAAACTCGAACGGAACAGATTCTTTAGGCGTGTTTTGACCATGTTCCTCGTGTTCATGGGTCCCAGCGATTGCACACAACGAATGAGCATGTCCGCTGTGATTCTCTGGACGCGATTCTTTTCCATGTTCGTGTTGGCAACAGTTACACGCTTCGGCCAATTCATGAACACAGCAAATGGAGCCGTCACTCCGCAGGCACAATGTCGCGTTGCCACAGAATCCGGTGAGGATTTGTGAAACAAGCAACATCGTTCCAAACAGAGATCTGACCATCGCAACAAACTCCAAACTACAATCCGTCTCTCTCTTTTCGACCACTCAACGCCTGCTGTATCACCCTTGAGAGGTCACAACTCAAACTTCTACATGCCAGCCGACTTAGCCCAGTTTGCCGGAATTGTCGTTCAACATTCACGAGTACTGAATTCGCTAAGGTGCTTTACCACTGTGCAACTAAGCGGTGTCCCTCGACGAACTACTCATGCTCGTGCTTCACAGCAAACCCCAGTTTAGTCAGCCACTCTGCACGCTTCTCCGCCGCTTCGTGGCCGGCACATTCGATCGTTCTTGGCTTAACGCAACGAAATGTCACATCAGCATGTCCATCGTGAACGTCTTCTTTGAACTCACATCCTAGAGCTTTGCAGACGACGACAAACTCAGCGCCCGTGTCCGACTTCTCGAAATGCTTCTCGACCCAGTCTGTTGTCTGAAACGCGATGACTTCCATCTCGGCTTCATGTTCATGTTTATGAGCCTCATCGTGCTCTTCTTTCTGAGAAGGGTCTTCACTATGCAGCGTTTCGCAGCCTGCATCAGTTAACCAATCCTGCCATTTGTGGACCAGTTCCTCAGACTGCAGAGTTACCAGAGTCCAACGGGGCTGCTGAAAAGTCACATCCATGTGTCCATCATGAGCTTCAGTCTTCGACTTACACCCAAGCTTTCCGAGAGCCTTCACAAAAGCCTCTCCTTTTTTGGAATCCTCAAACTCCTTCGTTTGCGGTTCCAAAAGGCGATACGCAAAAACAAACGTCTCTTTTTCATCGGCCGCCATCGCTGGTGACGGCAGCGACAGGGCGCAACAGCCTGCCATGAACATCGAGATAGCTAACAATCTCATCAAAAAAACTCCCTTGTCAGGAACCAGCCAATCAAGACTCGTTCGACACTCGAACCAGTCTCATCAGCCTTCAAAACATTAGTCAACGTGCTCTGTCTGAAATCCTTTTTTCTCCAGCCACGACTGCAGCGAATGGGCTTCGTCATGGTCAACACAAATCAGACTCCTTCGCGAGGTACATCGAAAGCTCACATCGATATGACCGCTATGACTGCCTTTCCGGACTTCACAGCCGAGTCCTTTGCAGATGGCCAAAAACTCTGCCGCTTTTCTGTCGTCTTCAAAGTGCTGTGACTGCCATTCACTCCGCATGTATTCCACAACGATTGCATTTTCTGTCGGGGTATGTGCATGGCCATGCAGAGTTTCAAATCCATTCTTGTTCAGCCACTGTTCCCAGCGATCAGCATTTTCATGTGATTCCAGGGTGATTTCTCTCCATTCAACCGATCGAAATATCACATCAGAATGGTCTCCGTGATTATCAACCTTTGTTTCACATCCCAGCTTTCGGAGCATGGCAAGCGTCTTTTTTGCATCGGCTTCATCTTTTGCATGAAGGCTCTGCCATTCCTTTGAACGAAATGCCACGGACTCCCCGTTCTCCGATGCTGTGGCGATCGAACAGGTGATTGAAAGAACTGCAAACACTGGCAACATAGCTTTGAACAACATGACTGCGACTTTCCTGATGCGTTCGAGAGGCTTGTGTTAAAAGCACCCTTGAACAGTGATGTTTCAACCTCGGTTCACACACATGGAACAGAGGACAAGACATCTGAGTCGCACTTTGTATGCCGTCGAAAAAATTCCTTTGCCATCAAGTTGATTGAAGTCCGGTTATACGGACGCAACCGCAGTCTGGTGAGTTTGTGCTGACTCTTCATGCGGCTCCACCAGTGGAATCTCTTCCGCAGATTCGCTAACCACCCGTTGTGCAGCCTGGAGGCCAAACAACCAGAACAGAGCCGGATGAACGAAGAAGTCGAGAAGTGTCGAACTAATGACACCACCAAGTATCACAGTCGCGACAGGGTAAAGAATTTCCTTGCCCGGCTCGCCAGCCGCAAGAACCAGCGGGACCAGTCCAATGCCTGCGGTCAACGCCGTCATCAAAACGGGTGCCAGTCGTTCCAGCCCCGCTCGAATGATCATGGAGTGTGACCAGGTCTCGCCTTCATACTTCACCAGATGCAGGTAGTGATTCAGCAGTAGAATTCCGTTGCGTGAAGCAATGCCCGCCAGAGAAATGAATCCCACCATCGCGGCAATAGTCAGTGTTTGTCCCGTCAAAACCAGTGCCGCCACGCTTCCAATAAATGCCATGGGCAACGCGGCCATGACCTGCAGACTGAGATTGACGGATCGAAACATGACATACAGCGTCAGGAACACGCCCACGAGAGATACGACGAAGAGCACTCCCAGTATTCGGCTGGCTTCTTTCTGACTTTGAAATTGTCCGCCATACTCCACGAAGTAGCCCGGTGGCAAACTTGCGGCAATTGGATCCAGCTTCTTCTGGATATCCGTCACGACGTCCACGACACCACGTTCGCTCACATTGCATTGCAGGACGATTCTGCGTCGGACATTTTCGCGATTGATCGTATTGGGACCGCCTGCTTCATAAATATTCGCAACCGATTCCAATGGAACCGTACCACCTTCGGGCAGATCAATGGAGAGGCGTCGCAATGCTTCCATGTCCTCGCGATCTTTGTTGTCAAATCGCACGAGCAAATCAAATGTCCGCTGTCCCTCAAGGACTTCGGAGACAACCACGCCGTTCAGTGCCGTTTCAATAAACTGGTTGACCTGTTTGGCAGTCAGCCCGTTCAAAGCCAGCTTCTCGCGTTTAAGCTCGATACGTAACTGCGGGATCAAGACCTGTGGCTCCAGCATCAAGTCTGCGACACCCGGTACCGACTTGATCGCCTGTTCCATCTCCTGAGCTTTTCTTCGTAGCAGGTCCAGATCATCTCCGTAAATCTTGATTCCGATTTGAGCCTTCACTCCGGACAGCATGTGAGAGATCAGATGGGAAATCGGCTGTTCAACGGCGGAGACCACGCCAGGAATATCAGCCATGGCTTCTCGAATCTCATTGATCTGTTCTTCGCGAGTCAGGTGTGAACTCTGGTTCAAATCGATGATCAATTCACTCGTGTTCACGCCCTCGGCATGCTCGTCGAGTTCAGCTCGCCCGGTCCGGCGACCGACTCTAACGACATCCGGAACCTGCATCAGGCGTTGCTCACAGCGTGAGGCAATACTGTTTGATACAGCGAGCGATGTTCCCGGCGGAAGCACGACGTTCAACTGGATCGAACCTTCGTTAAACGGCGGCAGAAAGTCGCGTTCCAGATTGATGACGAACAAACTGGAAATGAGCACACCCACGACCACGACCGAAAGATTGAGCCGTGGAAACGACAGGCTGAATCGAATAATTCGACTCGCAACACCTTTCAGAACTCGCAACAGAAATCCGTCTTCACCATGATCAGACAGTTTTGCATGACCCAGAAGCATGTACGACAGCACCGGTGTCACAGTCAGCGAAACCAGCAGCGACGCCGCAATCGAAACGATATAAGCGACACCCAGCGGAGCAAACAAACGTCCTTCCATGCCTGTCAAAGCAAACAGCGGAATGAAGACGATACAAACGATGATCGTGCTGAAGACGATGGAGTTTCGAACTTCCGTACTGGCCTGAAACACAATCAGCAACGGATGTTTTGGCTTTATCGCATGCTTATTTTCCTTGAGTCGCCGGAAGATATTCTCCACGTCGACGATGGCATCATCCACCAGTTCACCCAGCGCCACAGCGAGACCCCCGAGGGTCATTGTATTGATTGACATGCCTGCCGCGGCAAAGACCAAGGCGGTGATCACGAGCGAAAGCGGGATGGCCGTTAAAGTGATAAACGTCGTCCTGATATTCATCAGAAACAGAACCAGAATGATGACCACCAGAATGACTCCGTCACGCAACGCTTCGACAACGTTCTCGATGGCTCGATCAATGAATGACTTCTGCGAATACAACGGAATGACTCGCAAGTCTTTTGGCAGTGAAGGACCAAGCTCGGCGATGGCCTTCATCACATTATCTGTCACAGCGCGGGTGTCCGCTCCGGGTTGTTTATTGATGGTAAGTACCACGCACGGGCCACCGGACCAGTCGATGTTGCCAGCAACGTTGTTCTTGTCGAGATCTTGTGCAGTCCGCTCGAACGCAGCGCTGTCGCCGCGTTTCACCTGAGCGCCCTCGACGATCTGGGCAACCTGCGTCAGCATCACAGGTCGGCCTTCACGAATGGTTACAACGACCTGTTCGAGATCCTCAATCGTTTGAATTCTTCCTAGGGCTCGCACGAGCAATTCATTCGGCCCCTGCTGATCAAGATAGCCACCAGTTGCGTTTTCGTTGCTGTTAACAACAGCATCTTTAACCTGCTGCAGTGAAACACCAAATCGAAGTAACTCATCAGGATTCACAAGCACCTGAAACTGCTTTCTGCCGCCACCCATCGTAAAGACCTGAGCCACCCCGGGAATCGTCAGCAAGCGTTGTCGGACTACCCAGTCTGCCAGAGTGCGTAACTCAAGCGGTGGAGTCTTGTCGCCATCACTGAACATGCCGAGCATTAGTATCTGGCCCATGATCGACGAAATCGGAGCCAACTGCGGCGTGACACCGTCCGGCAGTCGGCCCTGCATCAGTTGCAGTCGCTCGTTGACAACTTGCCGGTCGTTGTAGATGTTAGTATTGAATCCGAACTCCACATAAATGACCGAGATCCCGACACCGGATGAACTACGAACCGCCTCGACACCATTCGCCCCGTTGAGAGCAGTTTCGATCGGAAACGTAATCAGCGATTCGACTTCTTCCGGTGAAAGCCCCGGAGCTTCCGTCATCACGACAACTCGCGGTCGGTTCAGATCCGGAAAGACGTCAATCGGTGTGTTGAGGGCAAGATAGGTGCCGTAACCAGTCACCAGCAGTGCTGCAGCGAGCACGAGCATCCGCTGTCGAAGAGCAAATCGAATAATGGCATTCAGCATGGAAGTCTCTCAATGGGCCCCAACGGTCTCCGTCGGGAAAATCTCACTAAATCTGGCAAAATGTGCGATGGGCATCTGTGCCCGTTATGCAATGGTCGGACAAGAATGTCCAACCCGCGTTTTGCAGTTTGACCACGCGCTAATGATTGTGTCCTGCATGGGGATCAACACCGCCGCCAGACTTATTCTTCAGGGCCATCAGCATTTGATGCGCACCTCGTTGTGCCACGACGTCGCCGGGAAAAAGTGAACCATCACTGGCGATCACCGCATGAGAGGAATCTCGATATTTCACATGGACCGGTACTCGATCGAAGTGCTTGCCATTCTGCTGGAATACAAACGATTCAGCACCTTCGCGAGCGATGGCTTCCACAGGCACCACGATCTGTTCGGTCCATTCTTCGACGGGAACACGTAACTGAACTCGCTGACCTGGCCGGTACTTCCAGTCCAGAAATTTCTGGCCATTGGGCGACGGCATCTCTCGGGCCACTTCATTCGGCAGGCGAACAAAAAAGGACAACGACCGAGATTCGACATCAATGTCACTGGCTGAATAAACCAGATCCAGGTTTTCAACCTGCTGCTCAGAATTTCCAGCGCCTTCAAAGAGTGCCGTGATCTTCCAGTTTCGCTGGCCGCTTTGAGACAGCATCTCTACGTCCTGTTCGAAAGCGTTGCCTTGAATATAGAGTTCAGAATAATCAGCAAGCACAGCGAGGGTTGTTCCAGCAGCGATCGTTTCACCCTTATGAACGAGAACCTCCTGAAGTATTAGTGGGGTACTGCCTGTTTCATCAGTTGGATTTTTTGACTCGTCAAATGGTACTGCTCCGACATTTGCCCCCGTCAGTGACACGGGACGGACTGCGCTGCTCGACAGTTGGAGTTCATCATGGCCGTGGTTATCTCTGGACGGCGCTATGATCTGAAGGTCCCTCAGAAGTCGGCGGTTCTTAGCAATGTCATCAATCTGCCGCTCGGAAAGCGCGTGCAGTCGCAGCGCTTCTTTTTGAGCGTTCTGCAGGACTTCCAATTTCTCTTTGGCGTACTGTCGTTCCAGCAGAGTTTTCTGCGAGATAGCTCCGGCTTCCGTGGCTTTTGAAAGTCTCGCGATTTCGCGGTTTTCGACATCCAGCTCTCCGACCGTTCGCAAAAAATCGGTCTGTGTGGAGACAAGTGCTTCAGCTGTAATTCGAAGCTGAAACAGCAGTGTTCCTGGCTTCACGGCTTCACCCTGTACCGCGTGCACATGAGTTATCACAGCCGCCATTGGCGTCGAAATCTCCACGCGCGTTCGTCCAGGCCGTTCAACGACCAGCCCCGGCACTGTAATGGACCGACGGAAGGTTTCTGTCTTCAGCGGTTGCAGGTACTCCGCAGAGAGACCGATATTTCCCTGAGCCTGCATCGAAAGTTCCAACGTGCCGGATTCATCGCCGCCGTGGTCATGGCCGGCGTGAGGATCCGCCGACTCAGCCGCCGAGCCGTGGTCATGTTCGTCAATGACCGGCTTGTTACGAGTTCCGGAGATGGTACTTCGAACGACTTCCTGAGTCGGATCCCACCATCGGGCTCGCGTCGAGTAGCCAATGACGATAGTGAGAATGAGACCGATACCCAACAACCATTTTGAACGCAGTAATTGCGCAAAGCTATTCACGTCAAGGCTCCCGGACAGCAGGCAGCAACACCGCAGGCGTTGCGAAAATCGAATTGCACCGAAGGAAGGTCGCCTTTGATTTCACGTCGCCGCTCAAAAGAGGCGGTAGAAAATCAATTAGGCAAACGGACCAAATCACAAGGGGAGTTGGTCAAACGCAGCTAGATAAGCCAAACCTGCGTGAGCGCGCGGGGGCTCTGCGCACCAGTGGTGGCGTTTCCTGACAGGAGCCACTGAACATCTGGTGAAGTACATGACAAGGTGGGCTCGTGTGTCGAACAACGTTCATGGTCCAGAAGATGTTCGAGGCCAAATAACTCAACCTGTACCAGTTCGGACCCAACAAATACGCACTGATCCTCACCACATGGCGATTTGCCTTCACCGGGACAACAAGGCGACTCTGGACAGCCGGGAATCCCTTGATTTGAGCCACTCTCTGCAGTCAGATCATGACTTGCATGACTGTGCGACCTGCATTCGCCGTGCCCACTGCAATCCAACTGATCAACTTCAGCGGCAACACTTGCAATACTGACCATCGTGTGCGCGTGGTGCCAGCAACAACCAAAGATGCTGTGAGACAGCATTGGCAGCAATGTTGAAGCGATAGCCAGTAAACGGAACATGAAGGTCAAAGTCCAGAAGAGTCTCTGTGTTTGCGCGTAGTCTAGGAGTGCAAGTTCAATGCCTCAATATCAATTCGCGACATAGGTCATCAATTGGTGATATCCGTCAGCAACGATACCAAACACAACACGCCCCCTTGATCTCATATCGGTGTCGTGTAGGATGGCGTTGAAGAGCAGCACCTTGAGCAGACCGGCGATAGTTATTTGCCGATGCTCGGAGCGAGGACTTCCACGGAGAGCCTCGTGATACCATTCGGACGTCACCTGCCGTCGAGTTGAACACACCGCGTTTTGAAAACAATGGCCTGCATCAGCGACAGCTTCGCGTTCTTCGACATATTCCTGCCTTCGGCAAATTTTGCTGCCCGGCACAACTACTGCTTCATACTCGTTCGCTACAAGATTCGGGGCTTCCATTATTGACGATCATTGGAATCAATTGGTTTCGCCGAGTTGGAACTTTCGCATGCTGCGAAAGTCATCTCTACTTGAGACTGTGAAAGGCTGAATCATGAACAGGATTTTGATGACGGCTGTGGTTGTTTCCGGACTTGCACTGTTTGGCGAAAACCAAACGGCTCAAGCCGGGCATGGCTGCGCTTACGGCGGCGGGTATAGTTATTCGGTGCCGGCATACTCCTATGCTCCGCCCTATTCGTACGCGGCTCCAGCTTACTCGTACGCTCCCACGTATCAGTCGGCCTATGTGCAGCCTTCGTATGGCTACAGCACAGGAATCAACATTGGTTTTGGCCAAAGCCACCACGGTGGGCACGGAAGCTACTACGGAGGACATAATGGACATTACGGTGGCCACAGTTCGCATTTCGGTGGTTACGGCGGTCATTCCGGAGGCCACCATGGGGGTGGTCATCACGGCGGACATCATTGATTGATGATCACGAGCGATGGAAGCCTGGCTCGTTTTCGGCAAGCCAGGCTTCTACTTTTTCGTCAACTATTGGCCACTCATGGTTTGATCGCGAAGTCCACTATCGAACTCAGTGTCGCGAGTCGTTTCGAGTCCGCCGACCAAAACCTGGCCGTCAGCGAGGACCGATGCTTTTGCCAGGCTGACCTGAGCGGTGACGTACTCCAGATTGGCGTCGAAAAACGTCCTTCGAGCGATCAGTACCTGCAAAAAATCAAATTCTCCGGCCTTGTATCCCTGCTCTGCCAATTCAAGGGTCTCCTGAGCTCTCGGCAGAATCTCCAGATGGTATTGATCCACAGCTGCGGCAGCAGACTCGTAGTCGCGACTTACTTCCGCAATGCGAGCCTCAATGGACAACTCGGTTCGCCGAACATCTTGGGAGGCTCTGCAGAATTCCGCGTGCGCTGCAGCAATGTTGCCCTGATTCTTGTTGTGAATCGGCAGCGGCAGACCGACCTGAGTATTGATCATTCCCGAGCCCGTTCCATTGTCTCGCCCTGCTCCGACCAGCAAAGACAGATTTGGAATTGCCTGGGCCTGCTGTCTGTCGACATTGGCACGTGCGCGGGCCAATCGAGCCCGCGCTCCCTGAAGTTCCGGGCTGGCCGCAAGGATTTGTGCCTTGATTGCTGCCCAGTCTTTCTCCTCAACGGAATCTGAGAGCACGCCATCCAGGGTTCCGGGTTGTACATCTGGCATTCCGGCCGTTGCCATCAGTTGCTTCCAAGCTCCGGTAAACGCAGCAGATGCTTGACGACGCTGAAGCTGGATCTGCTTGAGCTGTATTTCAGCCTGCAGAACTTCGGGGCGAGTACCCTCTTTGGCGCTCACTCGAGCTTCAGCAAAGTTCACACCTTTGATCGCCACTTCTTCAAATTCAGCCGCCAATTCCATACGTCGTTGAGCGGCGAGTGCTTCATAGAATCGCTGACGAATATCCGTCAAGACGCGGAATCGCTGCGTTTCGACTTCCCACAACTGTGACTGAATCTCCTGATTCAAAACACGTTGGTTTTTACGCAATTTGTCACCAAGCACTATATCCTGCTCAATAAAAGCCACATGCTGATCGGTTCCTCGATCGGCAAGCTGACTGGCTTGGTATCCGACCACCGGATTGGGCTTCAATCCTACCTGGCCACGATATCCCATAGCCTTGTGAGCAGACGCAGATGCCTGAAGGACGGCCGGGTTTTGCTGAAGTGCCAGAGATTCAATTGTCGCGAGTGACCAATTCTGTGTACCAACAATTGGTTCACCGGAGACATTGGAAACTGGTGCAGCTTCAAGCTCGTGGCTGACCGGCTGAATATCCCCGCCAGAAACGTCAGAGCTTACAGACGAAGTGGGAACCGATGGACCATAGGGCGTCGCGGTATGTTCTTCTTCAACCGCGGCTTGCCGGTGAGAATCCGCGTGTTCGTTGGGAATGTCCTCCGAGGAACCACGAGGTTCTGACTGTGCCAATGGAAGCGAGAGCTTCGTCCTTGAAGCTGTACATCCAGAACCGCACATCACAGTCGCAAGACAAAGTATCGTCCAGTTAAATTTTATCTTTGGCATTTGATCGGATCCCACGAAAGAAGGCAACCAGGACGTTGGGGTGAGGCATTTCAGCCTGCGTTGTCCAGGATTTGATCACGGTGAAAATGAAGGCAATCGTGCTCATCGACGCAAAATTGGACACACGCGTCCAACCGACATGAGCCATAACGATGAATTAGACCTGCAGGCGCAGGACTGCCCCCGGATCAAGTCTTACGTGCGTGACACCGTTGGTTTGCAAGCAATGTGACAACTTGATGGTGCCCAATACGTGCGGCGTGCCATTTCTTGATGCTGTCAGAATAGCCCATGCCAAAACTGAATCGGCGATGGACTTGTTCGACGTTGTTATCCCCGCAAAGCGATGACAGGGAAAATGCTGTGAATCGGGATCGCCTGGAAGAAGACCGCCCGACCCGTCGTTATGCGTGGCCTTAGAGGCGTGCTTAAATGAATCAGAACAATGAGCCGAATGACTGCATCCTGACGGTGACACTTCTGAATCGACATCGTTCGAAGTTGCATGAGCCACAGCGTGGCAGCACAGCTCACATCCACATGGCACGAGGGATTGCCATGTGATCGAGACCGCAACGATCAGAGTGATAATGTGTCGAGTCCGTGCCACTGAGGAATCCATTCCACAGGAGTTTCATTTGAGCGTCCGTGCCCATCCTCTTTCAGAATCGACGACACGAGGGAAATGGTGCCACTAGAAATGCAGCCAATGAACAAAATGACGATTCTGCAATAGCTGCCAGCCGCACAGTCAGCAGATGTGTCAGAGGTTACCAGGGCGCACAGCTTGGAGGCTTCTCAATAGTGAATTGTGGATGCTGGGTCTGCTGTTCGTCTTGCACGATGGCTCAGTGAGCAATCCTTACCCTCACCGCCGTCGCCCAGGCCAGACGCGATACTTTTGCGAAGCCGCAAGTTTCGGATCGTGATGCAGAACATGGCGATCTCTCGTGATCCCGATAGTCGACGAAGATTGGATCATAATGACAACACAGGCTCAGATTGAGTACAGTCGGTCGGTTCTAATGTGTAGAGACGTTTCACATCAATCACTCAAATCATTGGGAAAAACCAAGCTGTTCATCATTTGCAACTTTGGCACGAAACAAGCTTCAAGAAGAGTCATGGCTCAGACAATTCGCCTGGCCCAGTGGATCCCAAAAACCATCGTCAAGGAGACGAAAACATGTCCCATCTCAAAATCCTCGTTTGCTCCATTCTTCTGGCGGCTGCTGTGTCGGCATCTACAAACGTTAGCGCCGATCACCCGTATTCCGGCCTCCAAGCTGCTGGCTGCGGTCGCGCTGGCGGCTATCGCTCAGGAGCAGGCACATACGGAATGACTCGCCCCGCCCATGCGCCGCAATCGAACTCCGGCGGCTATCAGTCCCCGTGGAACACTGGTTACGGTGCGACTCAGCGATTCAATGACGGACACTACTCGGCTGGATACGCCGGTACCTCAAATTTTCGAGATCAGTATTCCCGCCCTCAAAATTATGGATACAACGGAAACGATCGGGGAACAGTGTGGGGCCGTGACTCGTATGGTTACGGAACTTCGAATGCGAACCGGGGAACAGGGAACGTTTACGACAGTGTTCATGGGGACTACCATTCAGGGCCAGTGCGAGGAAATCGGCAGCGGTACGATGCCTACCAAACCGGTTCGCAAAACCAGTACAATGGGCATCGGGCCGATCTGAACTACGGTTGGTAGAACGACATTGATGAAGATGACCAACACGAAGGTTGCAGCGACGGCGTTGCGACCTTCCGGATCACCGTGTTCTGTCAAATGGTTTAGTTTTGAGACTGTTTATTCGGTCGAACAGTTCTTGTCTTTTCTTCCAAGACGGAGGTAAGTGAAATGATCAATCCACGCACAAGTGGCATTCTGGCAGGTTGCGTTGCACTGCTGACCGCTGCGTCCGCATCCGCTCAGCATCGACACGGTTCTGGGCACACAGATATAGCCCGGCACAGAGGACATGTAGATGTTGTGCAGCATCATGGCAGCAATTTCGGTCATAGCAATTGGAACTACGTCGTCCCGCATCATGATGCCCAACACCACAGCGGTACCTATTACGTTCAGGACAATTCGTATTACTACACGCCCACTCCAGTAGTACGCGTCGCGCCAACAATAATCCCAACTGCAGAGTTACACCCGGTGCAAGTCGTCCAAAAGCCCGTTCAACTTCAATTTGGCGGCTACGCACGGTTTGAAGATCTGTCAGGCAGGCTCGAAGTGGAAATCAACCGCTTGTGCCTCGACATGCACTACAACTACCGCCACAACCCTAGTTTTGACGAAGCCTACCGAGAAGCATTCGCACTTCTGACTGCAGCAAAGTTTGTCCATGGTAAGGAGCACCAGGGTGATCGCACCGCGATTCGTGATCAGGTTGTTCAAATGGATCAACTCATGCACCATGTTCAGGGCGAAGTCCTGCAGTGGTCGCGTCACCATGTTCGCCAGGTTGCATCCGGTGGCGTGATTGAAAAGTCCAGTGCTGTTGAAGCAATACTTCATCATCTTTGCTTCGACGTGGGTATCGAACCGCATGGCGACGACGAGCCTGCTCCTGCACCCGGGGCAGCAGAAGAGCAAGCGCCCGCACCGGGTGCCTTGATCGATTCTCCACCTCCTTCATTCTGAGCCTCTTACCCACGACTGATTCGAACTCCGATAGCGCCTCGCTTTTGCGAGGCGTTTTCATTTGGAGCTTCGAGTGCATAGCTAAGTCTTCGGCACGCATCCGGTAATTGCTGCCGATTTCAAGCGATAAGATACGTTGCGATTGTCAATTGTAGCCACGGCTACAATTGATGGTGGCGAGTTTTTATCTTGTGAGTCGATAGCAGACGGTGGAGAAATGATCGAATGCACGGACTCCATGCGGAATAAACCACCAGCATGTCATCATTGAAACAAAGAGCCCGCCGGGCGTGGCAATTTAAACGACGCCAATTTGTATTGCCTTTCCTTTGGATCGCAGCGTCAATGGCGAACGCCGATGAACCCTACATGCCTTTTGAACGGATTCGCGAGGCAAGCACCGTCGTCGTGGAAATGGAGCACTTTGCCCCACAGCGAAATTCAACGCTGTTTCTCTGGAGCGGGCAAGCCCCAGTCCCAGTGGAGCCGAATCCCGAAATGGCCACCGATCGTCCCGACGTCACAGAGTCAAGTTCAACCGTTGGATCGGGCGTACTGCAGATCGAAGCCGGGTACACCTATCTGCAGGACTGCACTGCAGGCCAATTGAATCAGTCGCATTCCTTTCCAGAAGTATTGTTGCGATACGGAACGCCAGCAGATTGGCTGGAGCTGCGATTTGCGACCAACATTTCGCATCAGAAAGCTGAGACCACATCTTTCACCGGAACAGAGGATCTTTATTTCGGAGCGAAGCTCGGTCTTACTCTGCAAGAAGGATTATACCCGGAAATGGCACTGGTTCCCCAAATGACAATACCATCCGGGTCCGGAACACTAACCGCCGGAAAACTACTTCCCGGTGTCAATTGGCTCTACGGCTGGGATATCAATGATGCTGTCAGCACAGCTGGAAGCACCCAGTTTAACTTCTCCGTCGATGAAGAAAGCGGGAAGGACTACACCGAGTGGACCCAAACGTGGACAGTGGGCTTTGCGTTGCACGACCAGATTGGAGCATACACCGAGTGGTTTGCCTTCATACCACATGCTTCTGACTCTGCCCGGACAGAGCATTACGCAAACTGCGGATTGACGTTTCAAGCTACCGACAATATTCAGTGGGACATCCGAACAGGAATGGGATTGAATGACGCTGCTGCAGATTGGTTTTCAGGCATCGGCCTGTCAATTCGGTTTCGGTAGCGAGCGTTTCCCAACGGAATCTACTTACAAAGCCAAATCTCCAAAGAAGAAAGAGTGTCCACGATGATGAGACTGGGAATCGTCGACACTCTTTCCGGTCTTGTGCTGAAGTGAGATATATTCGTCTCAGCCAGCGCTTGTGTTGACCTCGCCGATTTCCGCTCCAATCGCAGCTGCCACTGAGTTGCTACCCTTAGAACTCAGCTTTGCGTGCCGACCATGCGACGATGCTCTGTGGTAGAATTTCGATGTACGCAAACGCAGATGAACTCTGGTCGCGATCCCATCCTGACATGACGGCAATTGTAAAAACGATAGGTTACTGATGGCGACGATACCGAGAAGTGTCAAAGCCAGCACGAAAGTGATTTGAGTCTTCATGAGGGAATTCCTTGTGAATTGAACGACTGGAGTAGCAGGTGGATGGCGATCGTCGTCTCTATGGGCTGCATCGTACGCTGTCTGCCAAAGCGAGTTGGCGACATACCGGACATTGGAGGCCATGGTTCATCAATCGCTGAACGGGGCAACATGGATGCCCGCGATGGAAACCAAAAAGTTTCGACGGCCTTACCTTCAAATGTAAAGGCGGCAACTTAACGGCTTTGCATGGAGTGGCTTAACAAAGTACGACACGAAGCCTCAGGTGCAGCCTGGTACTATACGTACTGAATACGTCGGTCCATCGATTGTTGACTCGGCTATCCTCCGCGCACGGCACTGGATGTGCTGACGAAGTGCATAATGTTCCAGTCAATTGCAATCGATCAAACTCAGCGACAAAAGGAGCACCTTGTCCACAGCAGGGCAGCGAGTCCTCCGGAACTGAGGCCGGACCAGAACTCCCATCCAACGGCTGTGTTCCGGCCGCCCGATCAACACAGCGGTGCCGTGTGCATTTGCATTGTGGATTTGATGCACGTGCCTGTATCCGTGCCTGTAGCTCACAAGCTGGATGCTGACAATGCTCGTGTGTCAGGCAAATCCACTCCTGACCAGCCAGAGTCAATAAGATCAAGAAAATTGTGATCGATTTGGATCGCATACCGAAGCCATCGAGCACCGTGCCTTGGCAGGAATACTCAAAGTTCGGTGATTCCCCGAAGAAGATCGCAAGAAATCTGGAAACGCCACTTCCAGCAAGAAAAGTCGTCAAACTCGGTGCGAGGATCGATCACAGGACCGTTTCTCTCAGTTCTTCACCCCTGTTAGATGTTGCTGATGTATGGGCTTGAATTGTCGCACCAGGTTTCCACTACTGTGATCTGACGGCCGGTAACATGAAATCTCTTGTCGAAGCGGGTTCTGCGACGTATGCTTCATTTATGCATCACTTCGTGCTGACATTTTGCCTCATCGCCAATCTTCTGGCGTGTCCTCTGCGCTGTGCGGCTTGTCATTCGACAACTCCGGCCACCGAACAGGCACAGCAGAATGAACGTACATGCCAGTGCTGTACAAAGAAGGCAGTTTGTCCGGAGGAATCAAAATCGTCACTGCCTGGGGGAAAACACCCCGCTGATTCGTCTGAGAATGATTGTTCCTGTCCAAATTGCATTTGCGAGGGAGCGACGCTGACAAAAGCTCCCGATTATGCGATTTACGTCATCGACGGTTTAGTTCATGACCGCGTTGAGGCTGTTTCCGCCCGGCTGTTGCATACCGCAGATTTCAGCGGCTCCGAAATCTGTATCGAATCTCTGCCGCCAGCAGACATTCAGACTGGGCTCGCCTTGCGCCAGTCGTGGTGTATTTAACGCCTCGTTCGTTCCCTGCCAGACATTATTCTGCAGCGAGTGTACCACTTCGAAGCCATCGTTTGATGTTGCTTCCCGTGAACTCCTGTTTCTGCAGAAGTCTAGTCGTCACCGTTTCGCACTGAATGCCATCGCATCTTTTGCCAAGAGCGTCTCATCACGTTTTCGCTCCAAGCGCAGGGCCTGTCCACAGTTATGTTACTACCTTGGGAATATTCTGTCCGCAATCTGTCACGTCGACCGGTGAGAACCGGCCTGACGCTGATGGCGCTTTCGATTGTGATTCTGTTGGTCTTCGTAGTCGTTGGCTTTATTCGAGGACTGGAACGGTCTCTTCGAGTGACAGGCGATCCCGATGTTGTGCTGATTTCTTCAATCAATTCGGAAGCCAATCTGGAAAGCAGTGCGATCCCTGCTCGAACCCCAACCTTGATCGCCGCCAGTATTGATGGCACACAATCGCGTTACGGTGTCATTTGCGCATCACCGGAAATGTACCTTGGCACCAGAGTCACAGTGAGCGATCGCGAGCCGGCTCCGGGGCTGATTCGAGCCGTCACTACCGCCGCTCCGTTGGTTCGACGCAGCGTGCGAATTGAGGAAGGGCACTGGCCGGACCGAGGAGAAGTCCTTGTGGGACGCCTGGCCTCTGCAAAGCTGGGCATGACTGATCAAGCGATCGCCATTGGACAGACGCTGACGTTCGAAGGTCAGACGTGGAAAGTCAGTGGACGGTTCTCTGCCGATGGAGCTGCGTATGAATCCGAGATCTGGTGCAATCTGGAAGACTTTCAGTCCGCGACGAAGCGTCAGGATCTCAGTCTCGTCGCATTGTTACTGAAACCCGGCGCATCACCCGGAGAAGTTTCGCTATTCTGCAAGGAACGGATGGATCTGGAGCTTCGCGCCGTCCGGGAAACAGAGTTCTACGCTGAACTGCAGCAACACTATCGCCCCGTGCGTCTTCTGGCATGGACTGTCGTTGTGATGGTTGCCGGGGCCGGCATCTTCGCTGGCCTTAACATGATGTATGGAGCGGTCGCCGGACGCATTCGAGAAATTGCAACACTGCAGGCCATCGGTTACCGCCGACGAGCCATTCTGTTCAGCCTGATTCAGGAAGGTGTGCTCCTGTCTGCCACCAGTTCGCTCATTTCCGGTGTTATTGCATTGGCTCTTTTGAATGGCGTTGCCGTTCGATTCACCATGGGTGCTTTCACTCTGAGGATCGATGGCCCTGCCATTCTGATTGGCTGTGGTACAGGATTGTTACTTGGAGTCTTCGGCGCGCTGCCACCAGCGTTGAAGGCGTTACGTTCATCGGTGGCTGTGAGTTTGAAAGCTGTTTAGGAGTTAAAGTTATGAAGTACCAGCATCTTTGTGTTTTAGGTCTCGCCCTCTTTCTGACATCCGGGTGCAGCGATGCTCCTCAGGAGAAGGAAGTGGCAAACAAATCAGAGACGATCGCGCCGGGCACTGGAACGCAGTATCTGTCATCGTCAGAACCAGCCGCAGTCGTCGAAGTCGCGGACGCTCGTAAATCGGCCAAAGCGGATGAGGCGATTGCCCTTGTGGGACGAATCGGCGGATCCGAGGAACCCTTTGTGGATGGTTTGGCTGCCTTCACTGTAGTGGATTTGAAAATTGCACATTGTTCAGCGGACGAAGGATGCCCAACGCCGTGGGACTATTGCTGCACTCAGGATCAGGTGAAGGACAACATCGCCACTGTCAAACTGGTCGATGCTGAAGGCAAACCAGTCACGGACGATGCTCGCAAACTGCTGGGTGTGAAAGAACTGTCCGTAGTTGTGGCTGAGGGAACGGCACGACGTGATGAATCTGGAAATCTGACGGTGGCTGCCACAAAGATCTTTGTTCGACCGGTGAAATAATCATGACAGACTCTTCACTTGATCTTCGTCAATTGGCCGTGGACCGTACACCGGCGCCGACCGGGGTGATCCAGCGTCGGCGCCGCTGGATCTCCCGATTCGTCGTTCCCGGAGTCATCCTGACCGGGTTTGCGTCACTTCTGGCCGTTGCAGCCGGGATGCAGTTTCTGCCCGTCCCACAGGTCACTGTGGTTCCTGTGATCACGATCCGTGGTGACGTTCAGCAGGCGGGCACAGTGCTGTTTCAGGCCCCTGGATGGATTGAGCCTCGTCCCACATCAATTCGTGCGGCGGCGCTGACCAGCGGTGTGGTCGAGGAACTGCTCGTGGTCGATGGCCAGGAAGTCCAAAAGGGCGAAACGGTGGCCAGACTGATTGCGACCGACGCAAAGCTCAACGTTGAACATGCTCGGGCCACGGTCGCATTTCGAGAAGCTGAACTGCAGCGTGCCACTGCTGATCAGGCTGCTGCAAAGAGTCGTCTTGAGAATCCTGTTCATCTGCAGGCTGAACTGGGTGATGCGGAGAATTCTCTGGCACGAACAGTCACGGAAATCGAAAAGCTGCCCTTCCTGCTTCGCAACGCGAAGGCTGGTGTCGAGTTTGCTCAACAGAATCTCACCAGTAAACAGGCTGCCGAGGGTGCAATTCCTGTGATCCTGCTGAAGCAGGTGGAACGAGATCACAAGTCGGCTGAGGCTGACCTTGAAGAGCTTCAGATTCGAGAACCAAATCTTCAAAGAGAAGCGGAGTCGCTGCGAACCCGCGTGGCGGCACTGAGACAGCAAAAATCTCTTCTGATCGAGGAACATCGGCGAGTTGCGGAGACGAATGCACTTGTCGAATCCGCAAATGCTCAACTGCAGGAAGCCAGAATAAGACTGCAGCAAGCCGAACTCACCTTGGAGCGTACTGAGATTAAGGCCCCGATTACCGGACGAGTTCTACGAATCGTTGCTGCTCCCGGAAATCGAGTCATGGGACTGGAAGAACTAGCCGGACAAAGTTCATCAACCATTCTTGAGATGTACGATCCGCAACGGCTTCAGGTTCGTGCGGATGTTCGCCTCGAGGATGTCGCGAGAGTCATTCCCGGGGCTCCGGTGGAAATCGAGACAACGGCTTTCAAAGGCGTACTTCAGGGGCGAGTTCTACTGCCGACCAGTGTCGCAAACGTTCAGAAAAACACTTTGGAAGTCAAAGTCGAGCTTCTGAATCCCCCGCGGACATTGAGCCCCGAAATGCTGGTCAAGGTCTCGTTTCTTGCACCAGAAGACCCCAAGACCGATTCGTCTGAGATCACTCAGACAGACCAGATGTTTATCCCGGATTCACTGGTATCTGACAGCGATGGTCAGTCGTATGTCTGGATCGTCGATGGTCAGCAGCAGGCTCGACACATTGCGATTCAGCGGGGTCATTCCACACCCGATGGACTGACACACGTGATCAGCGGATTGCAGGTGACTGACAAACTGATCGCCTCAGGGACCGAACAACTGGCCAACGGAATCAATGTAAAAATTCGAAGTGAAGACCAGACATTGGGACTGAGGAGATAACAATGGCGCTCGTGGAACTCAAGAATGTCTGCCGGAGCTTCCGGAAGGGCGAAGAAACCATAACGCCCCTCGACGACGTGACGCTGGAAATCCATGAAGGAGATTTTGTCTCGCTGATGGGCCCCAGCGGCACCGGAAAGAGTACGTTGCTGAATCTGGTCGCTGGCATTGATCGTCCTGACTCCGGCTCCATTACCGTGGCGGGTACGGAGATCACAAACCTTTCTCGAGGACAGCTGGCTGATTGGCGCGCGGCCAATCTGGGCTACATTTTTCAGACGCACAATCTGATTCCGGTGCTCACGGCCTATGAAAATGTGGAACTGCCCACTTTGCTGTTGAAGCAAACTGCCGCTC
>Ga0255094_1000190_pt1 | contig 35596 bp, 19 predicted proteins | sample Colum_Law_RepB_8_2_FD_188434 | JGI IMG/M metagenome (GOLD analysis project Ga0255094, IMG submission 188434) | Freshwater microbial communities from Columbia River, Oregon, United States - Colum_Law_RepB_8d | ecosystem: Environmental > Aquatic > Freshwater > River | place: USA: Oregon...
GGTACAATGAGCCGAGGCGGGTAGGCCGTGCGGCTCGGCGGGAATTACGGGGTCGCGGTGTCGGGCGCCGCGACCGAGTTCAGCCGAAAAACTTCCAGCGCCAATTGATCTTCGCCATCCAGCAGCTCTGCCGTGCTGACGGCAGGGCCGGCAACCAACGGTCGCACCACCAGTTCATATCGACGCGATTCTCCAGGCTGCAGCGAACGCACTGACACGAACACCTGCCGCGGTTCAACGCCGTCCTCCAACTGCTTGTGCTTCAGCGTCGCATCCAGTGTGACTCGCAGTCGCAAGGCAGCCGAGGCCGCCGTTCCTTCGTTCGAAACATTGAAAAAGTAACGAGACTCAACGCCGACGGTCCCCAACTGATCCGCTTCGTCCATCACCATCCGCACGTCTGCGATCCCCGCCGCCGGTGACAGCGGACGCTCACGCACTTCCGGTACCCCACCAGCTCCCAGCACCTCAACCGGTGCGGCCACAGCCAGCACCGCTGACACCTCCGTGTCCGATTCAAACAGCAGATCACGGAATGATCCCCGCGGAAACGTCACGTCCAGTGCCGGTATCGCCGTAAACTCCAGCACCCGCTCCTCGCCAGGCCGAAATCCATCCAGCAGCCACGTCAGCGTTGCATCACGAAACGCCGGCTCCGGAAATGCCTGACGCACTCGAGTCCCGGCGGGCAGAGTCTCCCGGACCAACAACCCATTGATCGTCTGACGACCGGCATTCGTCAGGCGAATCCGCATCTCCACCACATCCCCCTCCACCTCCTCAGGCACCAGTTTCTCCACCTGCAGTTCCTGCTCGGATATCCCAGCGCCCGGGATCACTCGCACCGATTGTTCCAGCCGCCGCACGTCCAACGCTGATGACTCCGCCAGCTCTTCACGAAAAACGCCCGAATCAGGCCGGTTGCCATAACCACCACCAGTCATCGCCTGCCGCCACGCACCGCGCACAATCCGCTCAACCGCACGCTCCACAAAATCCCCGTCCGGAAATGTCTCCACCAGCTCGCCAAACACCGAATACTGACCCTCGTCATCACGACTGTCCAGACGACGGAATCGCACGTCCAGAACCGGTCGACGATTGGCCGGACGAGATGCCGGGAAGTCGGTAAAGTCGCCGGGCAGAGGCCACAGCGGCGGACGCCGACGCTCACGGTCGTCCCCGTCCACCACATCCCACGCCGGATCAAACAACCGATACCCACTGCTCCAACTGCTCAGCAACATCAGCGACTCATCGCGATCACGACGCGAAATACTGGCCAGCACCGGGGGCACCGGATTCAATTCCCGCTCCTGCTGCAGGTCCGACACCACGTCCAGCACTCCGCCCGATGCCAGCGGCACACTGATGTCTCGCTGAAACTCGGCCGCATCCAGCGATAATCCGCCACTGATCAAGGCCAGCACCAACGCTAACCCGGCGGCGCCCGCGGACGTCGCAATCACCCACGTCAGGTTGGTCAGCACAAACTGCAGAAATATCTCAAACACACTGCCAACAACGAAGCAGCCTCGCCCCACCAACTGCATCAGACTGGTCAGCCAGCGACCTTCGAACAGCTCAATCAATGGCAGACTGTCGCCATACAACGTGGCCAGAAAAATGGCACACAGCAGACAGCCACACACAAACAAAATAAACGACGTCATGGCATTGCATCCCTGTGCCGCACACCGGACTCCTTATGCTTCCGGTCCGCCGAGGACGCCCCCGCAGTCCCCTCAGACTGCAGAATCTTACCAATTCCCCCGAGCTGTGGGAATTCTGAATTGCCGAATCCCAACCAGTCAATCGACTCAGCGAACGCCCGCCAGCTCCATCACGCCACCACGCGACTCAATCGACACACCTCCACCAGGTGCCAGCCGACGCTGAAACTGCTCGCGAATCTGCTCCATCCGCCGCCGATTCACTCCCAAATCCGAATGACCCACCCGCGACGCAGAGCGAAAATGCACCAGACCTGATCGCCGGTCATGATAAAATTCCACATCGTCGCAGAAGCGAAACAGCAAACTGCGAAACTCCACCCGCAGATAATCACCCGTCTGCTCAACAATCATCGTCCGCGGCTGCTCGCGCACAATCTCGGCCAGCAGACTGATCGCACCATCGTCGCCCACCTCCGTCTGCAACGGCTCAATCCAGTGCTCCTGATTCTCCGCCTGTGTCGACACACAGTTGGGACTGCCCGGACAGGCAGCCAACCGACCTCCCCGAACCCCCAGATTCCCGGGAGCCGGCGCCGCAAGGCTCATCACCAGCAGGCCCCCACAGCCCGCCAGAACACTGCCAAGGATGACAATTGCGACGGTAAGCACCGGACGTTTTCCTCGCTGCGTTGAACCCATGGACATGTCCCCCAACACAAACCACTCCACACGCCGCAGACCGCAGTTGCTGCTGACACATTAACAGCGAGATCTTTTTGTGTGCACAAAAGATCAGGTATCTGTGCGCGGAAACACGCCCGGATTTTGCGTCCTGAGCCAACAACGGACACCGCCACAAGGCAACAAAGCACACCCGTCGTGGAGCAGAACACAGAATAAAGAGCACACCGCCGGCGTTTTCCGGTTAGTGCACCCTCCCCCTTGTCCTGCCCTGCGAGCTCACGGGATGCCCGGACTGTTGGCTGCTGACAAGCACTCCCGCCCGCTCAGTTCTGCTCAGGATTTTGCCAGCTGTCGCAGAACCGTGTGCAGGATCCCGCCATTGCGGTAGTACACGACTTCCACCGGAGTATCGATGCGGCAGGTCGTCACAAAATGCACGACTTCCCCGTCCGCCTTCCGCGCCATCACCTCGACCGCCTGACGCGGTACCAGTCGGTCGTCCAGACTGATGTCGAAAATCTCAGTCCCATCCAGACCCAGCGATTCACGACTTTCACCCTCACGGAACTGCAGCGGCAGGACTCCCATTCCCACCAGATTCGAACGATGGATTCGCTCAAAACTGGTCGCAATCACCGCTCGCACACCCAGCAGATACGTCCCCTTGGCCGCCCAGTCTCGGCTGGATCCCGTCCCGTATTCAGCACCGGCCAGTACCACCAGCGGAGTCCCGTGGTCACGATACTTCATGGCCGCTTCGTAAATCGACGTCTGCTCGCCACTGGGATAATGCACAGTCACGCCACCTTCCGTGCCCGGAACCATCAGATTCCTGAGACGAATGTTGGCAAACGTGCCGCGCGTCATCACGCGGTCATTGCCACGACGCGCTCCGTACTGATTGAAGTCTTCCGGCTTCACACCCTGAGCCTGCAGGTAGCGACCGGCAGGACTGTTGGCCTTGATCGAACCGGCCGGGCTGATGTGGTCAGTCGTGGTCGAATCGCCGACACTTACCAGACACCGCGCACCTTCAATGCCCTGAATCGGAGCAGGCTCGGTCGGCATGTCCACAAAGAACGGAGGCTCCTGGACGTACGTACTGTTGGCGTCCCATTGATACAGGTCACCCTCGCTGCCCGAAATCTTCTGCCACTCCGGCGGACCGGCACTGGCCTGCCCATACTGCTCAATGAACATCTCAGGACCCATGGATGAGGCCACTGCGTCGGCAACCGCCTGCTGAGTCGGCCAGATGTCCTTCAGATAAACGTCCTGACCCTGCGGATCCTGGCCCAGCGGCTGAGTACTGAGGTCGATGTCCACCGTACCCGCAATCGCATAGGCCACCACCAGCGGCGGACTGGCCAGATAGTTGGCCTTCACCAGCGGATTCACGCGACCTTCAAAGTTGCGATTGCCCGACAGCACAGCCGCCGCCACCAGATCACCACCGGTCACAGCCTTCGCTACCGGCTCGGGCAGCGGTCCGCTGTTGCCAATACACGTCGTACAGCCATAACCCACCGTCTGGAAACCCAGTGCATCCAGAGCCGTATCAAGGCCGGCTTTGCGGAGATACTCGGTGACGACGCGGCTTCCCGGAGCCAGACTGGATTTGACCCACGGAGCCCGCTTGAGCCCGCGAGCCACTGCGTTTTTCGCCAGCAGCCCCGCACCAATCATCACGCTGGGATTGCTGGTGTTGGTGCAGCTGGTAATGGCGGCTATCACCACCGCTCCGTCCGAGATCTGCGCTGGCTGCTCTGATCCCTCCACTGCGACCGTCGGTGAGGCTCCGGTGCGACCAAAGCCGGGCAACGCCTTTTTCCACTCGGGCAGCATGTTCTTCAGCAGAATGCGGTCCTGGGGCCGACGAGGACCAGCCATGGATGGCACCACGTCCGCCAGATCCAGTTGCAGAGTACTGGTGAAGCGCGGCTCAGGCGAATTCGCCGTACGGAACAGACCCTGCTCCTTGTAGTAACGCTCGACCAGGTCCACCAGTTGCTTCGGTCGACCCGTACGCTCCAGATATCGCAGCGTCTCGGCGTCCACCGGGAAGAAACCAATCGTGGCACCGTATTCAGGAGCCATGTTGGCCAGAGTCGCCCGGTCAGCCAGACTGAGCCCATCGAGGCCGGGGCCGTAGAATTCAACAAACTTGCCCACCACCTTGTGAGCACGCAGCATCTGCGTCACCGTGAGCACGAGGTCGGTGGCGGTGGAACCTTCCGGCAACTGACCGGTCAGACGGAACCCAACAACTTCCGGAGTCAGCATGTAGATGGGCTGCCCCAGCATCACTGCCTCGGCTTCAATCCCGCCTACACCCCAGCCCACCACACCCAGACCATTGATCATGGTGGTGTGACTGTCAGTGCCCACCAGACTGTCAGGATAAGCCACACCATTGGTGGTCATCACTACGTCCGCCAGATACTCAAGATTGACCTGATGCACAATGCCCGTCGCCGGCGGAATCACGCGGAAGTTGTTGAAGGCCTTCTGGCCCCAGCGGAGGAACTGGTAACGCTCAATGTTACGCTCGAATTCAATTTCCAGATTGCGCTGCAAAGCAAACCGGCTGGCGAATTCGTCGACCTGCACACTATGGTCAATCACCAGATCACAGGGGACCAGCGGATTGATCTTTTTCGGGTCACCCCCCATGCGAACCATGGCACTGCGCAGAGCTGCGAGGTCAACGATCGCCGGAACTCCCGTAAAGTCCTGCAGAACAACTCGCCCAGGCTTGAATGGCACTTCGATTTCAGCCGGCTTTGCCGCATTCCAGTTGGCCAGATTGTTGACGTCGTCCGCCGTGACCACAAAGTTGTCCACATTGCGGAGACAGGCTTCCAGCAGTACGCGGATGGAATAGGGCAGAGTTTCAATGTCGCCGATACCGTCTTCCACCAGTTTTCGCAGCCGGAAGTACCGGACACTGCCGGCAGATGTGTTCAGAGTGGCTTCCGCACCAAAGGCATTTCCGGTAGTCATATCAGGCTCAGCACTGTCTGCAGAAAAATGGTGGAAAGGGACGTACGACGAACGGCTGCGGGCGCGCGAAGCGAGCGCAGCCTGGGTGGGCAGTGTAATCGGACCGAATACGGATTTCGAATCAGCCCGGCGACTTCTGCGAGGGATTTCGGAAACGGCGAAGGGTCGACAGCAGAGCCATTGCACGCAGAAATTGCCGGCGAGATCAACAGATCGAGCGATTGCAACAAAAATCGCCGCGGAATGGCCGTTTGGGGTGAAAATGAGCTAAAATGCAGTTTATTTCGCCAAAAATTCGCACGACTGAAACCGCACATGACGCAACCGCTGGCAACTTCCGGTCGCTGCCGATCACGGAATCCCCAGCAGCGGCCGAATAATCAGCCACGCACCCGCTGTCAGCAACGGAACACCCACAAGGTTCAGCAGCAAACCCCGCCGCGCCATTTCGGTGGAGGGAATCCGGCCGGTGCCAAACACAATCGCATTCGGCGGTGTTCCCACCGGCAGCATGAAACCAGCACTGGCCGCCAGTGTGGCCGGTATGAACAGCATCCGCGGATCCAGACCCAGTGGTTCAGCCAATGCCAGCAGCGATGGCAACACCGCCGTCACAGTGGCCACATTGCTGGTCAGCTCTGTCAGCAGCACCAGAATCAGACAGATCGTCCCCACCGCCAGCCATGCCGGCTGCCCCTGCAACGGACCCTCCAGCGATTTGGCCAGCCACTGAGCCAGTTGCGTCTTTTCAAAGGCTGACGCCAGAGCAAACCCGCCACCAAACAGCAGAATCATATCCCACGGCAATCGCACGGCTGTCGGCCAGTCCATCAGCGGAATTGCTCGCCCCTGCGGATTGCGACAACCCGATGGCAGCAGAAACAACAGCACTGTCATCAGAATCGCCACGGTTGCATCCGAAATCGCCCCGCGACCCCGCAAGGCAGCCTGCAGCGTTTCATCACCCGTCACCCAGCCGCAGACTGCCGCAAAATACGACTGCCAGCCACTGAAAATGTGCACCCGACCAATCACCAGCGGTTCGCGAAATACCCACAACAGGGCCGTCAGTCCAAACACCAGCAGCATCAGCCATTCGGCCTGCGCCAATGGACCCAGTTGCTGCCGCCGCGCACGCAGCTCCCAGCGAATCTGAGCATCTGCCGGAGTCGTCCTCGGTAAGCCCCGCAGCAGACTGGCCACGACCACCACCAGATAACAGAGTGCCAGGGGACCACAGACCAGCAGCCAGTCAGAAAAGTACACATCCGGAGCACCGGGCAACTGCTCACGATAAATTCCCACCGCCACACTGTTGGTCGGACTGCCCACCGGAGTCGCCATGCCGCCCAGCGTCGACGAATAGGCCAGACACAGCAGCAGCGGCACCGCCAGCGGAGATTTCCGACGCGGACCGCCCGCCGTCACCGGCTCTTCAAGGACCTGCAGCATCGCCAGGGCAATCGGCAGCATCAGCATCGTGGTCGCCGTATTGCTGATCCACATCGACAGCAGAAAAGTCGCCAGCGAAAACCCAATCACCAGACGCCGCGGACTGGCACCGACAAAACTGACCACCGTCAGCGCCATCCGACGATGCAATTGCCAGCGCTCGATCCCCAGCGCAATCACCATGCCGCCGATGTACAGAAACAAACTGTCCTCCGCATAGGTCTTTGCAGTCTCCTTCGCACTCTGAATGCCCAGCAGCGGAAACAACGCCAGCGGCAGCAGACTGGCGGCCGCCAGCGGAATCGCCTGCGTCATCCACAACCCGGCCATCAACACCGCCACCGCAATCAGACGATGCGCAGATGCCGTCATGCCGGTCGGAGTCGGCAGGAACAACACACCGCACGCCACCACCACAATGGCCACTGTCAGCCTCGGAGATACCGACGTGCTGTCCGTCTCGCCACGCGGTGATGAAGACTGCTGATCCATTCCCGGAACCTTCGTGCTGGTGATCAAGCGGAATCCTGCGTTGTGAAAACACAACACCTAAGCCTGTAACATGCTAATCGGTCTGAACACCGGTTCCTCTGTTTTGTTTACCCGAGCAAACGCTGTCACCGAATTCAGGACTGTCAGGGCCGAAATTCGGGGAGTCAATGCGGGGAATTCTCTTAATCTATCGTTGTGACCAATGGTTTACATCGGGATTCCCGTTGTTTTGTCGTTGGATTCGGCAGAGGAATTGCTGCCGTATCAGCAGGCTCCGTGGTGTTACAGACACCGCTTCTCATTCAACAGACCGGCGAAGTCTGTTCAGTCCCCCGATTTCTGCCTGCAGACTCCCATGATGCACAACAACAGTTTTATGACCCGGCTGTTTCAACAGTTGTTTCCAGCCACAGAGCGCAGGCTCAGTCGTCAGCGTTCCATGGTCATTGAAAAGCTGGAACAGCGGCAACTGCTGGTGGGTGACATCAACGGTCAGATCTGGGTCGATACCATTGTCAATGGTCGCAATGACGCGGGCGAGCGCAGTTTGCCGGGCTGGCCCGTGTTTATCGATTCAAGCGGAGACGGCCTGCTGACGCCGGGTGAACCCGTCACCGCCACAGACGCCAATGGCAAATACCTGTTCACCGGGCTCACGGCCGGCAACGTGCGAGTTGCCACGATCGTGCAACCCGGCTTCAGTATGCTCACCGGCCGTCAAAGGCTGGTCACGGTCGCCGTGCGGGACCGTCGCTCGGTGTCGGCGGATTTTCCAGTGGTGACTGCCCCGGTTGTCACGGGTCGCGTGACCGGCACCATTTTCAGCGATCTGAACGAGAACGGGATCAAGGACCCTGGTGAGGGTGGAATCTCGGGCTGGACAGTCTTCGCGGACTACAACAGCGATGGCTTTCTGACGACCGGGGAACCGACCGCTGTGGCGAATGCGGACGGCGATTACATTCTGGGATCGGTCTCGGCTGGGACATGGCCCATCTATCAGATGCCTGTCGGGGGCTTTCGCACAACTGCCGCAGGTTCTTTGTTTCCCCTGCAGAATGCTCCGAACTTCAAAACAGTCACTGTCGTTGCCGCCACCACCGCCACAGCATCATTCGGGAACTGGATTCCGCTCGTGGGGACCATCAGTGGCACAGTCTGGAACGATGCCAACGGGGATGGCTTGAAGGGAACCGGCGAGACGGCTCTGGCGGGCCGTCCGGTGTTCATCGATCTGAATCGCGACGGCGTTCAGGCGGCCACCGAACCGGTTCGTACCACCGATGCCAACGGGGCCTACACGTTCACGGACATTCGCACGGGGGCCTACCGTGTGACCGAGTTGCTGCCGGCAGGATTCATTCCCTCGGAAGGCCGGCCGGCCGCCGTGGAATCACTCGTGGTGCGAGCTGGCACCAGTGTCGTCGACTTCTTCAACCTGCAGCCTGTGGCTGGCAGCCTTTCCGGAACACTCTGGAATGACCTGAATGGTGACGGCGTTTTTGGAACCGGCGAATCGCCGCTGGCAGGCTGGACTGTCTACATCGATCTGAATTCCGATGGCAGCCTGACGGCCGGTGAACCAGTGTCGGTGACAGCAGGCTCTGGTACCTACGCTTTTCTCAGTCAGCCCTATGGCACAAAGACCGTGCGAATTATTCCGCAGCCGAACTGGGCAGTGACCAGTCCGGTTGCTGGCGCAGCCTCGTTCCTGCTGCTGAATGGTCAGACCCGGACAGCTGTCAACTTCGGGCTCCGCGAACTGCTGGGGGATATCCGCGGAGTTGTGGTGGATGATGTCAATGGCAACGGTGTGCAGGATGCCGGCGAACTGCCGCTGCCCGGCCAGACGGTTTTTGCCGATCTGAACAACGATGGCCTGCTGACCGTCGAAGAGCCAGTCGCACTGACGGCGTCTGACGGTTCGTGGCTGATTTCGCGTCTGCCCTCCGGAACTCGATCCATCGTCCATCAGTTGCCGGCTGACCGGATTCCGGCCATCGGTGCACCGGTCGTGCGCAGTACTGCCGTGGGCATTGGTACGACCTCGACAGTGGATTTCTTCACGCTGATTCCGACTGTGGGTTCCGTCGCCGGCAGCGTGTTCAGTGACGTGGCCTCGGACGGTCTCTTCAATGCCGGTGATGTTCCGCTGGCAGGCTGGCAGGTGTTCGCGGATCTGAATGCAAACACCGTGTTCGACGCCGGCGAGCCGAATGCCCTGTCGGCTGCCGACGGCAGTTACCTGCTGACCGACCTCGCTTATGGTCCGGTGACCATTCGTCAGACGATGCTGCCGGGATTTACCGCCACCACATTCCCCTCGGGTGCAGCGATCCTGCTGCTGAACGGCGAAAATCGCACTGGTATCAGTTTTGGACGACACGACCTGCAGCAGTATGCAATCAACGGAAATGTCTTCAGCGATGTGAATCACAATGGTATCCGGGATGCCGGTGAACGTGGTCTGAGCGGTGTCACCATCTATCTGGATCTGAATAACAACAGCGCAGTGGATCCGGGTGAACCTGTCACAACGTCAATTGCTGATTACTACTTCACGCCGACTGTCGATGAAACCGGGGACTACTCCTTCACCCATCTGGGCCACGGAACCTACACCATTCGGGAAGTTGTTCCTGTCACGATGGATGCCACACCCGCTGCGGCTCAGGTACGCACCCTCACCCTGCCCTCCGTGGTTCCGCCTGTCGCCAATTTCGCCAACGTGTTCCGGGCCAATGAAATTCACGGCGTGGTGTTTCATGATACTGATGCTGACGGAACTCCCGATCCCGGCGAGCTGCGGCGGTCCGGCGTCGCCGTTTACCTTGATCTCGACCGCGATGACGTCTGTGACATTGATGAGCCCGAAGCACTGACCGGTGAGGATGGCAGCTACAGCTTCACGGGTTTGGTTCCCGGCGCGTGGGTGGTGCGTGAAAAAATCCGGCAGGCGGGGCCATGGACGACAGGTCAGCCCGCTGGCGGAATCCTGTATCCTGCGGGAAACAGCAATCCGGTTGCCGGCAATGTGACTCCCACGGCCATCAATATCAGTCTGGCCGCGGGTGAAACGTCCCTGCATAACGTCAGCCTGACTCTGCCGGCCGCCGGCAGTCTGTCCACCATGGTGGACGTGTTCCTGCTGTTCGACGATACAGGCAGCTTCACCGCCAATAGTCCGATCGTCCGAGCCGCGTTCCCGGATATCATCGCCCGCCTGCAGACCGCACTGCCGGGCGTTGATCTCGGCTTCGGTGTGGGACGATTTGAAGAGTACGGCAGTTTCGCCGGTGAGTTCCCGGAAGGCCGACCCTTCATTCTGAATCAGCCCATCGTCGAATCCACTCGCACTGGCTTTGCCACTGCCATTCAGGCTGCACTCGATCGGATGGCTCCGGGATACGGTGGCGATGGCCCTGAGACCGACATCGAAGCGCTGTACCAGCTGGTGACGGGGCTGGGGTTTGACGGCAACAACGACGGTTCACGCCTCGGCAGTGGTCCGGCGGGCCCTGTGGCGACGCAGCTGTTCCCAGGCGCATCCGGTGACGTGCCTCCGTTTGCCTCGTTTGTCCCCGATGCTGCTGCGGGGGTACTGACCGCGGCAGGTACGATCGGCGGAGCGGGCTTCCGCGCCGGTGCGCTGCCCGTGATCCTGACAGCCACGGATATCGGAGTCGCGTATCAGCCGCAGGGCGAAACCGTCATCACCGGAGTTGACGGAACCACACTGCCCGTCTCTGCACTGACTCAGACGTCCCGCAACACCACTCCATTCAGCAGCGGAGCCGGGCTGCAGGAAACCATCACAGGCCTGAATGCGCTGGGCGCCCTCGTGATCGGACTGGGCACCAATGATCCTGCCACTATCGATCCGCGACAGATGCTGGAATCCCTCGCGCGACTGACCGGTGCCGTCAACCGATCCACTCAGGCGATTCCCAATGGCACGCTGGCCCCCATCAATCCCGGCGAACCGCTGTATTTTCAAATCCAGACCGGGTTTGCCGCCACCGTGGCTGACGGAGTGACGCAGGCGATTCAGAACGCTGTCACCAGCGTGGCCATGGATATCACAGTCCGAGCGTCGGATCCGCGAGTGCAACTGGTGAACACGACGGGCGTGCTGGCAGGTATTGCCGCCGGCCAGACAGCAACCTTTGACATCCAGTTCATCGGCGATGGACGACCGGCACGCTTCGATCTGCAGTTCATCCGCTCGGGCACCAATGTGGTGCTGGGCTCAATACCCGTCGTGCTCAGCACTCCCATCCCCGGTGATGGTTACCAGTTCGAGGATCTGCTGGATGGCGACATTCATCGGTCTTCGCATTTCGGACACTATTTTGCCAATGCAGCCCCGCTGTTCACCGGTGGAGCCGATCAGGTGGTGCTGGAAGATGCCGGGGCTGTGGTCATACCCGCATGGGCCACCGGAATTTCACCGGGAACCGCCGACGAGTCGGCTCAGCAACTGCAGTTCCTCGTGCAGAATGATCAGCCGGGGTTGTTCTCAATGCAGCCCCGCATCACAGCCGACGGCACCCTGTCGTTTACTCCCGCTGCCAACGCCTCCGGATCCGCCGTGGTCACAGTGCAACTGCAGGACAATGGCGGTACTGGTCCGGGGGGCGTCGATATCAGCGCTTCCGTGACTTTCCGGATTACTGTGCAGCCGATCAATGACACGCCGAATGCGGCTGCAGACCAGTGGCAGATATCGGAGAATGACAGTCTGAGTGTCGGCCCGGCCGGAGTGCTGGCCAATGACACGGATGTTGAAGCCGGTCCACTGACCGCGGTCCTGCTCACCGGCCCGCAGCATGGTACCTTCTCGCTGAATTCCGATGGCTCGTTCACGTGGTCGCCACCTGCCGGATGGTACGGTACCGACAGTATCAGCTATATCGCCAGCGACGGGATTGAACTGTCTGCACCCGCCACGGTCAGCCTCACCGTCAATCACCTCAATCAACTGCCCGCAGCCACAGATGATCAGTTCAGTCTGCTGGAGGAGAGTGTCCTGACCATCGATCTCCCGGGAGTGCTGCTCAATGACAGTGATGCGGATGGTGACCCGCTCACCGTTCAGCTGCTGACCGCAACCAGTCACGGCAACCTTGTGCTGAACACCGACGGCTCGTTCGTCTACACTCCCGCAGCCAACTTCTTCGGCACTGATTCCTTCACCTACAGGGTCAACGATGGTTTTGGAAACTCACTGCCGGCCAAGGTGCTGCTGACAGTGACCGGAATCAACGACGCTCCGGTGGCCACAGCCGATCGCTGGAGCATCAATGAGGATCAGGTGCTGAATGCGGTGCCCGGCATTCTGCAGAATGACATCGATCCGGATGGAGATGTTCTGACCGCGGCACTGGTGACCGGCGTGCTGCACGGGACTTTGCTGCTGAATTCCGACGGCACTTTCCAGTACACTCCGAATCTGAATTATTTCGGAGAAGACAGTTTCACGTATGCTGTCAGCGACAGCCTTGCGGAAGCGGTCACGACCACAGTGACGCTGACCATTCTGCCCGTCAATGATGCTCCGGTTGTCCAGCCTGACAGCTACACACTGGCTGAAGATTCGTCGCTTACCATTCTGCTGCCCGGAGTCCTTGGAAATGACACGGATCCGGAGGGCAGTCCGCTGACGGCGGTACGGTTGACCCTGCCGGCCCGCGGCACTCTGGTATTCAATGCCAATGGAGCCTTCACGTACACACCAGTCGCCAATTTCTTCGGCACCGACAGTTTCACCTATACTGCCAGTGACGGCCTGCTGCAGTCCGTCGCGACAACCGTGACGTTTACCGTCACCCCCGTCAATGATGCTCCCACCGTCGGAAACGATACCGCCGGCACAGCATGGAACACGGCAGTCACCGTGGCAGCACCGGGTGTTCTCGCCAATGACCGGGATGTGGACGGTGATCCTCTGACTGCGATTCTGCTGACCAGCCCGGCCCACGGAACTGTGGTGCTGAATGCCAATGGCTCCTTCACATATGCCCCGGCCTTCAACTACAGCGGCGCTGACAGCTTCAGCTATGCGGCCTCAGACGGCGTGCTGAATTCCATTGCCGCCACAGTCAGCATCACCGTGGCACCGCCGCTGCTGGTGCCGAAGTTCTTCGTGGTGGACGGAACTGCCGCATCCAGTTTCCAGTATGCTGCCGATGGAACTCCCATCACCAGTACTCCACTCAACACCCGCAACACGCGATCCCGCGGAGTCGCCACAAACACCACGGGAACTCTGTTCTGGGTCATTGACTCTGCCGGCGACGTTTTCGTCTATTCACGTGACGGTGTTCTGCAGGGATCATGGACACCGCAGAAAGTGGGCAAGCCGGAAGGTATCGCTGTGTGGGGCAATGATCTGTGGCTGGCGGACCCGACCACCGATCGGATCTACAAATTTACGGGTGGGGCAGCCGCGCGGGCCGGTCGCATCAATGTGACCTCCAGCTTCGCCCTGAATACCGCCAATCTGAATGTCACGGATATGGTTACGGACGGGGTGCACATCTGGACTGTCGATGACACGCTGGCAACGGACCGCGTCTTCCGGTACTCGATGGCGGGTCTGCTGGAGGGCAGTTGGAGCCTGACTGTAACTGCCGCGACCCCCACCGGTATTGCTCTGGATCCCAACAATGTGAACCATCTGTGGATCGTGGACTCGGGCACGGATCGCGTCTATCAGTATGACGCCGGTACGGCGCGCACCACCGGCAGCCAGGCTCCCAGTCAGTCCTTTGCTCTGCCGGCCGGCAACCTGAATGCCACGGGGATCGTGGACCCGTTCACGGTTCCGACGACAGCGTGGCAGCCCGTCTCGGTGCCAGCCGCTGCGAACAATGGTTTCATGGGCCCTGTGCGGCGACAGCCGGCCACCACATCGGCTTCCGCCGCCGCAGCCTTCCACGCAGTCCCGTTGCCATCGGAACGACCACAGTTCGGACCACCAACCCCTGCTGGAACTCGCACCGCCGCAGCAGTCTTTGCAGGCAGTCGAGCAACCAGTCGACCCACAGTGCAGCCCATCCAACCGGCCATCAGCCCCACATCAGCCGATCTGTTCTTCGGTTCATCACTGCTGACGGATTCATTGCTGCAGGACCTGCTGACAGGTGTTTGACGCCTCGACATCACGAAAAGACATGAAGCCGTCGCACCGGCACTCCTGACGCCGAGGACAAAAACCGTAGCCTGGGCTTTAGCCTTTGTCGTTACCCATAAAACTGGTTGTCTGCGATGCCTTTCCGCCGCTGCATCCCCGGGAATTCAGACTTTTCGGCCTGCAAAGTGAAACCGCTCCAATCCGTCAATGGTGATCGGCGAATGCATTGGCTGTGAATTCAGGAACAGATTTGGGACCTCTGACCCGAGTCCATCGGGCGATCCCGAGGCTACGTGGTGTCTGGCCGTTGGCCCATTGGGGGTCGGTTCCGCGGCAAACTCTTTTGAACCATGACCCCTGCAAAAGGGGTCATGACAATGGCTGCGCCGGGGCTACCGAAAAACGGCGTTTCAGGCCTGACTCGCAAACGCGGGCAAGCCGAACCAACAAAACGAGGCCCTGAGGCCCGCACCAGGCCTGAAGGGCCGATCTCAGCAAAGCCAGGTGCGTAAGCACCTGGTTCGGACGCCCCCAAACACCCCCCCCAGGCCTGAAGGGCCGGTTTCAGCAGAGCCAGGTGCGTGAGCCCCCGGAAACCCCGTGCACGACCGCGAAAACCATACACGCCTTGAAATCGGCCCTTCAGGCCTGAAAACGAATTTGTGGGGTGCCCCAGACCGAGGGCGGAGCCCTCGGTGAAGGGCTCGAATCATCGCCCCAAACCGCCCCACCGGAATCAAGGGGGGGCAGGCTGGGATTCCGCATGCACCCCCGGAGCCGCTGAAAACAGCTCCTCCGAATCCTCCGGGGCAACGGTCTCGCAGAACAGCGTCAGTGGCGGGGCGGAGACATTCCTTGGGCGCTCAGGCTGGTTTTCGGCGACGACAGGGACATACCGTCGAACGAGTCCGCCGATCATTCCGACTGCCCCGAAAAACAGGCCCGCCAGAATCGCTCCACCAGCGTCGTTCAGAAATGTGAAAGCCAGCAGTGTGAGTGCAGCGGACCCCCACATCAGTCGGCTTCTCACCGGGCCGGCTGCGGCTGCCAGACGCAGCAGCCTTTCCGCGGGCGTGCGATCCGGGTGGCTGGCTGTATCTGACGGTCGCACAGCATCCACAGGCCCTGTTCGCAGCACGGCGGTCAGTCGCGCGAGGTCGGGGTTTGCGGTGCCACTGCGAGCCGCTGACAGGGCCGCCGCCAGCTCGGGGTCCGCCTGCATCGCAGCCACCAGACCGTCAAGCTGACGAATCTCGCCAGCCAGACGCTCCAGTTCCGCCGCATTGTCTCGCTGCTCGTGCAGCGCGGTCTGCCAGCGAAGATAGCCGGGGCTGAGCGCTACCACGGCATAACCCCCAGCGGCTGTAAACAGAGCCAGCCAGAATGCCACCGATGCCAGAAACGAAGCGACCCCCGGACGAACCGCGGCGGGTTCGTCGGAGGTCTGCTGTTCGCTCTGATCGGGATTCTGCAGCATCGGACTTTTCCGGGCCGATGCTGACCTGGATCAGCGGATCGTGCCCCCGTAAACGGCGGTGTCACCCAGCATCTCTTCAATTCGCAGCAACTGGTTGTACTTGGCAATGCGGTCAGTGCGGCTGGCCGAACCAGTCTTGATCTGGCCGGTTCGCAGAGCCACAGCCAGATCGGCAATCGTCGTGTCTTCCGTCTCACCCGACCGATGGCTCATCACCGCCGTGTAGCCGTTCTGATAGGCCAACTGCACAGCCTGAATGGTTTCAGTGAGAGTACCGATCTGGTTGACTTTGACGAGGATGCTGTTGGCAACACCCTTGTTGATGCCTTCCGCCAGTCGCCGTGCATTGGTGACAAACAGGTCATCACCAACCAGCTGCACACGCTTGCCAACCTTATCGGTCAACTGCTTCCACCCATCCCAGTCATCTTCGGAACAGCCGTCTTCAATTGAACAGATCGGGTACTTGTTGACCCAGCTTTCCAGCAGCCCGACCATGCCGGCGCTGTCCAGTTTCCCGCCGTCGACCGTGTACACGCCGGTCTTCGCATCGAAGAACTCGGTCGCTGCACAGTCCATGGCAATCCTGATCTGCTCGCCGGGACGGTAACCAGCCTTTTCGATGGCCTGCATGATGACCTCAAGACCCTCTTCATTGGTCTTCAGGTCCGGAGCAAATCCGCCTTCGTCGCCGACAGCCGTGCTGAGCCCCTTACCGGCGAGGACCTTCTTCAGGTGATGGAAAATCTCCACACCCGCTCGCAGCGCCTCGCTGAACGTGTGAAAGCCCAGCGGCATGACCATGAATTCCTGGATGTCCAGGCCGTTGTTGGCATGCGCACCACCGTTGATGATGTTCATCATCGGGGCCGGCAGGCGATTGGCACCCACACCACCGACGTAGCGGTACAGCGGCAGTCCGCTGAAGGCCGCCGCCGCATGAGCCGTGGCCAGAGAACAGGCCAGAATCGCATTGGCACCCAGACGTGACTTGTTGGCAGTGCCATCGGCAGCCAGCATTTCAGCGTCAACAGTGGCCTGATCCAGAGCATCCAGGTCCATCAGGACTCCGGCCAGCTCTTCATTCACGTTTTCCACAGCCTGCAGCACGCCCTTGCCAAGGTAACGGCTTTTGTTGTCGGTATCACGCAGCTCGCACGCTTCATGAGCACCCGTGCTGGCGCCCGATGGAACAGCGGCCCGGCCCAGCGTGCCGTCTTCCAGCTCAATTTCCACTTCCACGGTCGGATTGCCGCGGCTGTCGAGAATTTCCCTTGCATGGACTGAGGAAATCAGTGAGGACATCAGAACAATGCTCCCGGAGTATGCGCAGATTGCGTCACAGTGAAAAAAACAAATCGGTCAACCTGCCGAATGATATCAGGAGGCTGACCGACCGTCAGTCACAGCGGGCTGTTCCCTGCCATTCTCGGGAAAACTCAGCCGAAATCCGGTGCATCGGCGAACAGATCATCCAGCACCGCTCGCGATGCCACCGTGCCGGGCAGACTGGCCGGCAGCGTCGTCAGCAGCGTGGGATTCGCATAGCCACCGGTGATTCTGGAAATCTTCGTGCCGGCGACTTCCTTCTTGCCTCCAGCAACGTCGTAAACCTTTCTGTCCCAGAGGAATACATCGTCATTGGGACGCACGAAATACCAGACTCCAGTGCCGGATTTGACCCATTTCGCGTCAATCCCCTGCCACTTGTCCAGCTTGCTCTCATACGTGTTCAGCTGCAGCGATGTTTTGGCCGCAAAACGTTTCTCTGCGTCAGTCAGTTCCGTTTCGGCTTCCGCCAGCCGGGCCGGATTCTCATGGAAACGATCGTCCAGGCGCCCCACCACAGTCCCGGTTGCCGATTTCGTACCATCCCAGCGAGTCAGGGTGCCGTCCGGAGTAATAAAGTACCACTTTCCGTTACCCCTGAACCATTTCTCCTGCAGTCCGCCCCAGTTGGTATTACTGGCTGCCGCCTGCGTCAGATTCAGCTCGCGATCCAGTTTCGCCGCCGTCGCCTTCAGCAGGTCGTCGCTGGTCGCCCCACTGCCTGCCGCCTTTGCCTGTGTCAGCAGTTCCGGACGCAGATGATACGAGTCGTCCAGAATGGCGATACGAGCCCCATTCGCGCCGGCTTTGTTATCCCACTGACACAGCGATCCGTCCGGAGTAATGAAGTACCACTTGCCAGCTCGGTCCTTCAACCATTTCTCACCCTTTTTGCCGAAGTTCTCCGAGTATACTCCGTTGCTGGTGAACCCATACGTCTGATCAAGCTGGTACGCCAGCTCGGCACTGCGCGGCAATGGCTGCGAAGCCGCGTTGTTTGCCGTCCACGCACCGGCCAGTGATGTGCCGACGGTAATCACCGTGCCATCCGTCAGGGCCGGAAATCCAGCCGGAAACGCCTTTGCCGGATCAGTGCTTTCAAACTGCAAACGTCCGTACCCGCGCATGTTCACGGTGATGGTGCCGATCTCGACTGGCTCACCACCCGGCACTCGCACCTTCACCACAAGCTGCTGATTCGGCGTACCGCCCCACACTTCAACCTTGAACTCTCGTTGCTCGATGCTGCTGCCGGCCGGAGTCATTGTCTCATGCAGAATGACTCCCTGCAGTGGACCGGCTCCGTACAGTGGGATCTTTGTCTGAGCCCCGTCGCTGAGATCATCCGAAAACGGTACGGTGGCAGAGCCCCACGTGCCCGACACGACCGTACCCACCGCGATCTGACTGCCTGCACTGATGGCCGGAAACTGGGCCGGAAAAGCGGAAAATCCCGGTCGCGTCGGCTCTGCATATCGCAGCCAGCCGATGCCCACGGCGTTTGCCTGCAACTGACCCACAGTGACACCGTCGATGACAACGGATGGCGAACTGCCAGGCTGCAGATTGTAAACTTTCAGCTCAAACCTGCGCTTGCTGACAGTGCCTTCCTGCTCAGCTTCGTATTCCGATTCCAGGGCCTGCCCGCCGCTGCCCACCGCGTTGACCGACACGCTGGACTCGAATCGATCATCCTCGTTTTCAACAGCCAGTTGTCCTTTCATTTCAGGTGATCCGGTGGAAGCGGCCGGAGTCAGTTTGATGGTCTGGCCCGCAGTCAGTGGCAGGGGCAGACCGGCAGGAAACGGCGCCTCGCCGGTCTCATTCGCCTGGTTGGTGAACTCAAACTGAGCCAGCCCGGTTCCAGGTACAGTAATCCGCCCCAGCAGTGTCGTTCCGACATAGGCGTCATAGCCACCGGGGGCTGCGTTGTAGATGTCGAATTCCAGCGAGTGTTTTCCATCGCTGAGCTTGTACTCCGCCTTGCTGAAGGCATTACCAGTGCCCTGCAGAATCGACTCAAGGGCAATGTCGGCACTGAGCAACTGGCGGGCTTCCAGTGACTCGGCCGAAATCACAGTTCGAAGATTGGCTGTGGCAACTCCGCGCCTGACACTGGACCGACGGCGCTGGCACTGTGGGAGAAAACGGAACGCAAACATGGCAGGTTGTCCTTTCAAGGGGTGACTGCGCCGAAGTTCAGACAGCACCGGAACTCGGTCATCACAGCCCGAACTTCGCATTTTTGTGAACTGTGCGACGAACTTACGCGGAGTCAAACAGGCTGCCGAACCACCGTTTCCGGTGGCCGGTCACCCGGTAAGTGCCCCGGAAAGCACCGGGAAACCGGCTGATTGAGGGGTCTGAGAGCCCCGAGGGCGTCGTTTCCACAACGCAAAAAGCTGCGGCATTCGACGGATTTTCGCCCACGGAATTCCCTGTTGATTTTTGACAACGGTTCGTCAGGCTCGATAGATCGCGACCCCGGATCAACATCCACCCCGGAATTCTCACCAGCAGCACTGCCAATCTTCCAGCCGGGGCTGATTTTGAATTTCTGACGCTGCACTCTCTAATACGAAAACAGGCTGTGAACGGGTCCGGGATTCGAGATTTTCGAATCAACATTTTTCAGAAGGCTGTTTTCCCCATGGTGGCTCCCATTCGTGTTGCGGTGACTGGTGCCGCAGGTCAGATCGGCTACGCATCCATTTTCCGAATTGCGTCGGGCGAAGTGTTTGGCCCGAACCAGCCGGTGATCCTGCATCTGGTGGAAGTTCCGCCGGTTCTGAAGGCTCTGGATGGCGTGCACATGGAGCTGGACGACTGTGCATTCCCGACTCTTGCGGGAGTTGTGAAAGCTGACAGTGATCACCTGGAAGACGGCTTCCGCGACTGCAACTGGGTGCTGTGCGTCGGCAGTATTCCGCGCAAGGCGGGCATGGAACGTGGCGACCTGATCCGCGTGAACGGTCCGATCTTCACCAGCACCGGTCGCGCGATCGCTGCCGCTGCTGCTCCGGATGTCCGAGTCGTTGTCGTGGGCAATCCCTGCAACACCAACTGTCTGATTGCGATGAAGAATGCCCCGGGAGTACCCTCGAATCGCTTCTATGCGATGACGATGCTGGACCAGAACCGTGCGGCCTCGCAGTTGGCACAGAAGGCCGGCGTTCCGGTGGGTGCGGTTTCGAATGTGGGCATCTGGGGCAACCATTCCGCCACCCAGTACCCCGACTTCTACCATGCGAAAATCAACGGCCGTCCGGCAGCCGAAGTGATTACCGATCATGCGTGGCTGCAGGGTGACTTCATTTCCACGGTGCAGAAGCGTGGTGCTGCCGTGATTGCAGCGCGCGGGGCCTCCAGCGCTGCCTCCGCCGCCAACGCTCTGCTGGATACCGTCAAGGGCATCATCCGACCGACTCCGGCTGGCAGCTGCTTCAGCGCGGCTGTCTGCAGCGACGGCAGCTATGGCATCGAAGCCGGCCTGATCACCGGGTTCCCGCTGGTCAGCGACGGCCAGCAGGTTTCCATCGTGCAGGGTCAGACCCACAACGAATTTGCTCAGTCAAAAATTGACATCACGCTCAATGAACTGCGTGAAGAGCGTGAGTGTGTGAAGGACCTGCTGGGCTGATTGTTCGCGGTCACTTCAAGGGAATCCTGATCCAACGCCGGCAACACCCCGGCGTTGTTCAGGATCGACGTGAAATCCTGTGCGCCACTGTGTGCGGCCCGCCTTGAGCCTCACCCCCTTGGGAGGGCGAAGCTCCCGCTGAGCCGAACATCTTTGGGAGGGCGAAGCTCCCGCTGAGCCTCGCCCTCCCAGGGGGTGGTGCCGTTCGTGGCTAAAAGACTGCCTCACACCGCACACGGCACACAACGTTGAGCCCTTTTTTATTGCCCGCTGACGGCCGGTTCGCTTGCATCCGTCGCCAAAACTCTGTGTGATGGTACCCCTGTCGCTCCCGCGACAGTGCCCGCCTGCTGCTGTCACGCTGCACAGCTCGGGCAGTCTGACCGTTCCCGCCAGGAGTCCACCTGATGACCAGCCTGAATCGACGTCGCTTCCTGTCCACTGCTTCCGCCGCTTCGCTCGCCCTGGCTGCACCCGCCATCGGCCGCGCGGGGATCTCCGCCAATGACAAAATCGGGGTCGCCGTCGTCGGCGTCAACGGTCGTGGTGGCGAACACATCAGCGAGTTTCTGCGGGATGACCGCACGGAAATCCGAGTCATCGTGGATGTTGATGAAGCAGTGGCCAATCGCCGCTGCGACGACATCGAGAAAAAGCAGGGCCTGCGTCCCAAACCCGTCTCCGATATGCGGCAGGCTTTCGAAGACGACGCCGTCGATATCATCAGCACCGCCACTCCCAATCACTGGCATGCGCTGACCGGCATCTGGGCCATGCAGGCCGGCAAGGACGCATACATCGAAAAACCAGTGTGTCACAATGTTCTCGAAGGCACGGCCCTTATCGCTGCCTCACGCAAGTACGGTCGCATGTGCCAGGTCGGGACTCAGTGCCGTTCCAGCAAAGCCATTATTGAAGCCGTCGCATTCATGCGGTCCGGTGGCATCGGCGAAGTCAAACTGGCCCGCGGGCTGTGCTACAAACGCCGCAAAAGCATCGGAGCCAAAGGAGACTATGCAATTCCCGCCACTGTCAATTTCGACATGTGGAGCGGACCAGCATCCCTCACCGACCCCAGATGCACTCGACCCAACTTCCACTATGACTGGCACTGGCAGCGACACTACGGAAACGGTGACCTCGGCAATCAGGGCCCGCATCAGACCGATATCGCCCGCTGGGGACTGGGTATCGATACTCACCCGTCACGCATCCTCTGCTACGGCGGGCGTCTGGGCTATCAGGCCGAACGCAGGGATGACAAGTATGTCGACGCAGGTGATACCGCCAACACCGAAGTCTCCATCTATGACTACGGTGATCGCTCCATCGTCTTTGAAACCCGCGGACTGTCCGTCGATGACAGTGACGACACCGAACTGAACACTCTGTTCCAGAGCAAAAGCGGGAACAAGGTCGGAGTCGTATTCTATGGCACGGAAGGCTATGTCGTGCAGGATTCGTACAGCCACTGCTGGGTGTACGACCGAGACATGAAGGTTGTGAAGGAATTCAAGGGTGGTGGCGAGCACTTCAGGAACTTTGTCAGTGCCTGTCAGTCCCGCAAAGTTGAAGACCTGGCTGCCGATGTCCGCGAAGGACATCTGTCGGCGGCCATCAGCCATCTCGGCAATATCTCGTTCTATGCCGGCGAATCCAACCGGCTGGCTGTCACCGACATCTCGGCAGCACTCAGGGACTTCAGGTCGCTCGACGACAACGAAGCCACGCTGCAGAGAACCATTCAGCATCTGAAGAAGAATGGTGTCAATACCGACGCCGACTTCCTGTCACTCGGTGCACTGCTGGAATTTAATCCCGAGCAGGAGCAGTTCACCAACAACCCGTCAGCCAATGCATGGCTCACCCGCGAATACCGGGCGCCATACATCTGTCCAACGGCCGACAAAGTCTGACTCCGGCAGCGCGCACAGGCGACTCGGGAAAACCGAAGTTCTCCCGAGTCGCTGCATGCATGGATTCAGGCAGTTGGCCGCGTGTGCGACTGCTCAGTTGCCGGTCGATTCCAGCGTCTGAGTATCGGCAGCCTGCTTGCGGCTGGCTTCCACCTGATTCGTCAGGCGGAATTCCGGACCAGCCGGGAAATACTGCACGTCGTCGGTCAGATAATCCGGAGACGGCAGCGTCTGGCCACCAATGGTCGTCTGACATCCGGTCAGAACCGCTGTCGACGCCAGCAGAGCAGTAAGGGTCAGCAGCTGTCCGGCACGGAAAGAGAGTGTCTTCACGAGAGATCGCCTTTTCATCAGTGTCGGCTGAAAGCCCCGCTGCGTTACGTATGACTCCGAACGCTCTGAGGGCAGTAGTCTGCTTCTGTTTTCGTCCGTCACGGTCCGCAGAATTCTCAGAATCATCCCAATCGTTTCAGCTTTCACCTTCTTAAGACTCGCAGCGACGATGCTTCGGCGGAAAATGCCGTTCGCACCCGGGCTGCACCAGACTCCAGACTCTTCCGAGCAGAACTCATGAAAATCGCCGGTATTCAGACAGATGTTGTGTTTCGGGACACCGCCGCCAATCTGGCGGCACTGGAAACCGCCGTGCTCAGCGAGGTACGGCAGGGCACAGATCTGACGATCTTCCCCGAATGTTTTGCCTCGGGCTATTGCTTTGATTCGCTGGAAGATGCTCTGCAGTTCGGCGAATCGATCCCGGGACCAGCCACCGATCGCGTCGCAGCACTCTGCCGACAACTGCAGACTCACGTCGTTTTCGGACTCCTCGAACGCGACGGCAATCAGCTGTACAACGCGGCCGTGCTGATTGGTCCCGCCGGCCTGATCGGTTCGTACCGTAAAGTGCATCTGCCATGGCTGGGAGTTGACCGCTTCACCACCGCAGGCGACAGGCCGTTCGAAGTGTTTGAAGCGGCCGGCGTTCGCATTGGCATGCTGATCTGCTACGACGGTGGCTTCCCGGAGGCTTCACGAGTGCTGGCACTGCAAGGTGCTGATCTGATCCTGCTGCCCACCAACTGGCCTCCCGGAGGCACCTACATGGCGGACTATGCGATCAATTCTCGCGCCATGGAAAACGGCGTGTACTTCGCTGCCGTGAATCGCGTCGGCACCGAGAACGGTTTCAACTTCATTGGCAAAAGCCGCATCTGTCATCCCACCGGAGCCACCCTGTCTACGCTGGATCAGCCCACACCCGGGATTGTGCGAGCAGAGATCGACGTGCAGATTGCCCGCACAAAGCGGGTGGTGCGAGTTCCCGGGAAACACGTAATTGATCGGATGGCTGACCGTCGACCGGCTTTGTACGGACCGGTCGTGGAACCCCACCAACTGCAGCGTCCGGGCCGCGACGAACCCCTGTAGAATCTGCCATGCAGGCACATTCACGAACGACTGGCTCCGGCAGGCCGGGACCACCACCGGCCACTCACAGGTCGTAACTGACCACTCCGTGCTTCTGCGATCGACTGATCCGCTCTGTGGCATGCAGTCCGGCCAGAACAAATTCCACACAGGACGCCCGCATCGCGGCGTTCTCTGAGGCATTCACTTCAAAGGCCCGGTCCCACACCGGAGGAACTCGTTTCAGCAGCGATTCATAGTGCGCACTGGGCAGCAGGTCGCCCACCTCAATGCGCACCCCCTTCGAAAAGATCTTCGAAATCTCGTCCAGACCGTGCTGCTCCACATATTCCTCAAACACCGCCTTGACCGCCTCACTGATCACCGCATCCAGTACCTGCTTCTCACTCATCTGATGACTGCTCATCAGATCAATCTCCAGCTTGCCCAGCGATGAAGCATACAAATGCCCAAGATCGCTGATTCGCGGGACTGCCGGCACTTCCCCCAGCAGCGCCCCCCGGCGACGCGCACTGGCAATCATCGTCTGGTAGTTGGCGATGCTGAAACGAGCACTGACGCCGGACTGCTGGTCGATGTAACGACTGCGGCGAGCACGCCGGCTGATTTCCTCGATGATCTGCTTCATGAACCACGGCACGGCTACCGGGAATTGACCGTCCAGCGGGATATCGCACTCCTGTTCCATGATCCGAATACCACCATCCCGATCTTCGGGATAGTGAGTCTGGATCAGGCTGCCAATGCGGTCCTTCAACTGCGGAATCACCTTGCCACTGCGGTTATAGGTCGCAGGATTCGCGGAAAACAGAATCATCACATCCAGATCGAACTGAATGGGGTAGCCGCGAATCTGCACATCACGTTCTTCCAGAATGTTGAACAGCCCCACCTGCACCAGCTCGTCCAGCTCCGGCAGCTCGTTCATCGCAAACAGGCCCCGGTGCATCCGCGGGATCAGACCAAAATGCAAAGCTTCCTCGGCCGACATGCTGGCACCCGCTGCCAGTGCCGCCGGATCAATTTCACCGATGATGTCAGCGAACCTCGTTCCCGGGGCCAGACGCTCAGCATAACGCTGTTCCCGCGGCCACCACGCGATCGGAATGTCAGTCTCCGGCCGCTCAGCCACACAGGCCTTCCCCTGCTTTGTGATCGGGTGCCACGGATCTTCATGAACGGCACAGCCCGGCAGGTCAAGGTACGGAATCACCGGGTCCAGAAATCGCGGCAGCAGTCGCATCAGACGACTTTTTCCCTGACCCTTTTCACCCAGAAACAGAATGTCATGGCCCGCCAGCAGCGCCAGACTGATCTCGGGAATCACAGTGTGCTCGTAACCCACCATTCCCGGAAACAGCTCGGCCCCGCACGCCAGCTGCTGCAGAAAATTCTCACGGATCTCCTGCTTCACCGAACGGGATTTCCAGCCACTGGCCCGAAGTTCAGCCAGAGTCGCAGGCAGAGCACTGTCAGACATTTCACAATCTTTCTGAACGTTGATCGGCAGGAACATCACGGTCGCAGGCCACAGCCTTCACAGGCCCGGCTATCCCACTGCCCCCCAGGCCGGCGGATGCACTCGGATTATTGATGATCCGGCAGCCGCGAACAGGGGGCCGATTTCAAAACCGTGTCAGATTCGCCAGAATTCCCGGGCAACCGACAGAACCGCCGCAAAGGAGCACCCGCAAAATGTCTCAGATTGTCTTCGTTTACGGCTCACTCAAACGCGGCTGGGCTCTGCACCACCTGCTGCAGTCCTCGCACTTCCTCGGAACCGCCATGACGCAGCCCCTGTATCGCCTGTTTGACCTCGGCCACTACCCGGGACTGGTGGACTGGCCGTCCGGCCTGTCCATCAGCGGGGAATTGTATCAGGTTGATGCCGATTGCCTTGCAGGTCTGGATGACGCAGAAGGCGTTTCCGAGGGCTATTACGCGCGGCGTGAAATTCAGTTGCTGCACCCCGCACCAGCAGCACACGCGTGGTTCTGGCTGGGGCCCGTTGCAGGATGCCCGGACTGCGGCGACCACTGGCCCCGCAACAGTTCCCCCGACACTGCGTGTTCCACCACAAACGAACACGAAAACTGAGCCCCGGGCAGTCCTGACGCCGCGGGACAAAAACCGTAGCCTGGGCTTTAGCCCGGGCAACTCGCCCTCCCACGATCAACAGCAACAGTCTCAATTCCCATCATCAAACGCCGAAGCATCGCATATGGCGTACGAAGCCAGCGAACCCACCGCGCACTCGAATGCCGCTGTCGAGCAAAAGCACGCTGGCTGCGACACGGCAGAGTCAGGGCGCTGCCAGCACCGGAACTACAGCCACAGATAACGCTGCAGGAATTCCACAACATCCCCGAAACACCAGTACGCAAGTGACGTCTTACCGCAGTAAATGCGGACCGTCACCTCTGTACCGATTCGCAGCGGCGGCAGTTCCTGGCCCTCGTCCGCCACTGCTGTCAGCTCAAACACCGCTCCCTTTTCCGAATCGGTGGTCGCACGGCTGGCAACTTTCGTCAGACGACACGGGTACTTCTTCTCCGGGTCACTGGCCAGTACAAAGGCTCCGGGCAGCTCAACGCTTTCACCAGCAGCCAGCTTTTCCCGCTGCGCCCTCAGCAGATGGCCCATGCGTTTTTCATCCAGCAGCAGCTCCATGTGCCACGGCCCCCGCTCGTTCATCACGTCAAACAGGTAATCCCCCGTTCGCACCGGACGATTCTCCAGCATCTGCCGCAACTGAAAATCCGGAATGCTGCCGGTGGCCGGTGCCAGCACTTTCAGCTTGGTTTCGCGGCGATTTTCCAGAGTTTTCATTTGCTGTCGGGCAATCAATTCGTCACCCTGCAAACGCTCAAGCTCCACACGCAGTCGTTCGCGATTGAGTTCTCCGTTGCGGGCTGTCTCGGTGTCGACAGCATTCTTCTGGCTCTCCGTCTTGCGGATCTCCTCTTCCTTTGCCTGCACCAGCATCTGCTGCTTGCGGACCGTCGCCGCAGCCTCTTCGATCTGCCCGTCCAGCTCTTCATTCTCCAGCACGATCAGCACATCGCTGGCAGCGACCGTCTGGTTGCCGTCAACTCGCAGACCTTCGCGAGTAATCAGGCCATCCCAGGTGGCGAAGACGGCATGCTGCTCGACAGGCATCAGCTTGCCCTCGGCAGTCACCGGATACTCGAGTCGGATCAGAGTCATGGCGGCCACCAGCACCAACAGCCCGGCAGCAACAGCCAGCGTGATCATCAGCTTGCGGCCATGGAACCACTCGCGGGCGGCCCCGACAGTCGTCCACAGCTTCAGTCCGAAGATGCGTTCGTGCTGTCGAGCATTCCAGAGCGCCGCGCCCGCATGATCCGCCAGCAGCTCTGAACGCTGTTCCAGTTGAGGTGCCGGTTCGGATTCCGCAATCTGTTCAATAATCAGGCAGCCGGTGGCTTTGGGCCGCGCCCGGCGCTGCTCACGATCCGCTTCTTCACCCTGCTTGCGAACCAGCGGAGGTGATTCGAAGGTGGGCACCAGCAGCACCATGCGGGAACCACTTTCCTGCACAAAGGCCGCTAAAGGCTCCTCCACCTGCGGAGCCAGTCCTTCGATACGCCCCGTGTACTTCAATGTCTCACCCATCTCAATCACCCGCCGAGCCAGTTTGGCCATGGCGGCGATGAGATTGGCACGAGGATTCACGCTGCTTTGACCACTGACCGCCAGAATCTGCACGCTGCGACCCTTCCGCGAGGCGACAGCAATGCGGTCACAGCCCAGCAACGCACGGCTGTCACTGGCGACAGCATCCGCCACTTCCTGCTCATGCAGCGACCGCTGCATCCGCAGCATCAGTTGCTCGAAATCCGTCCAGAACTGACTCTTCAAATCCTCAGTCACACCCTGATTGCGGCGTCGACCCTCCAGAAATCGTGACGCATACCCACACATCTGCTCAAGAAACTGCATGTAGCCCGACTGCGCCTTCACTGGCACATCAGGCCGCTGAAACAACTCCACCACACCCACACACTTTTTCTCACGGTGCAGGGCTGCCATCACCAGCACATGCTCGGTGGGCAGTTGAGTTTCCCCGCCGTGGGCAATCGTGCGCGCTTCGCCCTTCTGCAGCACATCCAGCAAGAGCCGCTCGTTGATGGACATGGCTCCCGGACGCTCTGCCAGACCAGTCTGCTCAAGATTGATCTGAGCTACCAATGCCGGTCGCCCACTTTCGTCCACCAGCCAGACGCCCCCGGCCTTCGCCCCAATCGCTGCCACCACCCGCGCCAGAAACTCTGCAAAATACTGAGGCGGTGGCAACTCCTGACCAGACAGCTGCTCAATCTCCCGCGCAAGCTGCATCACACGCTCACGCACACGCCGGAGATTCTCTTCGTTTGAAACAGGCTCGCTCATGAGTCTTTCCGTTCCCGCTGCCCTGCCAGTCCGTTCATACCCGCACCCATTCTCACGGGCTTTTCAAATCGGGTCAAGACTGCTGCGCCGATTGACCTGGGGATCATGCGCAAGCCACCCGGTCACAACCGCACACACCCCGCCGATCACCTCTCAGCTACCAGATTTCACTGGCGACCTGCTGAGAATTGGCGCATTTGTTGCTAAAATCACCATGTCGGCAATTGTTCGATACTCATTCAATAGCGAAAATGCTCAGTTCTGCCTTCTGTCTCAGCCCCTCAACCTTATTGCAACCCTGCAGTGCTCAAAAAATGGGCACAAAACAGCACAGAATGCCAGCAGTTGTCATAGCCCTCTGGAAGTCTCAGGACCATGAACCGACCGGAAGACGAGAATTTGCTGATCAGCGGGCTCATTGGCAGCAGTCCGGCAATGCTGGAAGTTTACCGGCTGACGCGGAAGGTCGCTCCTTCAACCGCCACGGTGCTGTTGACGGGCGAAACCGGCACCGGCAAGGAGCTGATTGCCCGCGCATTGCACGAGCTCAGTCCACGCGCCTCTGGCCCGTTCATCCGTGTGAACTGCGGTGCACTTTCGGAAAGCCTGCTTGAGAGCGAGCTGTTCGGTCATGCCAAGGGTGCTTTTACCAGTGCCATCGAAAATCGCACGGGACGATTTGAAGCGGCCCACGGCGGCACGATTTTTCTGGATGAAATCAACAGTGTCAGCTACCAGCTGCAGGTCAAGCTGCTGCGGGTGTTGCAGGAGCACGAGTTTGAGCGGGTCGGGGATACTCGGACGATCCGGGTGGATGTGCGAGTGATTGCGGCCACCAACGTGGATCTGCAGGATGAAATCACTGCGGGCCGGTTTCGTGAGGACTTGTTCTACCGTCTGAATGTGATTCCTCTGTATCTGCCGGCGCTGCGGGAACGCGGTGATGACATCGCTGCGCTCGTCAATTTCTTCGTCTGGCGGTATGCCCAGGCAAATCGCATCCCAACGGCCAGTGTGCATGCTGAGGCTCTGCGGTTTCTGCAGGAATATGACTGGCCGGGCAATGTGCGTGAGCTGCAGAATTATGTGGAACGCGCCCTGGTGCTAAGCAGCACGGGTGAGATCACGGCGGACCTGCTGCCACCGCATGTCCGCGGCCTCGCACCGGTCCGGATCGGGCGACGTTCCAGCGATGACCTGTCAGTGGTGTGTGCGGATCTGGTCAGCCGAAAACTGGCGGAAATCGGTGATGACAGCACGGACGCCTGGAACCATGTGGTCAACTTTGTCGAACGCGAGCTGATTCTGCAGGTTCTGCGGCAGACGCAGGGAGTTCAGACGCGCACGGCACTGCGACTGGGTATCAACCGCAATACCCTGCACAAGAAAATCGAAGATCATGGCCTTGGGGCAGAGTCGCGCTAGGGGCTGGGTGGTCCGCGTTGGTCGGGAAAGACAATCAGGACGGGACATTCCTGTCCACGAAAAACTGCGTTCCCTGAAATTCCCGAAGTTCCCGAATTCCCACATGGCCGGTGGTTTTGCTTCACATGCCCGCCATAATCGGTAGAATTCAGCAGGACTTCCCGCTTTCTGTGATCCTCAGGGGATGAAACTCATGCGCAAGGCTTTGCTGTCAATTCTGACTGCCGTCGCGGCAGTGTGTCTGGTGGATTCTGTCGATGCCGGTGACAGGATTGTGCTGCGTCGCCCGGTGTTTACTGGTCCGGTCGTTGCCGGTCCCGCATGGCCGGGCTATCCGGTCTACGGTGCTCCGGTTTACGCCGCTCCGTACTACCCGGCGCCTGTGTTCACAGCGCCAACCTATGTTGCCCCAGTCGCCCCCGTTGTGTACTCGCACCCAGTGTACCCGGTTCCCACAGTCACTGTGGCAACCACTCCGGTCCTGTCCACCTACTATCACACACCGGTGCATCCGGTTGTCCTCGCACCGGCTCCGGTGGTTGTCGGGCCCGCCCCGATCATGTACTCATCCCGCACCCTGCGACACTTCCGTCCGTACCGACGGCTGGATGTCGAATACGAGCGTGACGGTGACATCGAGATTCACTACCGCTGAAGTGTTGGCGATACAGTCGGGGCATCAGGACAGTTTGTGGTAAGCAAGATTGATGGCCGGGATTTTCCCGGCCATTTTAGGATCAACGCAAAATCCTGTGCGCAGCTGCAGATTGGCTTGCCACGGGTGTCGCCCCTTCGGGAGGGCGAAGCTCCCGCTGAGCCGAAACACCCGTCTGGCCGCCCCTTCGGGAGGGCGAAGCTCCTGCTGAGCCGAAACACCTGTCTGGCCGCCCCTTCGGGAGGGCGAAGCTCCTGCTGAGCCGAACACCTGTCTGGCCGCCCCTTCGGGAGGGCGAAGCTCCTGCTGAGCCGAAACACCCGTCTGGCCGTTGGCTCCCACGGCTCGGCAGGAGCCTCGCCCTCCCAGGTTTAGCGGCTCGGCAGGAGCCTCGCCCTCCCAGGTTTAGCGGCTCGGCAGGAGCCTCGCCCTCCCAGGTTTAGCGGCTCGGCAGGAGCCTCGCCCTCCCACGTTTCGCGGCTCGGCGGCAGCCTCGCCCTCCAGGTTTGGCGGCTCGGCGGCAGGCTCGCCCTCCACGGTGGAACCAACGGGCGTTAGTTCGGTGCCCCCTTTCAGGACAACACCCATGGGCTTCCGCCAACGGCTCGCCCTCGGAATGCCTCGACAATTGGTGCCTTGCGTGGTCAGAATGCTTCTTCACACCGCGCACTTCATTTTACGTTGAGCCCATTTTTATGCGCATGGCCACAGGGATCCCTGCAGGATACTGGCTTACACAACTTCAAACAGGCTTTGAATCCTGAGAATTGCGGCGTTGCCCGGGAAGGTATGGAAGGAGTGCACGACAAGGCCATTTCGCAACAGGTCGCTGCACAGGTAGGACAGGCACGCGGGGCTGGCGGCAGAGCTGCCGGGCAGGGCGATGGCCAGTGATGCTTTTCGGGCATCCGTTTCCATTTCGCGATGCACCTGCAGATAGATTTCCGGATCCGTCGTTTCCAACTGATAGCTGCACTCGTAGCGAATCCGACCGGACTGAACTGCATGAGTTCTGTAGCCGATCAGGCGACGGCTGATGGCGCAGCCTGAAGCGGGGGTGGGAGTCATTCGGCTGACAGCCAGTTCGGTGATGGCCGCATCTTTCGAACGAAACTCGATGGCGTGCCCGTCACGACACAGGCGCAGGATGGCCGAATGTTTGCCGATGGAGAAACGCAGTTCGCGAACCGTTTCCAGCAGTTCCGGATGCACTGACCGCGACAGGACTCGCAGAGTCATATCGGCAACATCCGGTCTGGCGAAACTTACGGTCATGACCACGAAATCCTGTCGGCTGCGTGAAACTGCCTGCCTGAAAAAAACAGTCTACGTCAGGAATGGCGCTGCGAGCAACAAAGAATGCGGGTCGGTCAAAAACGTGGGAGATTTGTGGTCAGACTCGAGGAATTCCGCAGTTCGTAACGAAACCCCGAGCCCGCATTTTTCGAAATTGCGATATTTCCCCGCGAACCATTTGCACCCAGCCCTGCCACCTGTATCATTCCGCCTGCACAAACTGCAGGCTCCGATAGCTCAGTTGGTAGAGCAACTGACTCTTAATCAGTAGGTCTAGGGTTCGAATCCCTGTCGGAGCATTTCTTAAACCCTTCCCGGAAATCAACTTACGACGATTTCCGGGAGGTGTGTTCGAAGGGTGATTTTGGGCTTGGTACAGTTTTGGTACCAACTTTTGCCTTTCCTTCGACTGCAGTCCAGACAGTCTCCGCCATGTCTGCAGCGTCCGTCTGAACGTAGAACGTCATAGTGGTTGACAGCGAAGAATGCCGCATCAATTGCTGAAGGACATGCGGTCGAACTCTGTCAGCCCAGCGAAGTCCGAAAGACCTCCGCAGGTCGTGCGCTGAAGCAGTCTTTCGGTCTGACACCCGGACCCCCGCTTTCTCTCCGATTTCGGCAATGATCGGAGAAACAGTGTCGACCCGGGTCGGTTTACCATGGTGTCGTTCCCATGTCAGCTTGAAGACAAGTCCGCTTCGCTCGTCCTCCGGGACTGTCTGCAGCAGTTCAGCTGCTTCCGGAGCGAGAGGAAGCGTCCGGTCCTTTTTCCCCTTCTCCGCTCCGGCCTGAATCCGCAGCAGCGGTCTTTTCCCGGTGAAGTCCACCATCAGGTCTTTCGGGTCGTCCCAGCTGAGCTTCAGAGCTTCCCCGAGACGAAGCCCGGACCACCAGAGACCCTTCAGCAGAAAGACCCAGCTGTCCGTCTGTCGTCCGTCCAGGACCTTCGGGACAGCTTCCAGCATTCGCTCAAATTCCTCTCCGGTGACAGCTCGCCCCTTCGCCTGTCCGCAGCTGCTGCCTTTCGGCATACGAAAGACAGGACAGTCCAGAAGCAGTTTCTGAGAGACAGCCCAGCGAAGCGCGGCTTTCAAGTGTCGCAGATATGCAGCAACCGTCTGTTTCGACAGCCCCTCTTCGAGACAGAGGACCGTGAAGCTGTTCAACTTGTCTTCGGTGAGACTTTGCAGGGTCGCAGGTCCGACCAGTTTCTCGAGCTTCGCAGCAGCATTCTGAAACAGCCGGACAGAAGCTGGAGCGAGGTCGAACATTCCTTCCGTTTCGTACTTTGTCCGAAAGTCTTTCCACCTCGTCGTCCTTGTCGCTCTCCACTGTCCCTCCCTCAACTCTGCTTCAATCCTCCCCGCTTCCCGTTCTGCTTCCCGCTTGTTCGAGGTCTTCAGGGTCTTCCGGTGTCTCTCGCCGGTCCGAGGGTCGGTGAAGACCGCTTCGAAGGAACTCCGTCCCTTCCGTTTAATGAGTCGAACCTTCCACTTCTCCACCATGTCGTCTGCTCCGAAGGTGGTCGGTCTCTGCTGAATTGTCCAGGTCGAAGCAGAGACCAAACTCCGACCCGGTTCCAGGGTATCTTTCGAAAGGCCTTTAGGTAACCCCCGTTTCCCCTTATTTCGGCTTTCCCGCTTGAGAATCCGGAGTCCAGAGCAGAAGTCGACCGTCCTCCGACCGAACTTCCTCCGCTCCCTTCCACCACCTCCGCGAAAGACTGAACTCCACTTCGACCGGAATGTCGGAGTCCATCACTTCGGACATTGAAGACACCAGTAAAGCGACCACCCTGTCCGCTGCTGCTGAATGGTCTGCGGACTCCGGCAGCTCCACCACCACTTCGTCGTGGACGAAAGCGACCGTCCGAAACCCTTCCCGATACAACCGCCAGAGCGACAGCTTCGCTCCGTCTGCAGCGAGTCCCTGAAAGGGAGTGTTCCGCGCTTGTGAGAAGCTGACAGAAGCTCTCCGTCGACCGGTGGTCGTTTCCACGGGACACCAGAAGAGCTTCCGTCCCAGAGCTTCCCCGGAATCCCGATTGTCCAGACTGAACCGGAGGTCCGGGTTTCTGTTCAGTCCTCGCAGTGTCTCCCAGACCTTCGAGACGAAGGTCGGGTGGTATCGCTCCCCGGTCGGTTTTGTGGCATTCCCGAAGACGATCCTCCGCGCTGCTCCCAGTGTCGCAGCTGGAAGCATTCGCTCCACCAGCTGCGGGTCGGTCTGCAGGTTTGCGGCGAGAATCCGTCCAGAGTCCTCCCGAAGGTAAAGCTCCATTTCCGGGTAAACCTGCGACACCAGCTTCTGACGAAAGCTCTCCGCTTCCTCGAGCGACAGGTCGACCCCGTAAGACTGTTTCGCATAAGACACCAGAGACTTCGCTCCCAGTCCTCCGGGAATGCCGAAGTTCAAGGCCTTCGCTTTCTGTCGCAGCGGTTTCCGTTCATGTTTCGGCAGCTGGAGAAAGTCCTCGAGGGACATGTCCCCAAACTCCGCAGCGGTGAAGGAATGCGGGTCGACCCGGTTCCGGAAGACCTCTCCCAGTCGACTGAACCCGAAGGTTTTCTCGCAGACAGCGGCGAGTGTCCGCAGTTCAATCGCAGCGAAGTCGACCGTCAGAAGAACATGTCCCGGAGAAGCGACCACCATTTCCCGGAACCCCCCTTCGCGGGGAAGCTGCTGAATGTTTGGTCCGGAGCAGCTTGTTCGACCGGTCCGAACGAGGGTCGAATACTTCGGGTGAATCCGTTTCGTCCGCAGTCCCTGGAAGAACTGCGACAGCTTCGCGGTCTGCTCCAGCTGAACCCAGAGCTTCAGGAAAGGGTCTTCGTCGGCATAAGCGGACCACCATTTCACGGAAGTCGACAGCTCCCGGGTCTTCCCGGTGGTCGGTGGACTCAGGTCCTGATTTCTGGCGATAGTTCCCAGAATTTCGCGGAGTCTCTTTTGATTGAAGGACGGTCGAGAGAACTCCGCTTCGTCATTCGCTTCAGCAGCGAACAGCGTAGACTGCCTGGTGGTCTGGAGCAGTCCCTTCGCTTCCGGCAGCTTCCGGAGCTGCTCCACCAGATCCTGAAGCCGTCTCGAGAATGCTCCCCGGTTTCGCTTCACCAGCTCGAGGTCCAGCTCCATCCCGTTCGAGGTGATTTCCGCCAGAGCGACAGCGGCGAGTGTCTGCAGCTGTTCCGTCAGAAGTCCGAAGCGGTCGACCGTTCCGAATTTCCTCGCAGCGGTCTTCATTGAAGCCCAGCTTCTCAGAGTCGCTTCAGCGTCCTGAACAGCGTACCGAAAGAAACCCGGGTCGACTTGTCCCCAGTCCTGTCCGATCAGTTCTGAAAACCGGGTCCTGAATGGGTCGGACTTGTCGAGTTCCATTCCGGCCCACTGCTTCGCGACCAGTCCGAGGTTTCGCGGTCGAGGGTAAGCATCCGACTCCGCCAGAGAAAGCAGCATGTCCAGAAGCATGGTGTCGTGAAGCCCGCTTGTGAAATCTTCGACGGGAGATTTCTTCACCCGTTCAATCGCCTCTTCACAATAGAAAATCAGGTCCTCAACCGCTTTTCTAACCTCGT